>Ga0315915_1007675_pt1 | contig 12828 bp, 9 predicted proteins | sample MpolbnodulesMG_FD_207738 | JGI IMG/M metagenome (GOLD analysis project Ga0315915, IMG submission 207738) | Medicago polymorpha root nodule microbial communities from Los Angeles, California, United States - branched nodules | ecosystem: Host-associated > Plants > Roots > Nodule | place: USA... | reverse complement strand
TTTCATATTTCTTTCTGTGTAATAAATAACTAAGGATAATATTGATAACTAAATATTTAATATTGCATTGAACTTTGAAAGTGTCAGTTAAATAGAAACAAAAAATTTCTATAAAAGAGACACTTAAAAATTAAGAAGACCTAGTGGTATTGGTTTGGGATCTGGGAGTCTGCTCCTCCTTGAAGTCTCAGGTTCGATTCTCCCTAGTGCCAATTTAGTTGGGCTAATTTAGCTTCTTAAAAAAGAGAGTGCTAATCTAGGTGATATCTCTTATTCCTTAAAGTTAACCCGAACGCAAAATGTTGCCCTAGATTTAACCTAACTTCAATGATTAATTTTACTATATTACCCCTATTTAATTTAATCAAAATGTTATTTTCAAATACTTCTGAAATCAAAAACAACATATCACTCTTAAATCCAATCCAATCCTATTTTCGCTCCTATTTTTTTGAAATTAGAGATCGCTCCTATTTTTTTGAAAAAACAGATCGCTCCTATTGATTCAATCCTTGCTTAACAAATTATCCTATTTTCCTACCTCATATGATACAATACAATAATTCTGTTAATTGATCTATTTCTTACACTCATTTAACGTCTCAACACTTTAGCCATTGGGTAACATTTTATAAGATAGATAGTTTATTTAATATATGTTGATTTATAAATAATTTATGCGAATACTAAACAATACGTCAGACCCGTGCATCGCACGGGCCAAAAGTCTAGTATAGTAGTAAATCTATCGATGTGTATTAGATTTTCAAAAGTAGCCATATAATTATTAGTTTCATATTGCACTAATCACTGTCAATTTTCATAAACTATACTAGATAACAAAGTTATCCTTCTAATATTAAAAAATAGAAGTATTATTATATAAAAAAAAAGTTAATAAAAAGGAGTTTTATTTATTTTGTTTATAAAACAAACAAACAAAACTCAAACGAAAATTCTTAAATTAGTCATATTGAGTAAAAAAAAGAGGCGAGAAATGAGTAAAAAAAAAGTAAGAAGGAAAATAGACAAGTTATCCAAAATCCAAAAGAATGAAGTTTGGGCAGCTATGGTTGTGAGGTCCCCAAAAACGCAGAAATTAAAGTGCAAGTAGTGAAAATCGCAACATGGCTTGTGCGCCACACTTTTGAAAACGTTACTTCTAAGTTCTAAGCACAATATAAATATAATATGAGCCATTTCAGTGTAGTGTAGTTAATTAAGTTATGTTGCCCCCTATCGTCGTTGATCTCAACGACATTAAACATAAACTCTCCGTTCAATTTCGTCCTATTCAACGTTCCTTTCAGTTTTGGGTTCGAGCCATTGATATTTACACCGGATACAAGGTTCATTTCTCTCTAACCAAATTGCTGCATGCTTCAATTCAATAATTGAATTTGCTTCATTCATTCATTCCAATTGCAGGTTTTTCAATTGAGAGTCAATTTCGTGAAAGATGCACAGAAGCAAGAAGCAATGTGGGAAAGACAGCATCAGCTTGCTGCCGATAAGATTTTCTCTATGTGCTCTGACCTTGGTGGTTTCTTCCTCAAGGTTTTTTAATTTTTAATTTAATTCAATTTTATATTTATCAATTGCATTTTCTGAACTAGTTCTGTTGATTTTTGTAATCAGATTGCGCAAATTATTGGGAAGCCGGATTTGGCACCGGCTGCATGGGTGAAAAGGCTTGTTACACTTTGTGATCAGGCTCCTGCAACTTCTTATCACACTGTTAAACTTGTGCTTGAGAATGAGCTTGGAATGAGTATTGATGATGTGTTTGATAGATTTGATGTTGAGCCTCTTGGTTCTGCTTCAATTGCTCAGGTTTGTTTCAATCTTGTTTGTTTATTTATTTATTTATCCATCAAGAACTTGTGTTTATACATCTTACAGTGATTTGATATGACACTAGTTGTGGATAACAATTTAAGTTTACCGGAGGGTTTATTATACCATGAAGCACTAACACAAACACCAGACACCAAACTATAGTCACATAATTCACAATTTACGTTGGTCCGCGGTACACGTCATGTGAAGAATTCGGTACGTATGGGGGTACAACTTTGCGGTACACGTCATAGTGCACAACACTGTTGAATAAGATAAGAAAGCTAAGTCCCACGTCGGAAAATTTGAGAGACTATAGAAGAAAGCTGTCTATAAAACCAAGGAAATGATTGATAGTTGTATGGATCTGAGGATACGTACCAGTGTAGCAATACGCATTACACCGTTTATCTATTTTTTTATTCATTTTATAGTCCAAACCTTTTTTTCAACCAATTAGCATTATCCATTCTTTGGTGCGCTTGGATCGCCAGTTCGTGCGAATTCCATGGGAATTGATGCGTACCAATACACTGAAGGACCCGAATTTAGTACTCGGGAATTGGTTTGCGGTTCTCTGCCTAGTACACGAATTATGTAACTATGCACCAAACACAACACTGAAACATCGACACTAGTAATAATTTGAAAAAATAGAAATAATTGAATGTAACCACATGTGTCAGAGGCAATCGGAGAATAACACAGGGCATGGTCACAATTCACTATCATATGATATAGTGGTTGATGCATATGCAACAGTTCATAGATTGTTCTATACATTCACATATATGTTGTATAGGTACTCTTTAGAAGTGAAGCTTGGTTAGTAAGCATCTATTGTGTTGTCTATCTCTCTGCATTTATGTTAATCAAGGGTAACAATTTGGTTGTGTGGGATATTAAACAAGTCCTGCTATGTGTGCTATTTTCACACCTTTGTGTTCTTTTTCTTATTTAAATTTCTATTTTATTATTCCAATGCTATTCAGTCTAATTGGTAGCTGAGTAATTTTGAACATGTCAATTAGCTGAATTTTGCATGAACAATTGTGTTTCAAAATTTTAACAGGTTTTACATTTCCAATGCCCAATATTGATTTTTAGCAGTGTAGATCTGTTTTCTTAATAGAACTAGTGTTGAAAACGTTTTGTTGTTTCTTGGGGTTCATATTCATGTTAACATGACATATAAATCTTCAAGAGGGTGATTACTTAGTAAAGTTTTTGTGTTACAATCATAAATCTTTTTAAGATTTGGTACCATCTAACTGATATGTCTTTTTTAATAGGTTCATAAAGCAAGACTGAAAGGTGACAAAAGTGATGTTGTTGTCAAGGTAATTGAAGTAGACAAATCTTACGAATGCATGGCATAGTCAACTTCTGATTCTGATTTACTTTGCATGCAACAGGTTCAGCATCCTGGAGTTCAGGATCTGATGATGACAGATATCCGTAACTTGCAGGCTTTTGCTTTGTACATGCAAAAAACAGATATCAAATTTGATCTATATTCGGTGACAAAGGAAATGGAAACACAGGTGTAAATTATAAATTATTTCATTGCAATATTTCTTATACGCGTCATGTATCAGATTATTTGATTCCCACTTATTTCCTTCCTCCCTGTTTTATGGGTTTGTTGACTGATAGCATAAGAAGGAACACATTATTGGATTTATTTTTCATTTGCAGATTAATGTAGTATTTCCTATTAGAAACAAACTGTACTATTTACTATGTAACTTTACTTGTAAAGTGTATGGCATATGAGTTTTCTATGCGATTCATACTAGAAACATGATGTGGATTAAAATGAATAATATACGATCGAGTGGACTAAGTTACCAACATATCTTACCAATAGTATCTGATTTGTTTCTTGTGCTTTCAAATTCATTTTGTTTCTCATGCTTTCTATTTCAATGAGTCACATTAAACCCTTTTTCTCCGGAGACAGGATACATTAGACTTCCTTAATTTCACTCACGGTAAAAAAAAAAAGAAGGGAAAAAGTAAACTGTGTTGTATTATTCGAGTATGGTGATGAAAGAATGGATGATACTCCGATAAAGAGGAACCACCCCTAGCCTAAGTTTTATAAACATAGGAACCCCTCTGATATAACAAAAGCAATAATGTTCATCACCCTTACCCTAAGCCCCTAACAGAACTTCCCCCTATATTCCTTCCCACTTTTCCTGCATACATGTATAAATAAATGATTGCTCACTTCCCCCTATCTCCCAGGTATTCTTTGTCCTCCCCTTTTGGCCACGTTGCTCTCATACATTGCACATGAACTTTACCAAACATAGGTCCATGCCCTATGGCTATTTGGGCGGTTAACATTTGGTCCTTTTGTAGGTTTGATTGTCTGGAGGGTCTAATCATTTTGAAATATATATTGGAGCATTTTATGACTGAATCTCAAAAAATAAATCTCAACTAAATGTTTGTTAATGAGGCGATTGTAGTGCCTGTGCGAATGTTTGTTTAATTATTGAGTGTAATTTGAACCTCAACTTGGCCTAACTCTACGAAAATATTGGTTGCATATTTTTTTTTTATTACATTGTCTTGCTAATGAATTTTTTGGAAGGAAAAACAATTTAGGCTCTAGCAGGTCAGTTTTTATTACATATTTTTTGTAAAAATACAACTTCACACTTATTTAAAAAAAAATCACAGCAAGCTCCTACTTTTTCTAGATGAAGAGCAAACTTCTCTTTAATTAACATGTAAATCATGTTTAAACTAATGGACTGAAGTCCTTTATCTGTATATGACAGCAATTTGATTCTTGAGTGAGTAAATAAAACTGACCTAAAACCCTTTAGTTTATTGTCTTAAAATTAAGAGTAAATCATTGAGCTTCTTTTCTATGGTTATAGCTTCATGGTCATGTTAATATTGTGGTTCTTCCAGCAATCTACCATGACTAGTTCTGAACTTCTACATAATAATTATTGTAGATTGGATATGAATTTGACTTCATGAGGGAGGCCAGTGCAATGGAAAAGATTAGAATGTTCTTGTATAAAATAAACAGAAGGGCTCCTGTTTTGGTGCCAAGAGTTATACGAGATATGGTTACTAGGTATTCAGCAAATCATCTTACATATTCTGTAGATAATATTTATAATGTACTAGAATGCTTAACTTTATTATTTTCAGAGCGTGTCGACAATTTATTTATTCGACTCGGAATAACCTTGTCTCCAAAATGACATGTTAAAAGGAAGCTGGTCTTAGCATTACTAATTTCTTATTCCATGCATTTTATTTCTTTACTTACTATTTTTGCAGTTAGATATTTAGGGTTTTGGACAATATATTAACAGTAAAATAATTAGAAAGTGTGAATGGTGATGCACTATAAGTTTGTGTGCATAGCTGTTATCAGGATCTATAAGTATATGTTATGAATCTAGCATGTTGTCATTATCTTTTGAGCTCTCTATGCCAACCGCTATATGTTACGAAAGGCCTTTATTGATAAAAACAAGGTTGAATTGAAAGCAATGAAAAAAAAAATCAATGCTGAAACAGTCTTTTTATGTTACACAAGAAATCTTGGTCAAATGACCAATAAATGTACAAATATTTTTTTTTATGTATTCGCTTGATTAAGTCTTTATTCAGATGCATTGGTTCACATGTATTTCATTGTAATGAGATATTTTTACTAATGATGTGCTTCTTTAATTGTACAGAAAGGTCCTAGTTATGGAATATATTGACGGGATTCCAATAATGAACCTTGGTGATGAAATAGCAAAGAGAGGCATAGATCCTCATGGTAAGGTTGCAGCTGCCGCAAAGCAGTAAGCTCCCGACCTATCTTGAAAGCAGTCCTGTACACCCTACTTATGTTTTGGTTAATAACTTATACATGTCCAGTACTCTGACTTGTGATATTTGCTTGTAGTTTTCTTGTCTATTTTGAATCATCAAAGTAAACTTATTCATTCGTTGTTTTCTTCATTACCTTCTTTCATGTAGTTTAACTTCTATTTCCTTTCTTCCTAATTCCAATCACTTTCTTACTCTCCTCCTCTGTCCATATCTTTTACCCATTTTCTCTCGACACTATCTTTAACTTATTTTAATTTCATTGCACAACTAGCTTCATTTTTATTCTCCCCATCAGCAAGTTAGTCAGTTATGTCATGGAAAGTTGTTTGGTACTAGTAAAGCACACTCTGCGCCTATACATGAAAGTAACCCCATTTTCTTAAAGCTTAGTAAGCTTTAGCTTGAGGGAGAGTGTTAGAATATTATGAAGTATCTTATAATATCTTTATATTTTGAGTATCTTGGTTTATCTCGTAGGATCACTTTGTAATCTTAGGTTATCTCCTAGGATTGATTTTTACTACTTAGGTAGTATTATGACTTGTTTCCTGATTTCTCTATTTAGGATTAGGAGACTTGTATCTCTCTATAAATAGTGGTTTGTGTTTGGCCTTTTGTATCAAGCTACTACCAAGTTAGTATCAATTTACTACCAATAATCTGAAAAGCTCCACTTATTTCTCTCATCCTCTTATCTAAAACCCACAACTTCAACATAATCTATACATTTAGACTAAAAATTTGGTGTAAACTACAAATAACAAATATGTTATGCTTCTGACGATGATTCTCTAATCAACAAGTGGTATGACTAAAACTAATGTGATGAATCTTGGCGCTCATTCATCTTTCTATAAATTTGATTGCTTACCTAAATAACTTCGGGTAATGTCATAGGTTTATGTAATATAAGGTGGACAGATGAGTTTAATAACAGTAACACCAGCCTTTTCTGAAAGATTCATTACAAGGATTGTTTTCCATACTTATGTGTGCAGTTTCAAGTATATTACACCGTTAACATTCTTATGGACCTGCAGGAAAATTCTTCAAAGTTTGACTCTAGCATATGGTCAAATGATTTTGAAAAGTGGGTTCTTCCATGCGGATCCTCATCCAGGAAATATCCTGATTTGTAAAGGATCAGAGGCAAGTCGTCACTTAGATTTCTTTTTTTCCTTGTTATTTCATCTCTCTATGGACGAGTATCCTATTGTTTATTAAATCGGTGTTTTAATCAAGAGGAATCACATATGGAAATGACTTAGGGGTAGAAAGAACATTGATGTTTAGTTCTAGATATTGATGCCTATTATAATTTTTAACTTTTAACCACCCTAATATTAGTATTTTTCCTGGAGCCAGGTTGCCTTGCTAGACTATGGACAGGTGAAAGATCTCCCAGAGCAATTGAGGCTTGGTTATGCTAATCTCGTTCTTGCAATTGCTGACGGTAATCCAGCAAGAGCTTCAGAGAGCTATAGGTACTGTTATTCTTATACTCTTGTATATCAAATGCGTTTTCTCTTATATTTGTAGAAAATAATAACAGAAATAAATAACTTCACTACTGCCAAGTTACAAACTGCACTAGTTATTTTGCTGGGAATAAATAATGAAAGCGATGAGGAAATAGTTTATGTAGAATTTGATTGATGTCCGAAGTAAGAAGAAACAGAAATATAGATATGATGGTAGGGGAGAAAAGATAAAGTGTTAGGATACAGAATATAAGTCTATTGGAGTAGCCAAGAGATGGTTAGTAGAAGTTAGCAAGTTGATAAGTTTGTTAGGTTTGTTAAGAGTTGTTATTTTCATTTTGATTATTCTCAGAAAGTCATTAAATAGCCTTCAATTGGTAGAGGGGAGGATGGCTTTGAATAATTAAATTTAGTGACTAGAGAATGCTCTAGTGTGAAAGGAGAGTGCTACGGTAGCCTTGAGTGCAAGGTTATCATCTTCATTGTAAACCTTTTGTTTCTTCTCTTTCAACCCTATTATCCCATTCAATTGATAGTAACAGAAAGATATTCAAATTCTTCTTTTCTTAATTTTGTTTATCAATCTTTATTCTAGTTAGAATAATTCTCTTATTTATTCATTTCTGCCCAGTTTTGGGAATTCTTTCCATATACCAAAAGTAAGGTTCTTAACTTAAAGGGAATGTTGGAAAGTACGAAAAATATTATTTGCTTAATCCTTCACAAGTAATACTAAATTTGATGGTCTTCTCAATTTATCTTCCCTAAAATTGAAGGCACAAGCCCTATATTAATATGAAATCCTGATTTTTTTTTTTTTTTAAGCAAAACAAAAGTTAAATTAAAATGAAAGGGAAGTACAAGACTAGGGGGTGAAGGACCTGACCCAGTAAACCACATATTCAAACCCAAATGGGTGATACAAACAAGTCAATACAAAAGTGGTACAAAACAGATAAACAACCCTAAAACAACCACTACCACGGACAATCCAGCGAACCCACGTATGAGATCGAAACCGAATTGCAAAAAAACGCGGAGTGAACGTTCAGAGCTTCTAAGCAGGCGTATGATTCGTTTGTCAACGCAAAAACGATTCAAGTTCCAACAACTCCTTGTAAACACAGCAAGCCATAAACACCCTTTCGGGCAACACCAACCGATGACAAACCAGCACCACCAATTCGCCCAAGTCTTGAAACAGAAACCAACAGCCAGTCGTAGTAGTCCAGATCGAGGGATGAACAAACGACGAAGCTTCATCACAGTCCACCAATGGCGCGAGAAGCAACCACCGTGGACTTAAAGGTACTATGAACGACTACTACCGTCAACACGGAGCATCTACGCACCTAGCCCTTTCGAGCATCATCCGGCGAATCAAGTCAGTCGTTTGTTCATCCTTTCGAGCATATGAAATCCTGATTGAATTGTACCGTAAACATTAGTCGCAAAATCTTATGCTCATAGTATATGGTATATGCCTTTGTCAATGACCTTCCTAAAGCTAAATTTGTCTTCTTTCATTGTTACCATCACTATATATAGATATTAATATTTCATCATAAGGGATAACTGCTAAATCAACTTAGATTATGTGAAATATGGACTTCATTGAAGGAAAGTTGACTTCTTAACGTCATAATTTCAAATTGAGAATGATAGCTGATCGGTGGCTAATGGCTATAATGCAATTAACGAACTACTTTTACTCTTATTTTGCAGGGAGCTTGGTATAGATACGTTAAGCAAATGTGAAAATGAGCAACAAGAAATGCTTAAGCTGGCACAGACAATGTTTGATACAAAATTACCTCCTGGTGTGAAAATGCTGCAACCGTTTTCAGAAGAATCTTCAATTAAAAAAATTGCTGTTCAGGTACATTCTATAGTATTAGTAGAAATATCGAAACCATGTTTGTTCCCAAAGTTTACACATCCTTGATGTGACACGGACATTAGCTATTAAATATGCTGCTTGATCTATATTAGTTGAAGTTTTTATTGTAAGAAGTAAGAACAATTTGGTTTTATAATCAGGGGATAGGACAGTGTAAAAATTTGCCAAGTCATTTTGTTGCACATTGAAGTTAAAATCACGTGATTGAGAAGATATGCAAAGAAGTTAACCCAAGGAAACTAAGGGGGAAGGAAAATTGTTGTTTTTAAGGGATTTGTAAATTTCGTTGATTCTTTTTTGGCGAATCTGTGTTTTTCTGTGTAGCATAATTTGCACTTTTGAATTTCACACTGGCTCAAATATGAAAATTCTAGTCTCTTTTATCTATGAGTTTTGCGGCACTGGCAGACCTTTAGTTATAACTCATTAACAGATTAGTAGATGGAAATTTGTTCACACAAATTAGTTTTTTTAAATAAGGCCACACCAATTGATGTATAGATATAAACAATATTTATAGTCATGGAACAAGCAGGAAATAACTTGTTAATATTTTATGCTGATACCTTTTTATCACTAAATATATATTCCTGTGCCTGGTTATGGTAGGCTTTTCCAGAAGAACTGTTTTCTATACTTCGGACTGTGCATCTACTGAGGGGACTTAGTGTTGGACTTGGAATCAATTATTCTTGTGCAGAACAGTGGAGACCCATTGCTGAAGAAGCTCTGTCTCAAGCTGGCAGATTTAAAGGTGCCACTGTAACTCATGCTTAAAATCGAAATTCAAATTAGATGACAGTAAAACTTAAGATTAATTTAATTTTTAAGTACTATACATATTTTTCGGTTTTAATCCCTATAAAATTGTTAAGGTTTGTGTTCATATTTATAGAACATTGGACAAATTGCTTTTGGTTTTAAATTTTCATTCCAAGTAATATTACCCATGTTGGAATTAGTCAATTTAGCATGTGAACCATATTGATTTCAATCCTGAAAATATATATGGACTATATAGGGACTAGTTTTAACATGAATAAATATTGGTGTAAGAACTCCTAAAAAAATATATTGGTGTAAGAAAAACATGAACAAATATAATATAAACTAAAATCCAAACTTAAAAAAGTTATTTAAGCCAATATTTGTATAATATCTTTTTTTTATGACGAATATTTGTATAATAACTATTGCCATTTCAAATTGGAATGCGTGCATGTTTTCTATTTCTTACTATGTATATTTTATTTGTATATTCTCTGGCGTCACTCTTTTTTATTATGATATCTCCCTTTTCTACTAAACCAGCTATATCTAATTCCGAGCTCACTTGTTATTTTCACAGGTAAAAATGTTAAGCACAGAGGTATAATCCATGGTATAGTAAAAACATTATTTTGGAGAGACTAAATAGATAGGTATGGATCAATCTGTATTTGGTTAATTCGTTGATTGACCGGCAAATTCTGTGTTGCATTGAAGAAATTTATATTCATCTTCAATATGGCATGTAAATTTGACATTGATGGCGAGGTGATCACAATTATAGGGGTTTTGGTGCGTCCGTGATTAGTTTTTGGAAATTTAATATGTTTTGGGGATTGCACTTGAGGTGTTTTTAGACAAGACCAATTGCATTACCAACATTTGAAATTTTGCCGTCTGTATATTTCGGTCCACAACATGAATTTTCGTATTATTAAGTTGAGTACTATCTCAAAAGGTATTATTCTTCTTTTTACATGCCATTTACTCAAATGGAACTGATTAAAACAATGTGTCTGATACTGTCTATAAACAAACTCCTCCCACTAACAAAATTACTCAATACTGAACAGGCATCTGCCGTAAACAGCTTTACAGCATGGTATAGTGTATGGTTTGCAAAAACATAATCTTACATTCAAATTGCACTTTCATTTTATTTTATTAAGATCAAGTTGTAAAATCTACATATATATTTTATGTCCTAAAATCAATAATAAATATTCAAATCAGTGTTAAATTAAAAGTTGTATAGAAAATAAACTCCCGAAGTATTTGTCATAGTCATGGACTATCATTAAAAGACGCATTAGATGAAGCACACCCTAAGGTCAGGGAATACCACTAACTTTAGTGGAGATTTATAATGTAATTTTGTATAATATATCGACTGCGGAATTTCATATTTAAACCCAAATCACAAAGATTGTGACCGAAATGTCTAACTATTTGTTTCCACCGCACACTTTTCTACGAAAATGTACCATGTAATACATGTATATATCGAGAAAATAGATTGTAGGTTTTACAATAAGGAGAAACAAGTGTAACTTAAGCTTCTTCCTTAAAAAAAAGTGTAACTTAAACTTTTATTATGAAATATAAGAATATAATATACCAATTTACAAATGATGTGTATGACAAAAAATGTTGGTCTTAAATCGTAATGTTTGTAGTGAAAAGTTGTCCCTTTACCGTGTTAATATAAAACTACAAAACAGATTAATTGTTATGGAAAATTGGTCGGGCCACAAAAAGCATTCCAAAATCATAAGGAAAATTCAGTCTACAACGAAGTACACAAGGAAAATTCACAGTTTTTCTTTTTTGGAGAATCCATGATACCAATTGAACATTATCAACTACTATGTAGTTCAGATATTTTCCAACAATACGAAACAAGTACTGTTCTCATTCGTCCATTAACCTAAGATGAAGCATTGGAGGTGTCAAAACTTTTCTTTCTAACCAAGATACAACTGATTTTTGAAGGATTGGAATTTGTGTTATCAAGACAACATACTATGAAATCAGGCCTATGAAGTCCGACATGTAGCCCATCCTTTCCCACATCCAATCCAGATGCATCAAGCAAAACATGCCAATAGTTCCTATGAGCCTCAGAAATCCAATGCATTTTCCCATTCACATTTGCTTCATAAGCAAATAAACCTTTTGGACTAATCTTACATCTCCTCCTCAAATTTTGACTTAGCTGAGACCCACTAATCCTTAAATCAAGCCATATCTTAGGTGCTATGAGAACCCTGGATTCCTTAAAAGAAGCAAATTCTTTGATATAATCCTCTTGTTGTTTACCAAGAATAGTCATGTAGTAGTTTCCCTTAACAAAAGGGTAACTGTCCCCTACCAACATCATAGTATCTTTGTAACTTGGAGTGAACAGAACCAAATACTCATCATCAGGCAAACCACAATGCTTCAAAACCTTATTTTGAGCTTGAATGTCCGGGATCGAGATGAAACTTCCAGGAAAGGATGATTTTTTATTGAGAATATCAAGTAGTCTTGATGGCTCTAACTGTGTCATATCCATTTCAGGAGGGTCGCTTCCAAAATTATAAGATGATCTTGATGACTTTCTACTATCATCTCACAGTGGTAATTTTGAAGGCTCTCCATTGATCATAAAACTGGACATGTCTGTACCACTTCCATCACCTTCAATGAGATTTGCATATTCTGGATACTTTGCTAGGACATATTGTTTTACATATTCCATTTCTTTCAGTGTAATTGGACCTGACCATCTAAGGCCAATACCGTGGATTGTTGATATTGCTTCAGCTATGATATGAGCAGGAATCTCCACATGTGCTTTCTGCTTATGCATCAATTACAAGTCTTTTGTTAGTTTCAAAATGGAGTTGCAGCAATACGTGCATATTTGAGTTAGCGGTGAGTATGCCAGAATTACGGCAGCTGCAATTTTGATAAAAGCTACATTTTATAGCTTCA
>Ga0315915_1007674_pt1 | contig 12828 bp, 10 predicted proteins | sample MpolbnodulesMG_FD_207738 | JGI IMG/M metagenome (GOLD analysis project Ga0315915, IMG submission 207738) | Medicago polymorpha root nodule microbial communities from Los Angeles, California, United States - branched nodules | ecosystem: Host-associated > Plants > Roots > Nodule | place: USA... | reverse complement strand
ACTACTTCAGACTCTGAACCTGAGGACAGTTATTTAGAACGTAAAAGAAGAAGTTTCCAAAAACACAATTCAACCCCCCCTTCTTGTGGTTTTTCTCACCTTCACCTTTAAATTATTTTTGTCACATATCAGTCCTTTAAGTTTACAAATGTGTGCAAAGTTACCCTCTTGTTAAACACATGTTACAAAAATGATGAGTCGACTGTTAAATGTGTGACATGGTATGAACAATTCTTCTTCCTCATCATTTCAAACCATTTTCCCCCAAAATACAAAACCTTAACTCTATTTTTATTCATACAAAGCTTGAATTTCTCAAACCAATGGCTTCCAAGTGCAACAACAGTTCGAATTCCATTGTAGACAAAACTGGATCATTCATATCAAACTATAATCCATAATAACCCACACAAAAACAGTGGAAATAAGAAAATGCAGAATGAAGAAAACACGTTGAAACAAAATTTGGAGAAAAACACGATTTCAAACAAATAACAACAAATTGATGGTTAGATTTCAACAAGAAAACACAAATTGATGGTTGGATTTCGATTTCAAGCAAAGAACAACATGAGCCTTACCTTCGAGCAAAAAAGAACAACATGATCTGTCCTTCAATCGATTTTGATTTCCCCTCCCCATTTTTATTTTTTGAGGAACCCTAATTTTGTGTTTGTTTGATTCTGACCGGTGAAGTTTGATACACGTAGGACTACCAAAACGACACCAAATGATATGTTTCATGCCATGTCACACACGTAACAACCAACTCAACATTTTTGTAACATGTTTTTAACGAAAGGGTAACTTGCACACCTTTGAAAACTTAAAGGATTGATATGGGACAAAAATAGCTTAAAGGATAAATATGTTACACGAAACTTAAAGACTCCTAGACCCCGATATAATTTAGCCAAAAAACTGATTTAATTGATAACTTACGATGTTTTTATCTAGCCAACTACCAACCTCTACCAAGTCTATTTAACATGAAATGGTCATGCACTTAAATTTTATGCATTAAAAATGTTTTCAAATTAAACCCTTTAAATCAAAGAGATCTTTCTAACATGTTTACCTTTAATTCTATTCCAGAAGTACTTCCATCACAATAACTCCAAAAAAATCGAAGATAATATTGAAGCAATGAATTTTCTAAAATTCTCGCTCTCTGAAAAAGTGTCCTGTAACTGTTTTTTTCTAACGATCTAACAACTTTCCGGCCAAGCTCCGGCGAGCATTTTCCTCCACTTTTCACGACGGTTTTGCACCCACTCACGACGGTTGATTCTCCCTCTCTTATTGCCTGGGTTGTTTGCTCTTTTTTTTCTCCGTTTCCAAGCTTGTTGGAACTATTCTACTTCTCGAGGCTTCTTCTCCGGTGAAGCTTCAATCTTCTACTTTCATGGCGTGTCCATGGCCATTTTTGGCTGCTTTGGACTCGACGATGGATAAGTAACCAAACTCGATGGTGAAACCTCTAGAATCCACCAAATACTTTGCTCAAGCTCTTTCCGGTGCCGACTCTGATGCGAACTTTCTGGCTCAGTTACCTCCAAAGGTTATCATGGGAGATTCAGTTCGAATTAGGATCTTAAAAGCTGCGTATGAATCTGGTCTAGCAGCTTGTAGAACACATCTTCATGGAAGATTAACCCTTCACAAAGGGGACTCTCCGGTTACTACGCAAGCTATGAAGGAAAAACTCAATCAACAATGGCCACAATTGAAGAATTGGAGTTTGATTCCACTTGGAAAGGTGTTCTTTGAGTTCAGGTTCAATTCAATTGAAGAAATGCGACGGATTTGGGCTCTTGGCACTATGAATCTTAAACCTGGATTGCTTCGTTTCTATTGCTGGACAAAGGATTTTGCTCCTCAAGCATAAGCTCAAACTCACGCACAAATCCTGGTAAGATTCATGAACTTACCTCAAGAATACCAGGAGAAACAAATTCTTTTTGAGATAGCCTCTGGTTTGGGTACTCCATTAACCATTGATGAAACAACACAGAACAGGAAATTTGGAATTTTTGCTCGTGTTTTAATTGATGTTGACCTTTCTGAGAAATTGTTTGAATCAGTGGTTGTTGAAAGAGATGATCATGTCCTATCCATTCTGGTTCAATATGAAAAGCACCCATTGTATTGTGCTTATTGCAGGATGTTAGGTCATAGTGTTCAAACTTGCTCCAAATTAAACACTTCTAGCAAATCAAATGGATATGTGCCCTTGTATCAAAAACCTCATAATGTTACTACCAATGCTTTGAACAAAGCTGGTTTGAGTGGTAGAATTGATATGAATACTTCTGGTAGTTCCATTTGGATTGGGAATAAGAATGCCACTTCTGGTCCTGCTAAAACTCAAAGAAGTGGAAAAAGTCTTATTCAACACCAATCTGAACCAGTCACAGAGTTTGAGGAGGGAGAAATCTTACCCTCTCAAAAGTTTAATTAAGTTGAATCTCATGATGCTGATAAACCTTCAAGCACAAAGTTGACACTGTAGAATTCCTTTGAGTTGCTTGAAGAGGATGAAGCATTGGTTCAAGGGGAGGCTAGGCCAATTGATGGGGATCTTCCCTCTCTTACTGTTGAGGAGGTGCCTGGTATCATTGATAGGCAATGTGCTCTCATCACTGCTCCTATTTTTGATGATAATATAACATTGCAGCCTGTCATTACTCCTATAACAACTTTTGATGAGATTTTGGGACCAGACTAGAGGAAAGTGCAATTTACTGTTGGCCCTAAAAACATGTATGTTGCATGTTTGAAAGATGGTAAAGCTTTGAGCAAATTTTTGGGGGTTGAACCAGACACTGATACTATCACCACTACGGATGAGGTGTTGGTCCCTGCTAAAGGAAAGGTGCAAGTTTCTGGTGGATCTAAGAATGTTTCTGCTGCTAGCATGAAAAGTGTGCAAATTTTGAGTAAGTCTTGGGGAGATGAGAACTGATAGCACTATGGAACAAGATACTGACTCTAAAAATCTGCTGGCTACTTTAAAATTTCCTCCTGATGCTAATAAGTATTTAGACACTCCTTTGGAGATAGGCAAGTTTACAAAACCTGGCAGGAAGTCTAGAAAACATAAGAGTCCTAATGGAAAAGGTTCTAGTGGCATCACAAGTAGTGAGCACATCCAAACTCGATCCAAAAAGGGTGTCATTAAAAGCAATCCCAAATATGTTTGACTCTCCTCGACAGGGAAAGATTAGGATTTTCTTTCTCTAGATTGGCCTAGTGTGTAGGCTTTTGGTTTTATATTGTTTTCTCTTTTGGATTTATTGATGTAACTGGTTCAGGCCATCTCCTGGTTTTTAATGCATTCTTAGCTTTATCAAAAAAAATAAAATTAAACCCATTAAGAAATACTAAATTTAATTTTTTTTAAAAAAAGTTTTAAACGTTCTTATCGTATTTTACATTTTTTTTATGTACCACTTTAGCAGCTCAACTAGTTTATTCGAAAATCCTATCCTATAATTAACAAAAGCAGCCATAATCGGACTCATTACGTTATATAATGACAACTTCATCACAAGTGAAAATGAATATTAGCAACCGTCACAGATTAGCAACAATATACATTTGAAACACGCCTCAACATCATTTACCAGAAAAGAAACACAACGCAAGTCAATAAATATAACAAAAGAACACAGTAATTCACCCCTAAAAAAGAAACAGACACGGTAACAAACAACTGAACACTGAATTTCATGGAACATTCCTTGCAATAACACAGCAGAATGGGTTAGTCATTCATCAGATCTGTTTACAATAATTTAAAGTTAACATAATAGACATAATGTTCCAGCAGAAAGATTGGTGAAAATTTACAAAACGATTGAAATCAGCAAGTAGAAATGACAAAGCTCGATTTACTTTGGTTCATTTAGCACGTTCTAGAAAGTAGTTACCATCCACCTTTGCTACCCCCATCATTTTTTTTGCCCCAAGAGCCTGCAGCACCTACATAAATCAGTTACAAGTTTAAGAATTAGGGTTTATACAAAAAAAATAGATGCTAGCTTTCTTTCATTTTAAAATATCTCAAGCTTATAAAAACGGTTATATAATCGAGTGGACAACTGGACAAATTCCTTACCATCTGCTGCTGATCCATTCCAACTAGATGATTGACCCTTGTCTGGAGCAGAATCTGTTGCCTTGGCCCAGCCAGCACCAGAATCCGTTCCCTTGGCCCAGCCAGCATTGTCTTTAGCCTCTGCCGCCTGTCCTGGCCTATCACTGTTCCAACTACCACTAGCTCCACCACTTGCTGAAGTCCAGCTCCCTCCATCCTTCTTGTCACCACTATTCTGATTCCAAGACCCAGAACCATTATTACTCTTCCACCCTTCACCATTATCCGACCCCTTCTTCCAGTCAGAGGATCCATCCTCACCAGAATCACGACTGTTGCTCCAACCACCAGGTCGGTCATTCCTTCCATGGCCTCTGCCTCCTCCGGATCCTCTGTCTGATCCCCATCTACCACCAAAACCTTCCCCATCTGATCTACCTCTGCCACCAAAGCCTCCTCGTTCCCCTCGGCCACCAAAGCCCCCACGTTCCCCTCTGCCCCGAAAACCTCTACCTCTAAAGCCACCGCTGTCTGAGCCACCTCTACCACGGTAACCTCCCCTCCCACCACCTCCATCATCAGAAGTTTCATTTGGACCTTCATTGCTTCTCCAATTAGTGCCTTCACTTGCACCACCAGAGCTCCAGTTGGAAGTCTTGTTTTCATTCCAAGCACCCCCAGAGGAATTGTTCCAGTTACTATTCTTTCCTGAGTTTGATGTTTTATTAGAATCACCAGATCCAGAATTCCAATTGCTATTGTTCACATCAGAAGTACTTTTAGCGCCCCAGCCGCCGGACTGATCTGGCTCAGATGTGGTTCCGGTGTTCACTGCAGCACCCCATGAGGGCTTCGGAGTTGAAGTACTTTTAGTGCCCCAGCCGCTGGACTGATCTGGCTCAGATGTGGTTCCGGTGTTCACTGCAGCACCCCATGCAGGCATCGGAGTTGAAGAACTTTTAGTGCCCCAAGCAGTATTCTGATTGTCATTAAGCTCTGTCTGGCCCGAGCTGCCTCCAACTTTTCCCCATTCACCAGACTGATCTGGCTTAGATGTGATTCCAGTGTTCACTGCAGCACCCCATGAGGGCTTTGGAGTTGAAGTACTTTTAGTGCCCCATGCAGTATTCTGATTGTCATTAAGCTCTGCCTGACCCGAGCTGCCGCCACCTTTTCCCCATCCACCAGACTGATCAGGCTCAGATGTGATTTCAGTGTTCACTGCAGCACCCCATGCGGGCTTCGGAGTTGAAGTACTTTTAGTTCCCCAGGCAGTATTCTGATTATCATTAGGCTCTGACTGACCTGAGCTGCCTCCACCTTTTCCCCAGCCACCTGACTGATCTGGCTCAGATGTGGTTCCGGTGTTTGCTGCAGCACCCCATGCGGGCGTCGGAGTTGAAGTACTTTTAGTGCCCCATCCACCAGACTGATCTGGCTCAGATGTGGTTATGGTGTTCACTGCAGCACCCCAAGTGGGCGTCGGAGTTGAAGTACTTTTAGTGCCCCAGCCACCAGACTGATCTGGCTCAGATGTTGTTCCAGTGTTCACTGCAGCACCCCATGCAGGCGTCGGAGTTGAAGTACTTCTAGTGCCCCAGCCACCAGATTGATCTGGCTCAGATGTGGTTCCTGTGTTCACTGCAGCACCCCATGCAGGCGTCGGAGTTGAAGTACTTTTAGTGCCCCAGCTACCAGATTGATCTGGCTCAGATGTGGTTCCGGTGTTCACTGCAGCACCCCATGCGGGCGTTGCAGTTGAAGTACTTTTAGTGCCCCAGCCACCAGACTGATCTGGCTCAGATGTGGTTCCGGTGTTCGCTGCAGCACCCCATGCGGGCGTCGGAGTTGAAGTACTTTTAGTGCCCCATGCATTATCTTCTGCATTACCCTCAGAACTGAGGGGATCCGAGGTAGACCCTGGCTGCAGCAACAAGAAAAATGTATTTACATAACGATTAAAAAAGCAGAAAAATAACAACTAAAACCCTAGAGAGAGATAGGAAAGAGTCGAAGGGGGAATAAAAGGTTGAACAGTATTTTGAGGCTACAATGCGAGACATACCACAGAACTTGGAGCCGAAGGGTTACCCCATGCACTCCTGCAAAATATTTACCATAAGATGAGAGGAAACAAAAAATAAAAGGAGCAATAAACTGCAAGCTAGAATGTAAAATAAGAAGAAAATGAATAATAATTATCATGACTGTTTTAAAAACAATGATACAATTATACAAATATGCGCTCTAATAAACCAAACAATTGGGCTCTAAGTGGTTAATGAGCTCCACCAAAGACGAATTGTTCAGGAGAACCTGAGTTTGATTCCTGGGTGGAACAATTTTTGGCCAGACTTTACTTACCTCCTGGCCGAACTACGGATTACTAGGGCCTTTCCACTATAACACCAAAAATATGCATTCTAATCTCCTCATATATCGATTAGAGACTCTTCTAAAAGAGATTGTATTCTGTATCAGAAGGATGGTGCTCCTACATCTAAAATAATTTAGTTATGCTTTCTTGGTATTAGTAACCATATTTGTATATTTCAAAATTTCAAAATAAGATGCATTTATTTATGAATGTTTGACATATTGATGTCTCTGCCTCTGCCGTGTGTTCCATTTGTGCCATTCTGTGGAATACTTACCTTGTCTGCCCCCATTCTTCGTAGACATTAGCTTACCGTTATTTTATTTTTTTTATGATTTTTAAGGGTTGTTGTTAAATAGCAGCTATGGTGGAACATTAAGGCAGATTTTGTAAAACGCCATCCACAATGGTGGACCCATAGGTCCTAAGTTAATATGATGGAGATTTGGCCATCGACCCTATACTACCATCCACCGTATACAACATTGCTTTCAAGATTACTTAACAATATCTGAATATTATGTGAACCTTCCTTTTGACGATTGAAGCCATCAAGAATAATTAAGTTACTTATATAAAGCTTATGAAATCAGAGATAAACTATCACTATGAAATATATATTATACCTTTCACCTGACGTTTCTCCAGCATTCCATCCACCGCCTCCAGTGGACGTTCCCGCACTATTATTCAACCAACCTTTCCATTTGAAAAGATGTAAATCTCAGCAAAACATGATGGAAAACAGGGTACAGCAAAGGAAACTATCATGCATGTTAATTAAAGACCACATTTTATATGAAAAAAATTTATTTCCAGTTGAAGGATAAGGAGATTCCAATAAATTAGAAAATAAAGGATTCCCACCTCCAGAACTGCCTTCAGCGCCCAGCAAATCAAATGGATTTAATGAACTCGAATCTGGATCACCACTGAAACAAGAAACATAATAGCAACTCATAACAATGTTCACAAAGAGACAAAACAAGCAGTAACAATAACTAGTTGTGGCAATCACAGTTAATGTGAATCTCAGAAATACCTTGCTGACACAGCGGTACTCTTCCCTTGAACCACAGAAAGGTGCTCAGATTTAACTGAATTATAGCAAGTTCATGGAAATTGTCAAAAATGATGATGATCTGATATTTGAAGAATCAAGTGCAAGACCACCATAAACATACCTGTAAGAAACTTTTGCTGAGAATCTAGTTTCACAGTAACATCAGAGCGACGTATGCCAGTGACACGGCAGAGGTATCCCTTCAATGGACCTATCCTAATTCTCAAGGTCTGGCCAATAGCAAATAAGCTATCACTGTCCCCACGGTTAACTGCATACACAATTATTGAATTGAGGAAAATTAGTAACACGCGTACTGTATCCACAGTTAAAAGACGTGTCTTGGAGTAGGGCATCTTTACATACAATCCTTTTCTTTTGCTTGCCATGGCTTTTTTGGTGAGAGTGGTGATCTTGGTGATGATGGTTGGTCGTCAAAGACTAAAGGACCTGGTTCACTATCCTGGGTATAGATCAATGAGTATAAATATCAAAAATAAGCACAAGTTCTCAGTGTTTGTAACCAAGGAGGGTACTAGATAAGATGTTAGACCTTTCCAGTTGCGCTGAAATCACTAACGGCAAGCTTGACTTTCTCACACATAATAGCTTTAGCTGTGACGTAACCACCATTTTCTTCCTCATTTCCATCATATAGAAAGACAATCCCTTGATAGATATGTCTAACAATGCCTTGTTTACCCTGCAAAATGACACAATATTTTTAAAAATATCAAGGTGAGAAGAGATTCAAACATACAGACAAAAATCCATTCAGAAATAAGCACCGGACCTGAGATGGACCATCCAGAACCTTAACATTGTCATTAACAACTATAGTCTTACGGTGCAGGTCCTGGGCACTAAGTTTCAGATCGCACAAAGCACTTTTTATTTCGTTTCGTTGAACAGTTACAGCAACAGGTCCTTCTGAACTCTCTTTTAAAATCTACAACAGACAGGAAAACTATAATATAACTATAAAATGCAATAGACACTCAAAGGCTTATACAAAGGGCAATGCATAAGCTGAATATGGTACCTTGTAAGTACCATCTTTATCTGTGCTTATTATCACACCAAAGTCCTTTTTGCTGCGCAATGGCAAAGCTCTGTCAGATATGAAAATCATCGATCTGCAGGATGTGCATGTGTGCACATCTGCATGTTCGTGTGTGCGTGAGAGAGCGAGAGAGGCAGAGAAGCGAATTTGTGTGATATAATGAATGCTAAGTTCAACAAAAACTTACCGAAAACGCACAAGAGCATATAATTCAAAATCATTTCCTGCGCCCGAAGCTGATGAGCCCTCACCTTTGCCATCGCCCTTGTCAGCTATAGTAACCCGTTTTTTCTTTGTGTCACCATAAATATTAGAAAGCCACTCCATATCATTTGATTCATTGTTTTCGGAAGACCCAAACTTCAATAGCTCCTCTTCAGTGGGAACAACACCCCAAAAACTTAATGAATCTGGAGACACTTTCTTATATAGAAATCCATCCTTGAGCAGCATGCCATCAAGAACCTGAAAAACCTTGCCAGTTTCCCGGTCATGTTTTATTTGGATCAGAGGTCGGAACTCCCTGCAGAATCATTGAAAAACAACCCCATCAGACAAACTATCCAAAAACTAAGTTAAAAAAAGGGAAAATAGGAGAATATGCAATATTACTCAAGTTCAGTGGAGCTAATTAATCTTGGTGCTGGTACCGCAGCTTTTTGACGACATCCTCCACCCTGCAACAATGAGAAAAAAATGCATCAATGATTTTTTGTCTACATGTACAGTACACAACAGTAGGATAAGAACGATGAAGTAAAAAGAGCAGTCTGTAGAAATAGGAATTCGCATCACTCTGAGATAAAACCAGCAATACAAGGCTGCCTCAATTTCATGGAGACATGGTAAGGTTTACCTTACAATATTTAGATTCCCTCCCAGGTCTTATGATCTTATGTAATTAAAGTGAAAACCAAAGAATACATTTTCCATCGAGTCTGATTACAAGTCCAAATCTAATCATAGTTTTCTCAATCTACTTTAATGTGTACAATAGTTTCCATGACATATCAGATGGAAAGGTCAAAGTTAAAATAAATATTCAAAGGGTTGGAAAAAGGTACAAGTTGCAAAACTCTAGAGTAAATGTGGATTTTGACACAAAACATCATGACCTACCAACTGCAGGATGCAGGTATAATTTTTTATCGTTGCTGAATTCAAAAAATTGTACTAGTCTCTAATCTTATTTTCCAAGAATGGAAACAAAAAATGTGTATACACTTTAGTTGTTTAGCATCTATTTGTCCAAATAACAACTGAATGAAAACAGGCATAATCAAAGCTAACAGTTGAATTTCAGTAGAAAGGAAAAAGCAGAGAAAATCATGGGAACGTAGATTACAAATTTGGCAGCCAGCGCAAATAGATCGATTCTTGGAACAAGCTTCACGGTAACTTTCTTGTGCGTGTTATTCACTGCCACAACCTGGCAATATAAAAATAGATAAAGGGAATAAGTATTTCACAAGTTGAATAGCAAATGAAAACTCAACATCTTTACTCATGCAATACCTGTGCTAAATCCCCCTTGTAATTACCACCTTTTACGCGACCCCACATGCCCTCAGAAATTTCAGGTTTTTTAATTTTGACAGAGAACAGATGAAAAACTTCATTCCTCGGAACAGGTTGCACTCGAGTAGCATAGATACCAGTAATCCCGTAACATGCCTGAAATTACACATTCGTAACAAATGAAAACAGATTTAGCCAGCGGCAGAAACACTTCTCTGGTAATAATTGATATCTATCTATAAACCAAACAAAACCCTATTACTAAAGCTACCTGATTTATATCATTTTGCCTTTCAGCTTCAACGTATATAAATCCTTTCACATGATCTACAGCAAAGGCAGATATTAACTGCAATTTAGTATCCAGTCCTTTCAGGTGAACAAACTTCTGCATCAGACAGATAGCTGAAAGCCTCTCGCGCCCAACCTGTGGCAAACAAAGCTTAGGAAATGAATATAGAAGCTCCGAAGCACCGAAACTTATGATCAAAGGTGTATCCGACACGACACCGAAAGATGTAATTACATTCACTGATGTAGTTTTCTCAAATTATTACCAATGTCAACATGTCAGTAGTGTCATGTCCGGTGTCTGTGCATGTGCTTCATGGTGTAAAAGCCCCAGAAAAATTATAAATGCAATGCTAGAAACTACGGTTAAAAAAATCACTAAAAGTCGTGTTTCAGGTAACATACAGTGCATTTAACTCTCCATATGGTTGGAATTGATTCCTTGAGAGCATGATGTAAAGAAGAATTATCCTCCATTGGTTTATCCTCAAACTCATCTCCATCTTCAGCAAAACGGAAAAACCTAGAATTAACACGTTCTTCCATCAATCTATCAAATTCTTCTTCATCCACAAGTTCCTGTTTAGGAACACGTGGGATGCTACTCGAACCCTTAGCTGACTCATTCCTCGTGGTTGACAATGTCTCAAATTCATCTTCATAAGATTCTAAACACGAAAACCAGAAGGCGTAAAATCATTAGAAACTATATCGATGAAAAAACGAAATTCGAAAATGACACGAAAAATTGAACGAAACAACGAAATGTGTACGAAACCCTAACATTTCTAACGAGATCAAGAAATGAAGGAGTTGAGAGAATGTACCGTCGCTGAAATCGCTGAACTCGCTGTCATCGCTATCGACGTCAGCAGCTTCGTCTTCGAAGAACTGAACGACTCCTCGATTCTTCCGTTTGCCGGTCTTGTCGTCGTCGAAGTTGTTCTTCCGTTTGCCGGAGGAACCTTTTCCGGCAGGAGCTTTACCCTTGCCGGCGGGAGCTTTCCCCTTGTTCGTCATTTCCGGTGGATTGAGACCAATGCGAATTGCATGCACAGAGAGAGAGAGGGGTGAAGTGAGGGAGTGAGTGTGAATTGGGAAAGACAACAAAAAATCAGAAATGAAATTTTTATGTATTGAAAAGGAAATTTATTTGTTTGAAAAAAGTGGTCAACGTGGATTTGTATGTACAGCAGCAAATGCAATGAATATCTTGTGGGCTTTAAAAAGTTAGGCATGGCCCATAAAATTAGTTGGGCTAAGTTCTCGTGAAAACACAAACAAACAGAAAAATACTATTACTTTTTCCATCCTGTAAGGTTCTCGCGCACCCTATTTTTTTACTAAAATATTCTTTGGATTTTAGGATTCGAAACAAGTTTCGATTCTAAAATCCAAAACCTTTTTATATCAAAAAACAAAAACAGTAACTTCCCCCATTTCTACAGTTTTGTGTTTGAACATTTGGTTTGTAACATTTAGATAATTTCTGTTTTGAATTTAATGTTTGAAAATTGTGTTGTTTCTTATCGTTTCTATTAAAGTATTTATTTTATACGATCACGAATGCATATTTATATCAAATTCAAACCATATGTATATCTCAACTAAAAAAACAAAGGTTATGTCTCTGTGTTGAGACAATTCAGACTATATAATCCCAAATGGTTTATGACATTTCGGATTATATAATCTGAAAAGTGTCAAACACCCTAGAAATGACAAAATTTTGAGTAAAAATGCATTTTTCGGATTATTATATGAACTGTCCCAGCACAGAGACAAAAACTTGTTTTTTTTTGTTGAGACATACATATGGTAAGAATTTGATATAAACATGCATTCGTGATCGTATAAAATAAATTCTTTAGTAGAAAACGACAAGAAACAACACAATTTTCAAACATAATGTTCAAACATAAAACTGTAGAAATGGGAAAGTATTGTCTTCGTTTTATATATAAAAAGGTTTTGGATTTTAGAATCCAAACTCGTTTCGTTTTGGATTCTAAAATCCAAAGGGTATTTTTGAAAGAAAAAAGGGCGCGGGAAAATCTCTTAAGGTGGGAAAAGTAACAGCCAAAAATCATATCTTATACTCTTACACCCCCCTTCCCTTCATTTTCGCAATAACAAGATTTTCCCCAACATTTTTAAAAAAAGTAATGTTATGGATAGAACCATTTTATGACAACTTTTGGGACAACCATTATTTTCTCTTTCTTATTAATAAAAAATAATAGAGAGAGAAGGCTGAAAAAAGAAAGAGTAAGAACATAATGAAAGTATAAAAAAATTGTTCGAATTGTACCAAATAGTTATACCAATATTATTTCTCTTTTTTAAAACATCCAATATGAATTCATACCAAATCTTTTCAAAATGAAACATCTTATGCTTAAAAAAAATGAAACATC
>Ga0315915_1007672_pt1 | contig 12830 bp, 6 predicted proteins | sample MpolbnodulesMG_FD_207738 | JGI IMG/M metagenome (GOLD analysis project Ga0315915, IMG submission 207738) | Medicago polymorpha root nodule microbial communities from Los Angeles, California, United States - branched nodules | ecosystem: Host-associated > Plants > Roots > Nodule | place: USA... | reverse complement strand
AAAGGGGACGTGCATGTTTTTTTTTATAAAAATTGCCAATATTATTAGAGCCTATATTGTCTTGAGCAAGACGCACATGAACAACATACGAGATTACAACAAAGGAATGTTGTTCGTGTAAGGCGGAGAACCTATACAAGCCCCAAAAACCAAACCCAAAAATAATGCGAAACAATATTGTCAAAATCGAGATTTTGTTTCAGATCGAAAATAGATAACAAACTAAAAAAATCATAAAATTGCAATCAAAATCAAAGGATTTTACTCAACTAATTTTGTAAAATCGGTATAGGATAGCAAAATTGAAAATCGTAAAATTGCAATCAAGATCAATGGATTCTACCAAAACGAAAATCATGTTAATTATATGTTATAAATTGCATATAGTCGTAAATGACTCAGTTTCATGTCCACAAAATACTTGTACATAAATGACTCTAAGCCTAGATAACGAATGAAGAAGATGAAGACGTTGACAACGTAGACTAAACTTAATGAAGACGGTGAAATGGAAACGAATAGGCAATCTGGATGAAGACGAAATGGAAATTGTTGAAACAAAATGAGTTTTGTACAATGCCTCTGATGTTTGATGATAACAAAGTATTAAAGGACCGATTGGATATGTGAATGTATGTTCAAGTGTACAGAACAATAGACTAAAATCCAATGTATTATATCAAGTTTTGGTTCTCGAAGAACATATAAAAAAGCAATTGGAATTTCAAGAGAAGTTGAAGTTCTAGACTAGAATCTGAGCATCAGACTCTAAAGTCTTGGAGTCTGAAGAAGTAACTTCTGAAGATCATCAAACTTTGAAGGTTCTAAGCCTTTTAAGACTAAAGACTCTGAAAGACACATTAGATTTGTCATCTTCTGAAGGTGTCACTATCAAACTCAGATAGTATACTTTGTCTTCTTCTGATTACGTGCAGAAACAAACAAAGAACTTCAAGGGCAAATGCAATGAAACAGATAATTCCTTTTGTAGCAAAACAATTTCAAATATTTTTTCAATGACATTAAACAAATCAAGAAACATTTCAACGTCTATAATCAAGCTTCTAAAAGACTCTAAATTTTGCGTTGGAACCTCTCCAACGTCTCTCATATCCTTCTTTATATAAGGAGCTGAAAACTTGAAGAAATTAACAAGACTCTCCATATTTTAAAAAGTACCATTACTCTGTCAAAATCAAAGCAAATTTGAACTTAGAATTTCTTACAAACTTTATATCTTAGAAATTCTTAAGTCATAGAGTCTACTATATTTTGTAGTTGTTTACACATCTGATTGTATATCAAGTGTAAAATCAAACAATCTTTTATTTGATTGAGTTAGATTGTGAGAAGTCTCTTTCAGTTATGATTGAGCATTATAAGTCTCTTGTTTGTGTTCTTGAGCATTGGAAGTCTCTTGCTTGTGTGATTTATCTTTAATTATTATAGTAAAAATTCATTGAAAGTGTAAGAGACTAGACTACTCTCAGTTTGTGAGAGAAACTAGTACAAACTGCTCTTTGTCTCTCTCTCTCTCTCTCTCTCTACGTTTTGATCTTAGATACCTGCTTTCAAAAACTCTGCATGAGACTCTAAACATTACTTTCAGACTCTCATTAGTGAAACACTTATAAAAAGTTTCAAAAAGTCAACACAATTCAACCCATCCTTCTTGTGTTTTTCTCAAGTTTAGTTGGTATCAGATCACGGCCTGTGCTCATCTATTTAACTGTGTCACATAAAAGATCCACGAGAAAAACATTTCTGCTGATTCTAGCACTGGTTCCGGTACCGGTGGTAGTGGTGCTCAAGTACAATATGATTACAACAACAACAATTTTACCTCTGAAAAGAACAACTATTTAGTTAGACCTCCATCGTTCAATGGAGATGCTTCTCAACTCTCATGGTGGAAGAGAAAGATGTATAGTCACATCATAAGAGTTGGTGATGAGCTGTAAGACACCATGAAGATGGTGTTTACCTTCCGTGTTGACTCTGAAGGTATGGTGGTGGATAGGAAGAGCATGATTGAGGCTCAAAGAAAGATATACAACATGCATCATAGAGTACATGGTATTCAGGTGGAAGCTTTACCTCATTCATAATACACCAAGATTGTTAACAAATCCACTCCTAAAGGTATCTTTGAATCATTATGTTCTACTTATGAAGGAAATCATCAAGCGAAAGAATTTAATGTTAACTTATTGGTTCATCAGTATGATCTTTTTTTGAATGAAGGAAGATAAAGATATTAAAAGCATGTTTTCAAGGTTTCAAACTCTTGTATTTAGCCTACAGGTTCTTAATAAGAGCTATATTGTTTCTGATCATGTCAAGAAGATTCTTCGAAGTCTTTCCGCCAAACTCAGACCAAAGGTTACATCAATTCATGATACAAAGGATACGAATAAACATAGCCTGGAGAATCTGATAAGTTCTCTCAAAAGTCACGAAATGGAGCTTATTGGAGATGAACCTACTAAGAAGTCCAAATCCATTGCTCAAAAATCTATGGGCAAATTTGCTAAAGCTCTTCAAGCTGTTGAATCATAAGACGAAACTCCTGATGGAGACTCTGAAGATGGTTCAGATGCTGAAAATATGTCATTTCTGACCAAACGATTTCGGTTCCTGAACAAGAAGAATAGGTTTATGTTGGTGTAAGCCCTAGAGGCCAATAGTTTATGTTAAACGTATCATATGTATCATGACTTTTATTATTGAATAAAATAAGACAATCTTTATTATACTTGTTGTAAGCTTAATAAAGTCCCTGGAATAGATAGTTCATGTGAAGGAATATTAAGTGTCACTTAATCATGAGAACATTAACGTAAAGAACACTATTCTTAAAAGTATCAATAGTTAAGCTTTAATATAAGTAGGGATAATAATAAAGTGTAGAGACTATTATGTATGTAGACTATTAACCGCATCTCATGGGTCATGAATATAAGGTATTAAGTTTATACATAGGTATAAATATTATGAGTAATACTGCATATTATGTTATGAAAGTGTCATAAGATATTCTCATAATGATAATTTTGTATACCACTCTTAGACTTGAAACCACTATGATCCCTGGATGTGAACTCAAGTGTTTTATTGTCATTCAAACATTATCTGTAACAGGATAATGATAACATGGGTTAATTGGCATTTAACGAATCATGTTGAGCGACATGAGTGTCCTAGATGAGATTTATCCCTCATTCATAACAATAGATATATCTTTAGGCCTCTTGATGAAATATAATTGTAAAATTGCATGGTCATGCCGAAATAAGTCAATATGAGATAGTGAGCTTATTCATTATTCAATATATTTTGGGATCAAGAAATATAAATATTGAGTTATACAAGGGTGACACAATCTATGTCTAGTGTTCAATATAGATATTAGGACAAAGGAGTAATTGTAAACAAGAACATTATCATGGAAAATGTTTCGTTGGCTCACTTAACATTATTGCCACTTGGGTAGCAGTGATGTGTTGATAGATACCGCTAACAGTTTATAATATTAAATGTAATATTTAATATTATTGCCAACGTTACAATAACTTATAGGGTCACACACAATAGAACGATCAAAAGAAAAAATATAAGTAAGACTTATAAGATTAGATACATCTAGCAAATAACGCTAATTAGTCAGCCTAGTAATGGGTTAATGGGCTTACAGAAGTCCAATAATGATTATTGACTTACAGAGCACACACGTGTTTCTATAAATAGAACCCTTGTGCTGAAGTCAAATGTTATACGTTTTTTTAGGAACCCTAAAGGCGAATCAAACCCTAATTTTCTCTTAACCTTTGATTGCTTGGCTAGCACCGGAAACTAGAGGAGAACCGTTTGTGTGGATGAGTATAGGCACTGCTCTGTTGCTTTGTTGTGATCGAAACTCTTTTCTGCCCTTCAAGAGGTAACAATTCTATCACTTATCATGTCAAATTCATAATAATCCAAGCAAAGGAAATCAAAATATTTTATTTCTGCTGCCTTTAATTATCATGATTATCCTTTAGTTTCCTGGTAGAAGCAGTGGGTCTAAAGTATCAAGTTCTAGAGACAATAAGGATGACCAGAAGGGCTGCTTCACTTGCAACAAACCCGGTCACTTCATAGTAGACTGTCCCAAGTTCCAGAAGGACAAGTCATTATTAATTTACAATGGTACTCATTATGGAGTTTAGATCATCTCTATTTAGTATTGTCTTGATTTTATCCATTTGAAGAGATAAAAACACAATACAGATTGAAAAAATATACAAATAATTAATGGTGGGACCCATTTAATGGTATGATTCAGTCTCTACTTTTTTTTATCTATCTATCACCAAATGACATATTCCATTTATTTTAAAAATGTATAGGATCCTAACGTCTGATTATGACAGGCTGGATTCATATTTTCCTATCACTTTTTTTTTTTGAGAATGAAAATTATTAAAGATTAAGAAACTAATGTTGAGATACTACATCTGGTCATTACATACATCAAAAACAGAAGGCGAAGAGTTAAAAAAAGTATAAGGAGATTGAAGAATATTCCGTGAAAAGAAACCACAATGATCCAAGAATAGCCTCTCTATTTATCATTCCACTCTTTAATTCTCACTCCCCAACCCCAGTTAACTTTTTAAAGAATAATTTAAGACATAATAGCTTATCAACATCAACAAAAAATAATTAAGACATAATATTTTGTATATATTATATATTTCTTCAAAAAAAAATTATCGTATATATTATATATGAATCTCTTATAATACCCATCTATCACATGAAATTATATAAGAGTTTAAAATTTAAATAACACTCTATCTCTTCCTCCCTTTATTATTATTTAAATCAAAGAGAACCTAATCATTTCCACTAAGTTTTATTTCACAAGTGACTTAAGAACCTTATGCAAAACGTGGTTTTTCACTGTTTCTTTAGCGGCTAAATATAAAGTATTAAATACGATTAATTTTATCTGGTCAATTGTATGTCATCGCTGTAAAGCTAATATATTTCAAAAAAATGAAAGACTTTTTCAAAATATATTTGTCTCTTCTCCTATGTTCTGACCTTAAACAGTAGACATTGTGTATATTAAAATTTAAGGTTAGTTCGTACTTCATATACCCAGTGTTCGTAGTGTTCACACGATGGAAAACCATAGTAAATTAAATTGTGATTACTAATTAAAATGAACCAATCCAGATATCGAGGATCACGAACAATTTTAAAAGAGAAGAATTTATAATCATTCTATTATAAATATTTTCCTACTGCTAAATAGAATTTCACATATTTAATTCTTGCTATATATTTTGTCTTCTTCCACATTATATTGATATTATGTTCAAATTTATCCTATTTACTATTATTATTTTAGACAAAAATAAAATGAAGAAAGATCACGTGAAAAGAATGCATCCCTACATTATTGACACTGTATCCTATTTATCTATTATTTGCAAAACTCTATAAATATTATTTCAAAGATAAAAAGTAGACAAACCTTAGGGGAATAAATCCAAATCGAAAAAAGTACAAATCAATTGCTTCGTTTAAAATAATAAAGAGCGTGTTCTTTGTAACAACCTGTTTTTTTTTAGAATTATTTAATTATTTATTATGTGTGTTTATATGCGCTTGCGTGTATTATTTGTATATGTGTGTATTTTATTCAGGATTAGTGGATTTTTGGTCAAAAAAGATATTTTAGTCATTTTTAGACTCATGGGTATTTTAGTCATTTGGTGAGCAATTGTAAATTAGTCATTTTTATTAAGATGATTATTTTCAGTGTTTTGAGTGAAAATAATTATTTTTATCAAGTTACTAGTGAGTTTAAGTTATTATTTTGAGACGTTAATTATTCGTTATTTGATGGTTTACTAGTGAGAGTTAGTTGGTAAGAATGTTAAGCCCATTATGACAATTAGAAACCTAGCCAAATTAGAAGGTGATATATAAGCATAACTCTTACAATTCTGCTCTTTACCCAACAAATTTTGCTCATTCCCAACCGAAATTCCAAAATTACCCCTGCGTGAGTTAACTCACACTCACGCTAGTGTTATTTCTGTGTGAGTTAACTCACGCTGCGTGACTTAAGTCACACGGAATTCCATCGTAAGTTAACTCACGTTGGTTTTCTTTCAATTTTTATATTTTTCTTCCTAGCCATTTCCTCTCTCTCAAGCAGAACTCACGTAAGCTTCACATAAACCCATTTGACAATATCCAAATTTTGATTATTACTTAATTTAAAAACCTTGTTAACAATGAAATGACTTAATAGTAGTTTTTGCCCCCTAACTTTCACGAAGTTGTGATTTTGGCCCCTTAAGAAAAAAACTACAAAACCGCCCCCTAAGTTTTGCAACTGTAGCATTTTTGGCCCCCCAATGCCAATTTTTGGTAAAAAAAAAAACACGTGGCACCTCACTTAGGGTGCCACGTCAGCATAGACTGAGTCAAAATTGGCCTTGGGGGCCAAAACTGCCACAAATGCAAAACTTAGGGGGCGGTTTTGTAGTTTTTTTCTTAGGGGGACAAAATCGCAACTTTAGGAAATTTAGGGGGCTAAAACTGCTATTAAGCCTAATGAAATCCATGTGAAACTGTTCTAATTGATGCAAACTTAACATTTTCCAATTCTGCAATATTCAAATTTTGAATTCGGCAACCAGAACAAACATAACATTCCAAATCGACAATAGGTGCCATCGGTTAGTAATCGTACAAAAAATATGGAATTAATTGAGTTGTATTGCTTACGGTGATGTTTAGCTTCATTGTGACTTCCCTGTATCGCTATTAGGCAAAAGCAAATATTGAAAGAAAACCAACGTGAGTTAACTCACGTTGGGATTCAATGTGACTTAAGTCACACAGGAGTAATTTTGGAATTTTAAATGGCAATGAGCAATACGTGTTGGGTGAAGAGCATAATTCTAACTCTTATGACAAATTAGGTTAAGCCTTCATTATTTCATTTCACAAAAACATAAGAGGTAAAGAGAGAAAGTGGATCAACAGGATAGAAGAGGAAGCTAGAGAGAGAGCTTGGGGGTTGAAGAGCTAGGAGCTAAAGTAAAGCCAAAGTTAAGATTCTTGAAGACTATAGGTAAGGGGGATGGTTTTCTTTTCATAATTAAGCTATGATCTCTTATTTTCAATTATGAGTTTAAGTGCTTTTGTGTTAATTGTGACTTTTGTGATTTTTGAATGATGAAGTGCTCCTAATTCAAGTGAATTTGTGGGTATGATAAACTCCATGAAATTGTTGTGTTTTGTTCTTAAACTTCATAGTTGTTGTTGTTGTTAAGTGATTTAGATGATTTTTGCTTATTTGAATGTAAATCATGAATTGATGAGTGATTAATGTTAGAACATGTTTAATTCACTTCATGAATGTTTGTTTATGTTTGTATGTTGATGGAGTTTGAATTGGTGTGGTTATTTATGAAGTTTAAATGAAACTTGAGAAAATTGTGGGTGTTGGTGAAAAATGAACATAATGATGATTTTGGTGAAAATTGATGTTATGATTCCATGTTTGTTGCTGTTTTGATTGTCTTTTGATATATATAAACCAATGTACAAGTTTTGGGAACAAATTTGGGTCAAAGGGGATCAAAAACATGGATTTTCGGTGAAAATTGGAGAGTTCTCGAGAGGGAACAACCAAGAACAAGGAGTTTGTTCTGGTACAACTCGTTGGACGAGCTCTAGCTCGCCGTGACGAATTGCACAGTGCAGAACCCCGTGTTCTTGGGTGTTCCAAGTGCTTCGGAGTCGATCCGGACTGTCCAAACTGATTCTTTTGATGTATTTAACCAATGTAAAACTTTCTAAACCTATGGAAACATCAAATGAATTAGATTGAAATTGGTTTTGTGAATCGAATCAAACTTTTTGAAATTGCTCAAGAACGCATAATTTTCCGAAACTCGTTTTTCTCAAAGGAAAAAGGTAGGGTTAGGGTTGTTTACTGTAATCTTGATTTATAAAAATGTTTTGGATGGTAATCATGAGCTTTAACTTGGTTTTACTTTGAAAATTAGAATTCTTTGGAAAAATGATAAAACAATGCGAACTTAGTGAAATTTTGGAATTAATCGGAATTGGCCTATGATGCCTATATGCATATGCTACTGTGATCTTATGTGAGTTATGTATATGCTTGGTTGAGGTGTTTGATCACATTTACCTTGTTTTGTTGAATTGCTTAGAAAATGTAGAAAGTCATGGAAATAGACGGACTTTGTTAAAGTGTGATTTCTTAACCGGATAACTTACAATTGGTTTTATGTTCATGATAATATGAAAGAATAAAAATGAATCAATGTTGGTCGGATGTCTAAAGTGATGAATATCATGTTGTAGTTAGGTGTCTGTCTTTATGCGAAATGTGATTCTTGAAACCTTGTCGTTTCTTTGAGGTGATTGTTATTGATGATGTTTATGGTAATGATTTTAATGATGGTGATTATTTATTGATGGTGAATTCTTCAATGCAAAATGATGGTGATTTGATGATGCTTGCATGCATGAAAAATGTCGGTGTTAATGTTGGTGAGGTGTTGTTGAACGTGTGCATTATTGAGTCAAATGTTCATGCATTCATAAATAGGATATTTATATCCAAGGACGATGATTAGGATACTATGTATCCAATGACGGTGATTAGAATACTTTGTATTCAACGATGGTGTTTAAGATACAGTTGTATCTTGAGGTGACGACCTTGACGGTGTTTGGTACCACATGCACATAGAGTCGTGTCTAGGCGCATAACATACCTTTGATAGGTGGTTAAATGTGTCATAGTTGCTTATGTGATTGGTGAATACTAGTATTGATAAAATTCGGTGACTTATGTACTTGGTGAAATCTGGTGAATATGTGAAAATGTACTTGAGTATTATTATACTAGTATGCTTGATGATTATCATTGTTGTTGAGTTGTTTAATCATTTGAACTTAATTATGTTGTTTGATTTTCATTTGATTATGCTTTAATTATGAGATGTGAACTAACCCCGAGAGGTCATTTGGTTGACCGCCTACCTTATTCGTATGGGTGGGTAGACGATGTGCATGAGTAGTTTTACTTTGCTTGGTGAGTTGCTAGAGGCTAGCTTTGGAGTTGCATCGTCTTTTGTTTTTGGAGCCTTAGTGTGTCAGCTCTGATTAGGGGTGTCTGTCTGTTTATGCTTTACGACTTGTTGAGATTTTTATCACTCAGTATGTTGAGATGAGATTTTATATTTGGTGTTGTATTAGGATTTATATGACATGGCCATTTGGAGATGTTTTATTTAGTTGTTGATGTGATGATATTATTATTCCGCTGCGATGTTTCGAGAAAATTATTTTTGCATGTTTTAGAACTTATGGAAGAAGTAGCATCTAAATTCTTTGCATGATTTGTATTATTTGTGTAATTTATCGCTTTAAGAGTTTAGGGTGTTATATTCTTAGTCAGATCGAGGATCACAAACAATTTTAAAGAGAATAAGTTATAAACTCACTTGGGTTGGCCTAGTGGTATAGGCTTAGGATCTGGGAGTGTGATTAGATTCGATTCTCTCTGGTGCCATTTGAGGGGGGTTAGTTTAGCTTCTTAAAAAAAAAAAAAAAAAGAGAATAAGTTATAATCATTCTATTCTAAATATTTTCCTACTGCCAAATAGGATTTCACATATTTAATTCTTGCTATATTTTGTCTAGTTCCACGTTGATATTATGTTCAAATTTTTCCTATTTATTTTGTCTTGCTATACCGAGGATCACATATTTTAACCTTAGGTGAGGTTTGATTTTGAAACAAATGAGATTAGATAAGTCTATCAAAAAATAAGTAAATATAGGTTTGATTTCTTTTGGGACAATAAAGTTATACTCAAAGGATCTCAATGATAATCAATCATGAGAATAAGCGTGATTATTGTTGAGATGTTCATGTATTCTGAGAAGAAACATGTTATACCAAAACATTTCATTATAGAATAGAGAAATAGATAGGGAATGTTTAAAATTTAATATTATGATGAAAACAATAATCTCATGACACTTTTTAAATATGAATTTTAAACCAAACGAACATTACTCTAAGAAACTTATTCCTTTTCGGCTAATCAAAATTGAGCATTAGATTGGCAATTACCTCAACTCCCTATGGATCAATATTTTTACTACTAGATAGAACCTTGCACTTGAGGATTCGTATCAATAGACTTATTTTTCAAGATAGGACTTTTAAAAATTGATGACAAGTCATCTTTCATTATTATCAGTATGTTTTTGAGTATGTTTATTCAATGATTGAGTCATTTTAGAAGAGTTTTAGAGAAGTTGTCCATGATTTTAGGGACATTTGGTATTGTTTTCAATCAATACATGTAATTTTATTTCTTCCCTAGACTGGAAAATTTATTTGAGAGAAATTTCCAAAATATATTTGCGAAGTTGCAATGGTTTTAGAGAAAATATGTAATATTTGACGATTGAAGCAGTGTAACCATTCATAAACAAACCCTTTTAAAGGGTCGTTTCTCTTCACTAAAGGACATAAGTTTCCCTATAAATAGAGACACTCTACATAAACCACTCGTCTGACTCTCTAAATGAAAAAGATAATATACTTGTTGTTTATTTGATTTTGATTGAAATTAACCGAGAAAGTTACTTTCCTCTTAATAGAGAAATTTGTTCCAACAGTTGTGTTTGGTTTAGTGTAATGTCACTTCATTACGGTGCATGGGTACATTTCAATGCGTTGGTTAACATCTTTTTTTTTTTTTTTTTACAAATTTTGGTTAATATCCTTAAAAAATTGCTTTTGCCGTAAAAATACGTATGATTGATCAAGTACCATATTGGCTATAGTTAAATAATTGTAATAAATTCGTTAATATTTTTTTTTTAACAAGTCAAAATGAGATATATTAACAAAAAGTTTTGATCCCTAGCATAAGGAGTGTCAAAGGAAACAAAACAAGGTTACAAAAATGTTCCGAACACAACCATAAAAGACAGCAATGAAAGGTAAATCAGCCAATCCCTAAACAAGCAAGGGGACGCTGCCACCACATATGATAACCAAATGGAAATCACACATTTTTTGCTTTCAACCATCTGAGAAATGTAATCTTAACCTTCTCAAATAGTTGCTCAGATGTTTTTGCTGAATTGGTAAAGTGTCTTTGGTTTCTTTCATTCCAAAGAACCAAAATACCAGAAAGTCAAATCAAGTGAAGAAAACACCTTCTTGGAGCATAACCACCTGAAGAATAAACAAACTGAAAATAACGATCCGAAACCTGTTGAGGATCCACAGAAAACACACCAATCCAAGACTTAATTTGCTGTCAAAGATCACCAAAAATAGGACAATGAATGATTAAGTGATCGATTGATTCATTTTGGCCACATCCTGTAACACATGATTGAGAGTCATTAGTACTAACAGCTCGCGCACCAAGTTATCCTTTGTTGGCCATCTATTGCGGAGAAGACGCCACACACAGAACGAAACCTTCAAAGGAGCACTCTTATGCCAAGGAGCATCCGTAACAGCATCGTGAATATGCATCTCCTGCCGCATGAGCATTTGATACACACCACGAACGGTGTACCCATCGCTAATGTTGTGCCACCAAAGCCAGACATCTGATTCAGTACCCTGTAAAGTAACGTTAGTAAGCAAATTCCTAATCTCCACTACCAACTCCTCCTCCCACGTATGTCAACACTGTGGAACATTTTTGGAAAAATTGGCAAGGATATAGATGGTACCGAAAGAGCTGCATGCAATTATTGTTCTACTGATTTTGCGATTGGAATAAACCCAAGGTCAGGTATCAGTTATGGAACATCACATCTAATGCGTCATGTTTTTCTTTGCAAAGCTTTTCGATTGAACCTTTTTAGTCTAGAAGAACAAACTAGCATTACCCCAATCAACCAAAAATTCCATTGTGATTTGCTTGCAGACGCTATTATTTCTCACGATCTACCTTTTAGTTTTGTTGAATATGAGAAAATCCGAGCTTGGGTGAAATATTTGAATCCTTGTGCTGAAATGGTCTCTAGGATTACCATTGTCTCGGATATTGAAAAAATATATGACAAAGAGAGGACCAAACTTAAAGAAATCATGGCTAAGATTCCAAATCGAATTTGTTTAACTTCTGATTGTTGGACAACAACTACTAGTGAGGGTTATATTTTTTTAACCACTCATTTTGTTGACGAGAATTAGAAATTAACTAGTCGAGTTCTTAACTTTTGTCGAATGAAGCCTCCCCACTCTGGTATTGCATTGGAAGCTGCTGTTTTTGATTGCTTGAAACAATGGGGAATAGATAAAAAGATCTTTTCTATTACCTTGGATAATGCATCTGCCAATGACAATATGCAGGAGCATTTGAAGAAACATCTACGTGTGCAGGGCAATTTAATGTGTGGTGGTGAATATTTTCATATTCGTTGCTGTGCACACATACTGAACTTAATTGTCCAAGAGGGTTTAAAAGGGGCCAGTGAGGCACTACATAAAATTAGAGATAGTATAAAGTACATCAAAGGATCTGATGGAAGGATGATTAAGTTTGAAGATTGTGTCAATGATGCGGGAGTAAGCGTAAGCGGTGGTTTAAGATACGGCGTGTCGACTAGGTGGAATAGCACTTATATTATGCTTGAAAGTGCCATACAATATAGAAAAGCTTTTGAGTATTTTCAGGTGGCTGATCGGAATTATAAACATTGTCCATCAGATGAGGAATGGGAAAGGGCAGAGAGAATTTGTG
>Ga0315915_1007666_pt1 | contig 12833 bp, 6 predicted proteins | sample MpolbnodulesMG_FD_207738 | JGI IMG/M metagenome (GOLD analysis project Ga0315915, IMG submission 207738) | Medicago polymorpha root nodule microbial communities from Los Angeles, California, United States - branched nodules | ecosystem: Host-associated > Plants > Roots > Nodule | place: USA... | reverse complement strand
CCATATTATATCCGTCAGTTTATACAAAAACTCGAGAGATTCAAACTTAGTACACAGAGGTTAAAATGCTAAACTTTTACTATTGAGCAAACACCTCAAATATGACAACAAAATTAATTACCAATTGAACTAAAAATATATTCAAAACACTTAGCTTGTTAAATCACAAGTTATATAGCAAAATATATGATGAAAACCTGGTTGGGGTTTCGATCCCCAGCCATATGTGATACTTTTATATCAACAATTGTCTCGAAAGTAATTTATCAAAGTAAAAATGTATATAAATTTGGAGGTTTGGCTATGGGCTTAAAATTTCAGTGTCACAATTGTTTGATGGATTGTATATTATGAGACATGGGATCTCCTATCCCGAACAGAGCACATGGTTGTCAAAACAATATGGATACTCAATATATATACTCTTCCTTTTTAGCGGAAGTTGTAGACAATGAGATAAAGCATTAAACACTCTTGGTTTGTGTTTCTTTTTTCACCCCAAGTGGCATGCATAAATGACTGAATGAGGGTTGCAACTTGCACGTGAGAATTGAGATGACATTATAAGGTTGATTTAAACGACGACGTAGCAAGAGTTAGCAACGCGTTTTTTTGGGCAACGACAAGAATTACAAAAGGCTAAAGTTTCAAATGAATAGATTAAAACAAAACGCGTTTTAATTAGTACTTAACCAAATGATGGAAATGTTCCATCTACCTAATCATTTTTTAAGTCCCCCAAATCTAAAGAACTGTTCTCACTTCTCACTCAATATATTTTATTGGTCAGTGTCACTGCATGAAGTAAAATTAGTATAGCTTGGGATAAGCCAACTCATGAATAATACTTAAAATTCCCTTTGATGCTCATAATAGAATCAACATATAGTGGGTTATCATATCATCGCTATTAATTCATTATAATATAACATAGTGAGCTAATATGATACAATAAGCAGGGCTGAGGCAACTTCCAAATCTGCAAGGAGCAAATGATAAGTGTAGAACCTTTACTACAAAGTGCCACTTTTAAATTTTAAGATTAATTATATCCTTGATTTGTATTTTTTTTTTGGAAAATTTCCCTATAGTTTTTTTTTTGTGCTGGCCTACGTTTGAATCCCGGACCTTGCATATATTATGCATTGTCCCTACTAACTGAGTTAAACTTTTTAAAGTGTAGTATCCATATAAATTTCACCAAATAAGAGCATCTCCAATGATATATTTTTTTTATAAAACCTACTTTGACTTTCATACACTACTAAAAAAAACGGTCTCTCAATTCCACATCATACTTATGAAACTCTTACCCATTTTCTTTCAATAATAAGAAAATTATACAATTCTTAAACAACTCATATTTTTTATATTTATATTCAATGTTATTCTTGGATAATGTATCTTATTTAAGATACATTAACTATCTCTATGCTACCCATTTTGACACATCATGGTTCCTCTAATGGATTGAATAATTAAGATATAGGTTCATCAACGTATAAAGTTTCTATGACACCTTCGTTGAAAAAGCTCTAAGAGAGTGTGTTAAAAGTAATGTTAAAAAAATTATTAAAAAATTATAAATAAGTAAGGTAAAAATTGAAGTTCTACACTACGAATGCTCTAATATCTTCGGTGCCGTTGCTATCTAACTCCATCCCAATTCATGTAAACTTTTCATTTATTCAAGAATAAAGGTGAAAGGGGCTTAGCAATGCTATGTTATTGCAGACAGAAAGCTAAATTTGTAGTTTTGTGATGTTATTAGATGATAATGAAACTCTCTTTTGTCAAAATATGAAGCAACTTTCACATTGTCGACGGTTTGACAAGAAAAAGAAAGGCTACAAAACTTCATTTTCTCAATTAAAAAAAAAAAGTGAAAGGAAATAGAAAAATTAGGTGGTCCCAAACAGTAGAAGACCTGTTTCAAGTCTATGCTGACTAAAACTAAAACAGCTATTTCTTGTACTAATTTTCTTCTTCTATAACCCTTTTCTCTCTATAATCATTAGTTTAGAGAAGACCGCCATCAATTGTGTTTTTCTTCTTTTATTTTTTTTTTCCATTGTCAAAAGGTTTGGCTCATGAAGTGACTAATGAGGTATCAAATACACCATGACCCGTATCTACCATATAACTAATTAATATGACTTTTTATTACAGGAAAAAAAAACTAATTAATATGACTTTATTGAAATATTCCCTCAGTTTGATTTTCATTAGCTCTAGTCTTCCTCCACTTGGAGTTTGGAAATTAAGTTTTACAGTTACTATGGAAAGAAAGACTAATATTCTAATTAATTAATACATATAATTCATATAAATTAACTAAGATACATAATAATAATAATAATTATTCATATAAATTAATTTCATGTCCAAAGAGGCTCCCAAGCAGACCCAAAATTGTTGTCCTCTAAAAAGCAACTCATATCAACATGAGGTTGAGGCTGATTAATTATCATGTCATGGTCTGGTGATGACTGAGTACTCATTTCCATGCAAATTAGTGCCACTAAATTTGCTTGTTGGCAATGCATGTTCACTAACTCAGCTTGTGCTTTGGCTAGCTGTGTTTGTAACTCACTAACTTGTTTTTGAAGTTGACATATTGCACCTGCACACCCATAAACTGGGTCCCTTATCCTTGCATTTGCTTCATAAACCATGCTGCTCACTGCATCTGCTCTCTGAGGTTCAGGTAGTTCCTGAAAAATTAATGGAATTTTATTTTTGTTAATTACTAATGAAACTCTTAATTAAAAATGAAGTCATGATTTGAAAATGGACAAAACTTATGTGCAGTTGTTTAGGTACTTTTCGTACTATTTTTCACTTAAAATATCTATAAATAGCAAGATTTTCTCTAAATTTCTTATAACTATAAGCAAAATGTATATAAGTTAATAATAATACGAAGACTAAAGATATGCATGCTTTGGAGTGACCAGAGGGTGTAGACTTTGCTTACCTGACACTGTGTGTGTCTATATATATATGTATATATATATGCGCGCGTACGCGTGTGTAATATCAAGTTTCAGTCTAGTAATTTTTATCTTTATTTTTTCGTTTATTTAAACTATGAAATTGATATCAAGTTCATGCCCCATTGACCATAATCGTTAGACATAATGAAAAGATTCCAAAATGTGGGCACCTAATTATTTTTGACTTGTGATAAGATATAGTGGTTACACTATGGCCAGGGGGACTAAAGAGAGAAAAAAATTAAGATAAACAAGCAATATGCAAAATGTTATTTTGACTTGTCCATTGCTTTTTTTTTTCTTCCATGTAAAGATAAAAAGGTAGTGGTTGGTTAATGTAGAATGTAAAGAAGAGAGAATTATGCATAGCTTTGATGTGTTAGGAAGTTAGAAAACAACACATCATGCATGCCCATCAATTAGGTATGCTCTCCTTTTGTTATCTTTTCCATCCACTTTTTGACCAAAACCCATGATTTTGTTCCCCTAAAAATGTTATGAGACAATTCAACTAATTTTTTGTTATTTTTCAAGATAATGTCATGCCTTGAAGGTGTGAATGGATTGGTCATAGTCACAAACAAGGCAACAACAATAGAATCGCACGTATTTGTTTTAACATCATAAATATAAATGCCCAATATGTTGAAAAAAAATATTTTAGTAATGTGCAAATTGGTTTGTAACATGATGATTTTATTGTTGGTGAATTATGAATGTATGTTACCTGCAAGAACTTAATGATGTTGCTAGCTCCAAAGACTCTATGAGCAATGGTGAACTTGAGTGGATCAGTTGGAGGAAAATACGGAGCTAACACACACTTTTCAACACACCTGCGACGGAGAATCTTACAGGCAGCACAAGGGCTAACAATAATTGGTGGTGGAGGAGATGGTGGTTGAGGAGCGGCAGAGGGAGGAGAATATTGAGAAGCTGGTGAAGGGAAAGGTGTGGGAGATTGTAAAGGAGGGGAAGAAGATGAAGATGGTGTGGAGTTTGATAGCATGGTGTGAATGGGAACATGAATTGGGATTGGTAGATGAGGAGGAGAAGAAGTGGTTTTCATTATGTGTTCCATAGTGTTGTGTGAGAAACAGAGGAAAAACAGAGAGGTTAATATTGATTCAATGGATACTTTATCTCTTGCTTTGTAACATGGTATGGAAACTAAAGGGTGTGTTTGGCTATATATATAGACCAAAAGGGAAGCATGTGGGGTCAGAGTTGGTGACTTCATCTCAACGTATTATGGAAGCAATGATGACGATGTATTTTGATAAAGCCGTATAAAATATCATGATTAGATACAAAAAAAAAAGTTTTATATTTAAATTTAAACACGGTGACACACTTGCTATAGATAATTAGAACACTTCTAGTACAAATTGGAGTGTATGTTGTTTTGGTCTTACCCCTGGAATTTTAGAAAATGGACTCACATAATCTAAAATTCAATTTAGAAATAAATAAAGGAAAATATTAACAATTTAGGAATATTATCTTAGAAATTGTGTATTATACTTTTGGCAAATGCTAACTGGTGTCTTCGAAGACACATGTTAAAGAACTCATTATAAAAATATATATATTGAAACTCGTGCGTTCAACTTCTTAAAAGTTAAAATATTATATTTTCCAATGCAAAATTGTTTTTTTAGATTTCTTAACATGTGCCCTTAGGGCACAAGTTAACATGACACTATACTTTTTGAAAGTTGAAAAAAATGATTTTTTGAATGCAAATCTTATATTTTCCTTTTACTTTTGGTTTCTTAACTAGTATCCTAGGGGTATCGGTTAACAAGACCCATAACTAAAGTATGACTAAATATTGTTATAATTAATATTTAAATTTGACTTTTTCCGAACGATTCATACATAATTAGAGTCCAATAATCGAACAAACTCAATCACTTGGTAAGAGATATCAATCCCTTAAATAATTTTTAATGTCTATAAAAAAATTGTCCTAGAATTTTAGAAAATGGACTCACATTAAAATTAGTTGTTCAAATAACACAACTATGAAATAAGTGTTTTTTTTTTCATTCATTTATGAAATATGTGTTTATATTGTTGTAAAAATATATAATTTTATTCAATAGTTAATCATGACACATCACACACTCAAGCTGTGGTCAACGAAATTACTGTGTCTTTTTGTTTTGGTCAGGTCACTGGTGTGTGAAAAGTGAAAACTGGGAGAAAACAATACGACTATTCTGTTTATTTTAGTTCATTATTCTTTCAACAGAATTGTTTTATTAGGAAGATGACTATTTAATAATAATTTTACCAAAGAATAAATAAAACATGCAACGAGAAATTAGCGTATGAAATGAGACTTGCATATATATACCCGTTGTTTTCTTTTGACGCGAGTATATGAACTGAGAATTAATCGATATAGTGAAATTATGAACATTGTCAAAAAAATAATACTAATAGTAAAATTATGAATAGTTGGACTCAAATAAAGGGTGCGTTTGTTTCAGTTTAAAAAAAAAAGATTTTATGCTAAAAGAATTTAGATCTTTTTAGAGATTTTAAAAAAAATTTGAAGTTATTTTTGTTTGCTTACTAGCTATAAAAAACTATTTTTTTTTAAAAAAAGAGTTTTAACTTTTACATGTGTTACCTTTTTGTTGTTGAAAAAAAATAAATTTTAAGAAAAGCTAGCTAATCCTAATAGCTTTTCATTTTAGAATCAAAATAGATTTTTGTGATAAAATGATTTTTCTAAAAATCCTAAACAAACATTAAAAATGAAAAAAGTGATTTTTTTAAGAAAAAAATATTTTTTTTTGAAAAAAATCTTAAACAAACGGAGCCAAAAAGTCACTTTTATAATAGCTTTTTATTTGAGTTTGGGTTGTCATTAAGGATAGGTTGATTAGTGATTAAATGAAGTTTGGACCACTTATAAGAGTTTACGTGATTGAATTGGCAAAAAAACGTTAGATGATGAGAGAACAGCTCGATGCGTGCAACATGAAGTATTATAATTTATGTATGTGTTTCATGTCACACTTTAATAAATAAGAAAGTATATTTTGGAAAGAGTGTGGCAGCATAGAGTAAGTTATAACATAATTTTACCAGTAGAGATCATGTTAATTAGTTTGTATATATAGCTAAAGAAAAACTAAAGCATTTTAACGTAAATTTGGTACAAAATGCTGTAAAAGTTTATTATTTTTCTTTGCATTACAAACGTGATTTTTCTATATCAAGATGAAACATGTATAAGTAATCATTTATAGTTGGATGTTATCATTATGTTTAGTTCCACAATAATCACATTACAGGCGTAAAATAATGACGGTAATAATTATGAAATGGTAAAGAATAATAGCAAAGTAAGTAATAGTAACGTTTATAGTGACACCTGAACTGACAAATAAGGTAATCAAAGATTGAAATATTCCCATATGATGATGATGACTTGCAACTATTTCATATCCATACGTACAATTAGACTCTGCTAAAACTTGGTATATTAGTATATTCATTTCAATGTATACTAATAATTGATGAGTATATTCACACTAACAAAGATGATACTATGAAATTTGCATGTAAATAAGAAGGGATGCTTAGAGCTACCCATATAAAAAAATGTAAGAATTAGTCTCCGTAAACTTAGTTAAATTGATATATGTTGCAGTATATCGATGTTAGAGTTCGAACTCAAATTTTTCATTTATTCAAATTTCGGGTAATTTTTTGTTATTAAGTAACCAAACAAAAGATATTAATTTTATTTGTTCAAAGGGTTGCAATCGACAAAATGCTATTTAGGATCTAGGATCAAGTTGATTTTGTTCAAACTGCTTTTCCTTGTCTATCGTATTCGCACATGTTTGTGTGTATAATTTGAGTTAGCGTGATTCCCATGAATAGACTAGTATACAATTTTGATTATGGACATGAATTATTGAAATACCATGACTACATTTTAAAATAAGATATTATAGATCGATGTTGAATGTAGAAATTTTGAACCAAGTTGATTTTATTCAATTTATCATGTGTATTTCTCATGATGCAAGCTAGATTTGATCCTTTTGGTCTAAATCATCGGGTTACTAAGAGAAAAAGTTCAAATAATTCAAAATTCGGTAGGAGGTAATTAAAATCTAATAAAATATTGTTTTATTCATAGTTTGAACTTACATACCTTCGATCAATTTACCCTTAGTTGAAATTATTAATCACATGAATTCAATCATTTGATTTAGTTATATGTTTGCTGATGAAAAAAAGCTAACTTCGAATCGGCTATATCAAAACTGAAAGATGTGGCTTTAACTAACAATCAACTGTCTCCCTAAGCTTAACTCAGTTGATAATATAAGGACGATACATAATATATGCAAGGTCCGAGGTTCGAACCCCGGAAAAGAAAAAAAAAACTAACAATCAACTTGATAGGGTATGTAACAATCTTTATCTTTTTAAATTTTTTTTATTTTTGTTTTAAATTTATGTTCATTTTAGATTGTTAATTAAGAGGTGAAATACTCATGTCGTGAGCAACTGTGATAGAAAGAAGATGAAAGATAAAGCTAGAATAATACATCTTCTGAAACAATGAAAATGGTGGTTTTGATATTTTCAAGATTTTTGAAAATGCTAATTATATTTCAAAAAATTGTAAAAGAAAACGGTGAGAAAAATATAAGATCAAATATTATCTTATGTTTATTAGTTGAAGTGAAAATAAAACATAGAAAAGGAAGCAAACACGCCATAAGTTATCATGTGTTTCTCTTTTTTCTAGTATTTTTTTTTTCTTAATTAGTATTTGCTTGCCTTAAAAAAAACAGCATTTTAGTTTAGATTTTATTAGAAAAAACGATAATTTTAATTTAATGATCCGATTTGAATGTTTTTTATTTAAGTTTAATTTTGCTTGCTATTTTTGACCGAAAATTACAAGAATAATGCTCAATTTTGTCATCTTGTGGTTTTGTTTCAAAAAAACGATCAATTTTGCTTAGCTAGCATGATTTGATCCTAAATTTAACACGTTCTTTAAATTAAACTCCAAAAGTCTATCCACATTTTGGTCAAAAAGAAAAAGATTCTATCCATATTTATTCAACGTTATTTTGTTACATGGCACGCTCATAGTTTTTTTTTTAACAAATCGGAAATAAAAAAAAAAACCTAACAAGAGTCGAACAAACTCAACGCGCATTACATCCGTTAAGAGAATATATGCCATGTCAGGGGACTTCATGGAAGATAACAAAATCACTGTCACTCATTGTTATGTTCAATTAGAGTAAGGGTCACACTCCTAGAATTTAGAGGTAAAGAAGAAAATCGACTAATTTCATTGATGATTGTAATAGAGAAAATACAAGATATTATATATACAAATTATTCTAGATCTTTCTTAACAAATTAGTGAGTCATCAATCTTCTAGAACCAATGAGTCACTACTAAATGACACAATCATTCCACTTCTTAGGTGTAGTATGACTACGATCCTTTTGGGTCTCCCTAATTCATTGGACTCAATCTCAAATCTCACTTCATTGCAACTCATATCCTTGCTCGTATCACTCATAACACTCTTTTTAGTTAGAAAGTCAGTTGCATCATTACCCTCACACAAAACGTGTTGCAAATTAACCATCATATCTTAAAGTAGAAATTGCTTAATAGCCCATATCAAATTTTCATATTTACGAAACACATTCAAACCCTTCTGAAGGAGGTCAACCATAGTTAAGTTTGAGAGACAAAACACTTGCTTGTTGCCAAAATCTCAACACAACTTATGTTACCGAGAAACCCATGTAGAAAAGGTCATGTATGATTACATATAAGACTGCTAAAACCATCCAAGATAGATTCAACGAACATGTTGTCATCTACGTTAAGACTCACTAAACCAAAGTTAGGTCGAATCCAAGAGACGACACGTACATGCGATTGAATACGACGGGGATCAGGAGAAGTAAAGGCTTTAAGAACATAATACAAAAGGGAGAATACTTGAGCACCGATTTCCTGAATGCCTGACATTTTTAAAAATATATATGTTGTGAGATCACAAAAATTAGAATTGAAGTCTTTCAACCATATGTGTAAGCTATCATGATCAAGAGGATCACAAAAATTAGAATTGAAGTCTTTCAACCATATGTGTAAGCTATCATGATCAAGAGGGGCCATTGACTGATGGAGGTAAAATGACCACACATCCTTTGCTCGTCAACAAAGGAACAAGACGGGAAACATATCCTCAATTTATGTGTTACAAACAAGGCATAAGTTAGAAAATAAAAGGTTTCGAGACATTAAGACATATGAATGAAACGAAGTCATGGCACGCTAATGGTTGAAAATATTCTTCGATTTTAAAGATTGTGATTTTTTTTGTGTTAAATTTGTTTTCGGTCCTTGTAAATATTTAAACTTTTCCTTTGAATCCCTCTATTTTTTTTACTTTTGGTCCATACATTAAGTCAGGTCATGTGTATCTTTTAAATTTTTGAATGAGTTTTTGCAGGAATGTTTAGAATATTATAAGAATATCTCTAAAAAAATTAATTTTTTTATGCAAACATAAATTAAATATGAATTTTTAAACGCCAAAAATATAAAATTCATATTTAACTTATGTTTTGTTAAAAAATCTAATTTTTTTAAGAAATTTTTATAATATTATAAACATTCTTGCAATTTGTAAAAAATATATTCCTGCAGAAAATCATTCAAAATTTTGAATGATATACATGACTTAATGGAAAATTAGTGGCTAAAAGGGCATACAGAAAACTTTTGAAGGACTAAAAGTTAAAAAAAAATTTAAGATGACTAAAACAACATGTTAGAATATTTATAGGGACGAAAAAAATATTTAACTTTTTTTTACAATTCGGATTATACGTATTTGGTTGATTATCTTTTCATATTTCCGTTAATCAAATCTCTAAAAGTGTGCATGTGGATTCTATCCACAGACAAAGATAACTTGTATATGATCAACAAACATAAAGAGCTGGATCCTCAAAGTCTTTAAAATCATGAAATATTGAAACCGTGTAAAACTTGAATTGATGAAATTATCTTTCTTTTTCCTCTTGTAAGTTAGATTCCAAAACATAGGGCAAGGATAGAACAAGGAAAAATTAAGCTAAAAGACAGAGACATCTGCTACATCAGCAAAGGGGACCAAGGACTTGTAATTTTATCTGGCTTATAATATTTGTACCTAGATCGTGAGATTAAAAAATAATAATATTATTTTTTTGACAAGAAAATAATAATATTATGTAGAGTACATAACAATGTTTTTTTAAAGATGGTCTTGAAGTATAGTTTTAAAATCAATGATCTCAAGTGGTAAAGGGACAATTCAATAGTTATTATGTTCGTAAATATTATTCAAGGAGAATTCTTTAAAAAATATGTATGTGTTTCTTGAAATAAAATGAAGTACAAAAGTTTTAATTAATATGCATAAGTGATATTAATATACATCTGAGTAAATTAAAGTCTAAAAATGTACCAAAGATAACTAAATTAAAGTTTAACAAAGGATATGACATTTTTTTATTGGTTTATTTTTAGGTAAATTCTTGGAGTTTGTTTGAGTACTAGTATCCTATAGACTAAATTTATTTTAAGATAAATTAATGTGAAAATATGACATATCATTAAATGATTGGATGATGAGACATATTGAATCAAACTCCAGGAGCACTATTGTGTTAACATTATTTTTATTCTCTCCTTATAGATAAAAAGTAACAATATTAAATTATTATTAAAAAACAATATTCAAAGCATTACCCCTAATATTTCAATATTTGCCATATTTTGTGGCATCTTAATTCAAATGTATACCATGTTCAAATATATGTTAACGATCTGTGCAAAGAATGCATGCAATATATTAGCACGTGTAATTGCGTGTGTTCGATAAACATTCCCAATTTTCCAAAAGCTAGCTACGAAACAGCCATGCATACAAGAACACAATACCTTAAGGCATACGCAATGAACGAACTTATAAGACACATTTGATTTTCCACAATTTACCTGTCCACAAATAGATGTAATATGTCCCCTCTAACTATTGCAATTGCACCAAACATTTTTTCCCCTTTTATTACTATGTAAAACTTTTAAAACAATTTGCCCCCTCAAATAGATAAAATCCTTCCAATGGATTTTAGTCTTTTTTAAGATAAAGGAAATATTCAAGAAACTCTCGATTCTTCGATTATGATAATAGACTGTAGAACATCAATTTCAAAGTCAATTAAGAAAACATATAAACTCATCCAACCGTATTAATGTGACGTATATATGCATAAGACTTATATATTTCTAGCATAATAACTTGTTCATGGTTTGCTATGAGAATAGGCACTGTTCATTAATTCAAAGTCAATAAATAACGTTCATAATGTGTTTGATATACGTTCATGTATGCTGGTTCATCTCCCCCAGCCCATAAACTAGACTGTAATATTGGAAAATGTTTAGGTAGCTTACAATCATGGTTAATATATATTCATAGTTCAAAATGACCGGTTTGGTCTTCACTTACCACAATTAACAGTAATAGACTTAATTCAAAAACCTGATGCATTAACAGTTAATTTTGTTCCCTTCATATATATGGTATGCAAATTCTTAATGTGCAAAGAATCCGTTCCCAACTTTGCATGCCGCACTATTCAAATGCAGACATAGTAGTCACTATTATTATAGGGATTAGGGACGATGTTCTACAAATAGACACATTTGAATTGAAATCTCTTTCATGCATAATTGTCATGTGTTGATTTACAACATGTGCTTTTTTTACTTTGAAATGTTGCAAAAAGAATTTAGGACGTGTAACATGCTGTTAGTGCCATCTAAGAAGTTAAGCAATTATAGTCAAGCCTAATCCTCGAAAAAGTCAAACGTGCCTCTTGCCAAAAATACCTAAGCTTAGTCATAGTGTCATACTATATGCAAAGGATCTTTTTCACCTTGTTGGGATAATCATGTTTTCTTTCTTGAGAACCACCAATGGGAGCTACTCAACTTTTTAAGAGATAGACAAATATAAAGAAGTAAAATATAATTTTAAAATTAATATAGTAAATTTAATTTATAAGCAGAAAAAATCAAAATAATTTTACTTACATAAAATATAAATTAAAACAACACTATCGACAATAACAATTTAATAAAAAATTAAGTTCGATGATGCTTTAAAGTCATATTCATCTATATAATTGACTTTCTAAAGTCATTTGAAAACAAAAACTTGTTGTCTATTTTATTTTTGAGTGTTGTCTTTATAATTTTTATCGTTGACAAAATTTTCTTTATAGTTTCTAAAGATATCGAAATTGTCAAAATAAGACAAAATAAATCATAAAAAGTATTAATATTTTGAGGGTTAAATATGTTTTTGATCCCTATAAATATACTAACTTTTCATTTTAGTCCCTCTAAAATTTTCCTTCAACTTTTAGTCCCTCTAAAATTTTCCATCTTTACTTTTGGTCCCTCTTTTAATGTAAACTCATATGTAGAATACATATTTCTGAATAAAATTTTGCAGAAAAATTCATAATATTATAAGAATCTCTCCCAAAAAGAATTAGATTTTTTATAACAAAACATGAATTTAATAAGAATTTTTATATGTTTGACGGTTAAAAATTCATAATTAACTTATGTTTTGTTAAAAATTTCTAATTTTTAGGGGGAATTTTTTTTACAATATTCGACATATTTCTGCACAATTTCATTAAAAAAAAAATACAAAAATTAACTTAAAAATAGGGACCAAAAGTAGTGATTGAAAA
>Ga0315915_1007661_pt1 | contig 12838 bp, 4 predicted proteins | sample MpolbnodulesMG_FD_207738 | JGI IMG/M metagenome (GOLD analysis project Ga0315915, IMG submission 207738) | Medicago polymorpha root nodule microbial communities from Los Angeles, California, United States - branched nodules | ecosystem: Host-associated > Plants > Roots > Nodule | place: USA... | reverse complement strand
ACTCCATTAAGCATTTCCATCACATCTTTAAAAATAAAATGTAACAAATGATAAAATCAAACTGATACCATCAAATTACACAAATCAAACTCAATGTTTGAAAATTTATGTATATTGATCAATCAAAAAGAAAGAAATAAATATAGTTATATTATCTATAATTAAAAATTAACTATAATCATAAAAAATAATATTAAAAATGCATCTGTCATCATCGTGTCTAGTGAGAATGGAAGCTTGAAGTTTGATACATCAAGAACAAACCAAAGGTGAACAATACAAACCACACTCCATGATTATGTCAACGAATTAATCTCGTAAATTAAACCAATTTTTGGTTTTGGAGCCTTTGAAAAAAATGAGAAAAATAAAAAAAATGAAAATTGTTGAAACACAAAAAAAAAAAAGAAAATTTTGAAAGAACTTTGAATTCTTTGACTTAATGTCAAAGAAGTGGTGTGAGGTATGGTAAAATGGGAACCAATATTTATAGAAAAACAATTCAAGCAAATCACCACTGCTATTTTTTTTTTTTTTGTTAAAAATCACCAATATTAATTTAAAGATATAAAAATTAAGTATAATTTTTATATCATGTGCAAAATAAATATAAAAACGCATAAGTAATGACAACAGTTTAAGAAAGTATATGAGTAAATTAAAAGTAATTAAGTTAATTCTCATATCCTTTAAAAAAAAGTTCATTCTTATCACTTCCTTTGCAAAAAAAATTCATTCTTATCACAATTGTTTTAACTTTTTTACGATGAATAATATGTGACCTTTTTTTAATCACTAAACAATTATATTTAACAAATTGAAGTACTAAATAATATTAAATTAATTAGCGTCTTTTATGGTCCATGATTCCTTCTGGGTTTATCTCAGAGATGTTATCAGACGATCTCGGAGCCATTGCAACACTTTCTTTTGTTAATACCAACAACAACACGTGAAAAAGAAAGAAAAAGGTAGATGAAATGATCAAATGTAACATGAACTTTTTATAGGCAGTAACTAATAAATTAATTATTATGTGAAGCAACTAAAAGAAAAAAACAAAAAATAAAACGTATGTTGCAATACGATTGGCCGCCAAAGTAAAATCGACACTAATCATACAACAATTGGATCGGCCAACAAAATAATACATCAATAATATAAAAACGAATGGACATGTATATGTTAATATGTTAATGTAGCATTTGATTGCAAATTAACTATTAGTTAACTATTTCCTTTTATACATTATACTACAACCTCGTATCAAATAACCATTTCCAATCAAGAATACAAATTCCTTTTATACATGGTACTACAACCTCTCTCTCTCTCAAAAAAAAAAATGGCACTACAACCTCATATTACAAACCATAAAAAAGAAGTTACTATTTCCACTCATTTGACCAACTTAATTATGCCTTGAGTGCGGCAATACCATGATGGTGCACAAAATAACGGAAATAAAATAAAAAAGAAGTTACTATATTGATCATTTGACCAAATTAATTATGACTTGATTACGGCAATACCATGATGGTGTACAAAAATTGGAAATAAAAATAAAAATATGGTAAAAACAAAAAACATTAGAGTCCTCCTTCACAAAACATTAGAGTCCAAAGAGTGTAATTGCTAAAAAAAAATGGCACCACTAATTGATATTCATCTATGTCTCTCCAAGAAAAATTAAAAAATTATTTCTTTTGAGATATGTAGGATATTTATCTATATTCATCTTTGTGAAAATTTAGTCGAAAAAGAAACTAATTTGTTTTGTCAGTTTGGTTTACAGCTTAAAAATGATTTTTCCTATATACGTACAATTATATTTTCGGAGATTAAAAAAATTCACAGAGATAATACAATAATTAAGTTATTTTCAAGTAATTAAAAAAAACACCGGCTAACTAATATGTAAAATTGATCGGTCAATTAGAGTCGAAATTAGAGTGGAAAAGGAAAAAAAAAACTTTAGTTTGGTCTGATCACATGTAAAAGTGGTTTGTTTTTTTTTGTTCTAATCTTTATAATAGTTCAGTTTACAGTGATAAATCAATACAGTTTGATTTAAACGTACATAATACATATGGTTATATACTTATTTCATTTTAAATAAATTAAATGAATGTAATATGACCAAAATGTAATTAAGGCAACTTTCTTGATCAAAGGTAAAATGCATTGTAGCAATTTTTGTGTAAGGAGCATTAAATGCTAGAAGAAACATGAGACGCCACATGTACTATTGCTCATAGAAGTAAGCTTTTGTATTATATAAAGATAAAGATAACATGACGTTTTTCTCATCACGAAATAATCAATGCTTAATGTGATTTAAATAAAATTCATATCTCTCTAAATATACCCAAATTTATTGGAGCTTTTACGATATTCAACAAATTAAAAGATTTTGATAAAAAAAAATACTAAAATACTAGGACTCGATATTTTTTTTAACCAAAGTGATGGAAAAAACACCACACTAAATATATGAACCAAAATAGAGCAGTATAAGAAAGATAAGGGGGACTAGGTCAAGGACATTTTCAAAAGGTAATAAAAAAATCTGATTTGGACATACCCAACCTATTTCTCATGTTACTTTTTAGTAGTAAGTAGTTAAGCCGTCTGTTTCTTAAACATCAAGGCACTACTTTGATATACAGTATACTTGAAAGCAAGAAGGTCTAGTTGGAAATCTGACTCTAGCTAGAGGTTGGTATATGTATATCCTTTTGAAGTTGCTTGTTCAATATAAATCATTGCAACGGTTAATTCAGCAAATAAAACATTACCATGACCTAATATGAGAAAAACAATTAAGCAGTACAAACTCCATTTAAATTCTTGAAAATGCCACACCTACCCTGCTGGGCACAGTTGCTCCATCTATGTTGACTTTGATCTAATTTTGAATTGGAGGAGATTAGATAACTTACTTGATGATAGAAGCTTTGGAATGTATATATACCTTGCAAGCTTTCAAAATAGTTATTACCATAAAGAGAGACATTTGAGATAATTAAACTGATAGAAATTTTCAGTGAATCAATTTGTCTTGATATCGTGTTTGATTTCTTATGTACCAATAACATTCAAGATATTAATTAGGCTAGCTTTGATAACCACCTTGCATTGAGGCATCTAGTTCATATTAGGGCCGTCTCAAACAATTAGGCAGCCCGGCTAAATCTTAGAAATGAGGCCCCTAATATACAAAAAGGAAAAGAAACTGAAAATAATTTTTTATTGTAAATAACATTATTAACATGGAAAAATGCATGTTTTAATCAATAACAACAAAATGCAACTTCAAGCTGATATCAACCTTCTAGCTATTTAAATAAAGTAATCCTTCTAAGACTTTTTGAAAGAAATTCATCAATCGAATCTTCTAATTGTATTGTCTCCAAAATATCATTCTCAATTGCTATAAATGTCAACCTACTCCATTTAACCTTTCTCAATACTAATCATATTGTATGCTATCAAATACTTATTTCTAAATCGCTTTCTGTTTCTTTTCTTTTTTGTTCAAGCCATTAGTTTATTACTTATAGTGGCTTCTTTATGGGCAGGCGGTAATGTGTTGTGGCCAAGATGCAATCAGCATGTGTCAATTAATTGGGCTGGGGGTTTGTTAACTATAACAAGACTTTTTACTATTACCTTTCACATCCTAAGGTATTTTCGCGTGCCCTAATTTTTTTCTTTTAAAAATACCCTTTATTCGGATTTTAAAACTCGAATACTGTTTGGATTATAAAATTCGAATAGCATAAAAACTGAAGGCCAGCATGCTTAAGACTAATCCTTGCCTAGAGTTGGTTAAAATCCAATGCGGAATGTATAATCCACAAATTTTTTGAGCATTTCGGAGTGTATAATCCAAAAACTCCAGTTTTTAAGAAGCGGGGAAAATTTTAGATTATACAATCCAAAACCTTTGAATTTAAAAGGTTTGCCCAGAACCTAGCAGAAGTTCACCACCTTTATCACCAAACACTCCCTAGATCTCCAAAAACACACCATTTTAGACGAAAACGTGATTTAGAGTAGCAATCTAGTCTTGAAGGGACGTTTGCAACATCATTCTCATCTGAATGCAAATGTAATATGAAACCTCCACAATTCGATTTCTAGACGCATTGATTGGGCTCTATAGGGGTTGGGGAATGATTTGGAAAAAAATTGAGAACCCCTTATTTTTGATGCCTGTGCAGGGTGCCTTTTTGCACCTGCTGGTTCCTATGACCACCCTTAAACCGGTGAAGCATCAATATTTGCAGTAATTATAGGAACAAAGCAAAAAAAAAATTCATATTAGATTCACTCAATTGTTTACATTTGTTTAAGGATGTTTTTAATGCATACGGTGCAATCAAAAACCACCAAATAATTACAACAAATAGTTGTAAGTTTGGAATATAAATTTGTGTTGAATGGCAATTTATTGTGTAAGTAAACAATGACAATTGTTCTTGGGAGCCTGAGAAAGCGTGGAGATCAACAACGAAACAATACTCCATGACCAGAAAAGTGGAAGACATTACGTTTCCACCCAAAACTTTAAGAACTAAGTTATAGATGTCACATTTTTTATAAGTCGAACATTTTACTCATTCATAGTCAGTGTGAAACTTAACTACTCACACACAAACCCAACGGTTGCAACACCCTTTGTACCGTAAAGGTTGTAAAAAATAAAAAAGTTCCATAATTTATGAAAAATGCTCCTTACAACGGGCATAATATAATATAACAGTACAATAATTTATTTATTTTTGGTCAATAACAGTACCATAATTAACTTCCTCCAACAAAAAAACAAAAATAGTACCATAATTAACTGAATAGAAATAACTAACTCTAACAAACCTAATAAAATCATAACTGACTCATGATTAATTAATTCTTTCTTAATATGAGTTGTAAGGAACCTTATTATTTGAAGAAAAATTAGGCCATTGTTGTATCAAATTACCTACATCAAGGCATTGCTGACAAGCATGGTTGAAATGCAGTCCCACGAACGCGAATATGATTGTTGACATGTCTATAATGATCGACCAGTTTGGTTCTAAATGGCACAGGAACCTTCACCCATTCCCTGGTTGATATGTTGTAAGTAATCATGCGATATTTGTCATATGATTTCAAGTAACACAACAGAAAACCTTGGATTCCCATGCAGGACAAGTGCGACATACGATTAAATCCCGAGAACTGTATTGTTTTTCTATCAACCTCCTTCAACAAGAAAGTCATTTTCTGCACCTCCCATATGCATACACATTTAGAATAATTCTCTCTGACCAGCCCCACAAGCATGATCCGTCCATCAGACTCGGCCAATGTTAAGTCAGATGAATGCAATGGCGCTTGGATCAAGTGTTGTGTCCAAACCCCAGTTGATGTATCACAAGAAATAATCTTTTCTGGATTCGCATGCTTGAAATAAAGAGTGTTGTCAATGGAAACATGGTTGGAAATAGCAAAGTTAGTACAATTAGGTACGTTTCCTAGATAACTCCAACATTTTGTTACTGATTCGTAAATTTCGTATTCTCTATAACCCAATTTTAGAACCCTGTAGCCTGCACTCCTATTCATTGTCATCCCCAAAAGGCGCCAACTCTTAATTGACCCAATCGGCAACTTCTTGAAGGATTGAGTTATTGGATTACTAACGTATAAATTTGGATTATGACCACGGCTATCCACAAAACAAACAAGACCCCCTGCAGAAGAAACTGGAAAAGCGGGGGTTTCAAATGTTGTAGGATTATACCATCTTTTCATAAAAGGGTCATACATGGTTTTGTAATTGTCTTCATATCCATAAGTTATGTAAAACCATGGATTTACTTGTGAAAATTGAGCACAGTGCCGAGAAAATCTTTGAGAGGTTATCAAGTTATTCCATTGCCGACATACAGTACGGAAACATATAATTTTGGCAATGGGAAGTCGTGCAAGTACAATGTCAAATAGATCTTCAGGGAACTTTTCCCAAATTTCTGGTTTCATAACTTCAGTCATATATGACACTCTAGACATTTTTCGCATCTCTTCGAGATTTCACTCTAGACGGTTTTCCCATGATCCTATTTCTTCAAGATTTCTTAGTGGATAGAGCTTCCACCAAACTGCTGTTATTGAAAGGCCACAAAAGTGTTAACATCAATTTTAAAAAGACTATTTTTATCTTAGAAAATATTATTAAAAATTCTCATATACTCTCTACTCTCTACCATAAAGACACGGAACAGAACAAGCATATAAAAAGATTGGCAAAAACAAGAATTAGAATAGAAATTAGTTCACTCTTTTTTTATAATTGCTTGAATATTTTTTATAGTCAGTGGTTAAATGGAAAATCATGACTTGGCGGTATTGTAGTATTTACTATTTCTATTTTATTTATGTATTTTGCTTCCTATTGCCATGAACAAAAATAGAATACAAAGTTACACGGGAACGTACATATAACAATTGAAAAGAATGCAAACATGACAACAAAAAACCTAAGTGCAGAGACTTAGAATCAATTACCATCTTGGGATACAAATATATAAAAAGAAGCTTGATGTGAAGAAGACTAACCGTGTGGCGGTGTGCAGGTGGATCTGAGTCTGAGAATAAACGGCACAGCGTGGCAGAACGATAGCGGCTCTGAGTGATATTCTGAGGAGGAACGACAGAGAAGAAAATGTATTAGGGTTCCATCCTAGGAGAGGAAACAGGAAAACAATCTGTCTATCTAATCCCTAACCTTACTTGAGGAAATCTCCATTTTACCCCTAAAAAATGTAACCCTAATTGAAAAAATCTCCATTTTACCCCTACAAAAATGTAACTGCCCATTTATCATGCTAATTTCCTATGACAATTTTAACTTCCATTGACTCTGCATAACATTCCAAAACTGTGTTAAATGGATTTCAAAACTGGAAGCAAGGATTAAATACTCGGTATTTGCGGCATTATTACCCGGTCAAACATTAGCAATTCACATATGCATTGATTCATTGATGATATTGCACGAAATCCTCACCTTATATAGCTCAAAAACAGTAAATGTTGAGACAGTTGTATCAATTGCATTCATTTTTATGATTTGGAGTAATCATTGGAATCAACGACCAGTTTTGTAAACAATAATAATCGAAGGATCTGATATGTGATTCTTTTCTTTATTAATAGAGACTTTTGCATAGAACAAAGTATGATCGATTTGGTCTGTGCATTCATGTTATCACTTAAATTCAATATATTTATTGTATTTATGGTTCTTCAATGAGTATGCCCTTTATAAATTAAAGCAGTGTTATGGTAAATAAATCGCACAAGTAAAAGTGGAGCGTTTTAATGTAATGCTATGATAAGGAATAACTAAAAAAAAAAAAAGCACATAACTAGGCAGCTTCGGTAATTCCACATTTATACCAGAATTTTGTATCGGGTCCTGCTAACCGGTGGCTTCGGGGCACTGATTAAGCATGCCATAAAAGAGAATCACAACCATAAAAGAAAAACTGGTTTTTAACTTTATTATAAATTAATTACACAATTTCAATGCATTAAACACCGGTTAACATTTCCCTTTTGTAGTAGTGGTGGAGTGGATCAAACAAGTTCTCCATAAAGTGACATAAAGTGGATAACTATATGGCAAAAATAACTATTGTATTAATGTTCAAATATATATCTTGATAATATTTTCAATATTCAACTAATCGGATCAACTTAATAGTCTCGGGCATCGCATGGGACAAAGATTTAGTTTTAGGATTAGGTTTTCGATCTTGTATATTTTATTTTTGGCAAATGTTAATTTGTGCCCTCAAGGGCACATGTTAAGGAACTTATTTTAGAAATACACATATCAAAAGTCGTGCATTCAACTTCTTAAAAGTTAAAATTTCATGTTTTCCAATACAAAGTTCCTCTTTTTAGGTTCCTTAACATGTGTCTTAAGGGTACAAGTTAACAAGACCCTTTATTTTTTTTATAGTTTTCAAAATGGGTTGTGTTGGGAATTGGGAACAATTTTTTTTTGGCTTCACTAAACCTTGCATATGACCCCTTTTCCCTAAAAACTAAAACGAGAGGGTTAAAAAAATAAAAAGACTGAGTTGGATTGACACATTGGGTTTTGAGTTGGATAGACACATCTTCATGTGATTTTCAAAAAGATTATATTAGTAAAAAATGTTTTCAAATTCAAAATTATAATATATATATATACTTCAATATTTAAACTAATAAAAGATAACAGTACATTTAGTTAAAACTATTAACTTTTTATGTTAACCCTTCGATTTAATTTTCTAAGGAAAAGGGCCTTAGAAGTAGTTTAGAATTCGATCGGGAGATAATGAAAGCTTGACACAATAGTTTCACACATGAATTGAACTCGGATTATTCTGAATGATTCATCATTCGTAAAATTTATTAACCATTTGAGCTTAATCACTTGCTTAATTAAAACTATTACCTTGGTTCAACTGAAACAATAAAATTTGAGCTCAACCAATTTGGCTCATTTAAGTAGTAGCTTAATCATACACATATTTTTACTCATATTTTCTTGTGCGTGTTTCAAATAACTAGAAGGATACTTGTGCATGAGCACTGAGTCGCGTGTTGTGTTCCTTTTTTTTGGGATAGGATGTAATTGTGTTAAATTTAAGTACTATTTAGTATGAAAAGTTATATGAAAGTCACAATATTTCATAGGTTTGTAGACCCCATCAGGGCCGTTTCTAGAGTTTTATGTGCCTTAGACACAATATGATAAAAGGACCCCTTATATAATACAATATAATTTTTTTAGTTCATTGTTGTGATTTTATTAACTCTTCATTTTGATTTTTTACCGCTTTTCACTACCAAATAATATTGTTAGGCAACGTCTAGAAATAAATCAAATATTTTATAGACCCCAAAACAAAATAAAATACCATAGAAGAGAACAATAGAACCTGGAAAATGATCATGAATATGTCGCACATCGATTTCATGATCATGAATGGGTCGCGCATGATCTTGCACTATCAGATTCAATTTTGCAATCCTTTCAATCAATTCGAGAAATTTGACATTACAATATTGATATAATTCATTTTTTCGGAACATTAGAAAGTCAAGATTAAAATTAATTTTGTAGGCTCATTTTCAACTAAAAAATAATTTGTTTTGTTATGAAAATTATCCTAATTTCTTGGATAATAAATATCACAAATATTTTTAATATTAGTGATCGAGACACATTATTAGGAACAAAGGGCCCAAAAAAAATAATGAATTTTTTGGCACTTTAAAAAGAAAAACCAATTTTTTTTATAAGGAGGGTGTATATAGAAATCTTTGTGTTATATGAGGGTATACATGACAAATCTCGCCAAAATGGCCTAAAACACTAACAGACTTGAGCCCAGCTCTGCATCTTTTCAATAATTCAGGCTTTTTTAGTGAACTTTGCTATATAAACTACCCATAAACCAATTATTTCTATATACACCCACCTTTGTAAAAAAAATTATTAGGGCCACCCGAACGACATGGGCCCTAGGCCGTCGCACCCCCGGCCTATGCCTAGGGCCGGCCGTGGACCCCATAAGAATTAACTCAAAAAATAAGTCATTGTAAGTAGTAAAAATATAGGCAATTGCATAGATTAAAAGAAAAAGGTCTTCGTGTGAATATATATCGTCTCGTATTAAGGTAATACTTCATCCGTTATTTTTTAAGTGTCTTTTTGGAATTTTAACACAAAAATAGCGAAGTGTATTTTTGCACATTTTTTTTCTATTATACACTCATTTTAATCCACTAATAATTTCCTTTTTTTTTTAACACAGTTTATCTTTCCAATAAATTTAATATGTAACAGACAATTATTAGTTACTACTCTCTTTTTCCAACAAATTGCTATTTTTTTACGCACTTTATCTTTCTCTCATAACAAACAATTTTCAATTTTTGTAAATATTGTGATTATCTCTTTAATTATTTTAAGTCTATATCAAAATTATTCCAACTTCACATTAATCAAAAGTTAAGAAAAAATTAACTTTCCTTCAACTATTTGTCCCTCTTCACCACCATCAGCCGTTAGAATGAGTCTTCAACTCTTTCTTCCGTTTGAATATTCATGAAGTCTTTTATTTTATTTTTCTCTCCGATCTTTTCTTTTGCCTTGGACTTGAAATTTTTAACAATTACTACTCATCTTATTTATAAAATCTTAACTATTCATGGAAACATTATTATAAGTAACAAAATTTTGTTTAAATTTTAAGATAACAAGAAACAGCCTTTGATTAAAATAAAAAACTTTGTTTATAAAAAAACAAACTTTAGTTTTCCAAATATATAGCATTAATTAGTTTTATTGAAAAACACAAGAGTAATTGACAAAGGGTATAATTGACAAATCATATCCTTAAAATACCAAAACGACAGTTAAATAGGAACGAAAAATCCACGCTAGAACGACACTTAAAAAGGAACGGAGGAAGTATATAATACTTCAGTAATTTATACCTTTAAAAAAATTACCGAAGTATTATTTATTACATTAATGCAATATATTAAGTAAAAACCAACAAACTATAGATTAATGCGTATTATGCTTTATTAAAAAAATAATTGATTATTCTTAAAAAAAATAGATTAATGCAATTTATTATACATTGGTAAAAAAAGACAATATATAATAATAACAATAATAATACATGGCTGCTAGATGTTCCGTTAGCTGTGTCTTATCCTAGGCTTTTTGACTTGTCGGAAAATAAAGGGGTCACAGTGAGGGAGATGTGTTTGTTAGGATGGGGGACTGAGGGGGTGCGTGGAGGTGGAGGCGGAGATTATTTGCGTAGGAGGAAGGGTTGGTGGGGGAGTGTATGGAGAGGTTGTCTAACTTTGTTTTGCAGGTAGACATGTCTGATAGATGGGTGTGGATACTCCATTCAACTAAATTTATACGGTGCATTCAGCTTATTGTTACTTAACGGCGGTGGACACCAACATCCCTGAAGATTCTAATCAATTTTTATGGCTTAAAGCGGTACAGTTAAAGGTTAACATTTTTGTCTGACGTCTCTTTCTGAATAGACTTGCTACAAAAGACAACTTAAGCAAAAGGAATGTCCTTCCAGCTAATAATGTGTCTTGTGCGGCCTTGTGTGGTAAGGAGGAGGAAAGGGATCATTTGTTCTTTCAATACGATCATTATGGTCGACTATGGCTCTTGATTTTGAACTGGCTTGGTTATGCTACGGTTTTACATGGCAATTTACATATACATGCTAACTAGTTTTGTGCCCTTGGAGGCTTCTCAAAGAACTCTAGGACAACTTTTACTGTTATTTGGATTTATGTCTTATTTGTTAGATGGAAAGATCGCAACAAGAGAATTTTCCAAAATCACATTGATCATCTAGATGCTCTCCTTGAAAAGGTTAAGCTTCAAACGTATTGGTGGTTGAAAGCAAACTTCATCATGTTCGCTTTTGATTATCCCTTTTGGAGACAAAACCCTTTAAGTTGTTTACAGACGGTCATGTAATGTATTTTTTTTTGTTGCTTTTATGGCTGTTTCTAGCCTTGATGATTTGTAATTAACTATTTTAGCTCCTTTCGGCACATCTTGTGTTTGAGGGACTGTTTGTTTCATTAATATATTTCGCTTAGTTTCTTAAAATAATAATAATAATAATAAAATAAATAAGTATTAAAATTTACATTTGCGATCTAGTTCGGTTTTGAAAATATGATCCGAAATTTGATTTGATCCGAGTGATTTTTACAAACAACATCCAAACAATTCCAAAAATATTTGGGGGTTTATTTAGTATTCTGTTTTTTGGATCGATTAACGGTTATATTTTAAATCGGTTTGGATTAAACAATCTAGTCGCCGACAAATAAATACCAATAATAATTTAACGAAGTATAGAATTGATTGCATGTACCAATAACTATACACATGTATCCAACCAAAACTTCAAACATGCCTTCAATTAAAAGTGTCGATGCTACATTCATAATTTTTCATTTGGATTCAAATTGACCTTTAAACTTCATTTTCCCATGGGAAGAGTAGTGATATTTATTACGAGGGAATACCTCACGACAACATCATGAAAGCTTGATAATTACTTAATATATTTCATCAATTACACTCATTAACCACACATGTTTTCCACTCAACAACATATTTGATTGGCTAATTGCTTTTCGTGACCGGTTCCCGATAAAATCCCTCGGGATGAATAACACTACTCTTCCTCATGTCATGGTCAAGTTTGAAAGCCTACTCTTCCCTCGGTACAGTGAAATTAAGGGGTGTAATTGATTAAAATTTTAAAAGACAATTTTTCTTTAAAAAAGTCTTGAGTATTTTAAAAGACTTTGTATAACACACTTCCTATCACAATATTCTGAATACATACTGTCATACCTCAATTTTTGATCAGAAATGTCACTGACACGTGTCGTTGGACCCTGCATTCATACGTTGTCTGACCCCGATTAATCTCTGATTTTCAGTGAAAAATTCGGCAGAGAGGTATTTTAAAATACCTCATGTTAGATTCCGAGTCGGGCCCTCTTCTCTCTTTATTTTTATCTTTTGATTTTAATTTTGATTTTAATTTTAATTTTAAATACCATCCTTTATCAACTTCAATTTTATTTTAATCTTATCATTTTATCATTTTTCATTTAGTTAGTCTTTATCTTTTTCCCTCTTTACTATTATTATTTGTGTTATTTTTATTTTTTATTTGTTTGTCCAATAATGATAAATCCAAAATGATCAATA
>Ga0315915_1007657_pt1 | contig 12841 bp, 8 predicted proteins | sample MpolbnodulesMG_FD_207738 | JGI IMG/M metagenome (GOLD analysis project Ga0315915, IMG submission 207738) | Medicago polymorpha root nodule microbial communities from Los Angeles, California, United States - branched nodules | ecosystem: Host-associated > Plants > Roots > Nodule | place: USA... | reverse complement strand
GTTGGGGGTGAGAATTGAGGTTGTCGGTGGTGAGGTGGGTGGGGTGTGGAAGGTTTCAATGAAGATCATAACTTATGATGTGAGGGGGTTATGAGGTGGTGAGAAGAGGGTGGAGGTCCGAAGATTAGTTCTTGAGAAGCGTCCTATGGAGTTGTGTGTTCAAGAGACTAAGTTGGAATTGATAAATGACCAGTTGAAATAATAACTAAGTAAATGTCTAATATGAGTAGAATTAGCACATGTAAGCATAAAAGTTAACTTCTTACAAATATATAAAATTGATTAAAAAATAATTTAATTAAATATTCAACGTAAATTTTCTCTATCAATTTATCATTTAAAACATGAAATATATATTAAATTTTGCAGGGACCAAAAACAAATTTTTTTTTTTACAGGGACCAAAACTTAAACGAGGCACATTTGCAGGGACGAGTACCATATTTAAGCCTTTAATTCATCATTATTGGATAAATGGTGTTGGAGGATGCTGGTTGACAAGGAGGGTTTGTGGTACCCGGTCTTGAAAGCCCGCTACAGTGAGGAGGGGGTCAGTTGAAAGAGGTGGATTTTGTTCGGCTTGGTGGCGGTCTATATGTAGGCTGTGTGAAGGGGTAGGCGAGGGGATAGGCAATTGGTTTGATAATAACACTAGGAGGGTTGTTGGTGATGGAAGGAGAACTTTTTTCTGGCATGATATTTGGGTGGGGGAAGTTCCTTTAAAATTTAAATTTCCCTGCATTTTTGACTTGTCAGTTCATAAGGAGTGTTCGGTGGAGATTATAAGGAGGATGTTAGGGGCGGTTGATGGGAGGGAGAGGTTGTGGCGTCGGCGTTTGTTGGCGTGGGAGGAGGAGAGTGTGCGGGAGTGTTCCATGTTACTTTTGAACATTGTTTTGCAGGATATTGTAGAAGATACTTGGAGGTGACTTTTAGATCCCATTCATGGATATTCGGTGCGTGGGGCTTACCACTTTCTCACAACTTCAGGTGAATTGGCGGATAGGTCTCAAGTTATCGACATTTAGCATAAACATATCCCCTCCAAGGTGTCTGTGTTTGTTTGGCGCCTTCTTCGCAACAGACTTCCTACCAAGGATAATTTGGTGCGGCGGAGTGTTCTTTCTCACACAGATGCAGTGTGCGTGTCCGGTTGTGGGAGTAGTGAAACAACAACACATCTTTTTTTGGATTGCGACGTATTTGGGTCTCTTTGGTATCATGTCTGGCTTTGGTTTGGGTATCTCCTTGGTTCCATCTGGTGATCTTCATCAACACTTTATCCAATTCATTAATATGGCGGGTTTGCCTAGATGCACACATGTGTTTTTTAAAATCATTTGGTTTACCTCTGTTTGGGTTATTTGGAAGGAAAGGAATGATCGTGCGTTCAACAATAAGGCATTCATTCCCTCCATTCTCATTGAAAAGGTTAAACTGACATCTTTTTTGTGGCTAAAATTGAAACAGGCAACATTTATTTACAGCTATCATGACTGATGGAATCAACCGCTCTTTTGTATGGGCTTCCACTTGTAATTGTAATTTATTCACCTATTTTGTTCTTTTGGCCGTGTTGTGCTCTATTTAACACCTATATTGTACATACTCTTTCGTGATTCCCCCTTGCACGCCTTGTGCGGGATAAATCACCGTTATTAATATATATCATTTTTGTTTGTTGAAAAAAAAAATATTATAAATATTATGCATAATACCAGACAATAATCTTATATATCTAACTCGGACAACGTCCAAGAAATACAATTTTTTTAAAGAACCGGAGAAATACATAGTTTTACATAAAACAAACACACATACATCATCACATTTTTATTTTTTTTAAGTAAGATCACATATCTAATTCTAATAAGGTGCAATATATGGTAGGTGCAATATCCAACCAAACATAGCGCATGAATGTGAAAATTCAGGTAACGAATCTTCTCAAAGAGAGCTTGATGAAATCCTTATATATTGTATATCTAACAAAATCTTAAGCTCCTTTCATAGCAAACAAAATTTGGATGTCACACTTTACTCATATGGTCCCAATCTCCACTTTCCCCATATTTGGGTCTCCAGGACGGTGGTTTGTGTCTCTTTTTGTTGGTGACAAAATCTCATGTTCAATCTTGCATCGGTTATATAACTCGTAGGTAATATGAATTTTTCCTTCAAAAAAAATAAAGGTAATATGAATTTTGCTTATTTGACTTTTCAACTTTTGGACCTTTTTATTTATGCCTGAATCTGAGCAAAAGTGGGGTCCATAGAAAAAAGGTTGAGATAACTTTCCTAATCAGCATATGACATAGAGATACAGGCAGCTTTTAATTAAAGCTAGCATATGGTATATATACACACATATTTATAATGACATCTCAACTTGTTTTCTGCACACATAGATAACTTTCGCTTTCTTTCCTGTGTATGATATCTAAAGTTTTCTTTTTTTGGCGAAAGTTTTCTGAAATTAAGAAAATGTGACAATTGATTGATTACCCTTATCTAATGTACACATTGAGGGACACCCATTTGAATGATTCATTCAAGTAACCAACTTTATGAATTGGATGTGCTGCAGGGAGTAATACATGCAGTCCAAAATTTATCCGTCATTGGATTGAGATTAGACGGTCCATATTTAAAAATTTAGTATTTTAGTTTTAAAAAAATCTAAACGATTTAATTCCAATCCATCAATGTTTTTTTTAGATTACCTTTGAATAATAATGAGTAATTTACCTACCAACTAATGAAAATGCGCAATTTATTGGTGGGGTCAAGATAGTTCATGGATACCACCTAAAAAGATAAATGTTTATTGATTGAGGTAAATTACTCATCATTCTTTCATGGGTACTCACCTCCAATCAAACTACCATGACATCCTTTTTTGTTTTGAAACAAACAATTCTACTAATTAATTGTTAAATTAATATTTTTTGTTTGACCATGTTTAAACTTAGGTTCTCCAATTTCTTTAACTTTTTGGGATTGAAGACGTGGGTAGTTTTTCCTCGGTGGGATTGAATTATCGTTTTTTTTATGAGTTCAGTTAAATTGGATAGCACACCAGAGTTCTGATTTATGATAAGTTTTTTTTATTAAGTAATCTAGTTGCGAGAATTTATTATTTAGATAAATAAGTGGGGTGTTTGAAATTTGAACTTCAACTTCTGTATATAACAATGTACTATACCCTACCAACTGAGTTATGATCACATAGAAATTTCAATAACAGGATTTATGTTGCTAAAAAAAGGATTTACGAAAGGCTTTGTGTCACGGTCAAAGAGCACTTAAATATGTAACTACAAATCACATACTATCGATGTGTTCACATCACATTGAACTCGAAGTACAAGTCATGCACTTGTTGGAGGACTTTGAATCCATTGCTTACATAACTTCTTCTTTTTTGTTTCTTTCTCGTATGAGCATAGCTTCTTTTCCTTTATATAAATAAATGGTTATATTATAAAATAATGTCAATTATCTAGGAATATTTTGTACCATGCTCTTTAATGATTCAAACAGAATAATAAAAAAATCAATTATTGAAATAGCCTTCGTAGATAACATATAGATTATAACTTTATAATTTGAAATTCTTTTTATTTTGGTCCTCTTGCAGATCATTCACACATGAGATGTTGATGCGGAAGAAAATCATGGCACACATATTTTTTTGGATGAAATGGTTGAAAAAAAAATTGTCTCTGTTTTTTTTTCTATTATTAATAAAGGAATTGAAATAAAGACAAAATAAAATTTTAGGGATTAAAATCAAAGTTCTCTCAAATGTTAGGGAGAAAAAAATAATAATATTGACGCGATGGCTGGCCAGGATGCTTTCATTGTTTTGACGTCTTTTAAGTGGGGATGACAAAATGGATTGATCTGTTTAACCCGCCTCTTTAACAGGGCGGTTGAGATTTTGAAACCTCCACCACTGGGTTGCCCGCTCCACCTAGCGCACTGAAAAATGGGGCGGTGAAAAAGTGGAGCGGGTTGGGTTGAATTTTTATAAAAAAAACTTTTTGACTTCTTTTTATTTATAAGTTAAGATCAATTTTGTAATTTTCTCATCCTAAGAGTAGAGATAAAAAAATTCATTTAATTTAATCACTTTTGGACGTCAATATTGGAGATCCAAAGGTATGAGTATTCTTATCACTTTAACTTTATCATATTATTTGTAATAATTTTTTCGTTGTATGATATTAACTTTGGTATTGTGAGTTTGTTTGTAGATTCATCATTTATGTTTTTAGCGATGTTGAATGATGTATTGTAATGCCTTTGCTTGGTGGGCATGTAACGCTCGAGGCTTATGAGGGCGGGGAGTGTTTCGGCTCCTGGCAACTTCTAGGCAAAACCGAATCACATCAAAATGAGAAAGATCTTGAAGCCATGCATGTATGGGACTGCATGGTTGAAGGAATGCTTATAAGAATTGTTTGGTACTACTTATATCAACAAGATGCATCTTCTTTTCGGTAGCCCAAACCATAAGAACTTTACAGTTAAGTGTGCTTGAATTTGAGCAATTTTGGGATGGGTTACCTTATGGGAAGCTTCCCGGAAAGCGTTCGAGTGAGGACAAAACATGTTGAAAAGACTCGTGTTGATTTGTGGGTTAGTCAGTCGGCAATCATGAAAGCAGTCTGGGATGTTACACGTGGTTCGGGGACGAACCAAGTGGAAGCTGGTGGACATGTAACGCCTCCGCTTGGTGGACATATAGTGCTCAAGGCTGATGAGAGGCAGGGAGTGGTCCGGCTCCTGGCAGCTTCTAGGAAAAATCGAGTTACATCGAAATGAGAGGGATCCTGAAGCTGTGCAGGTATGAGACTGCATGGTTGAAGGAAGGCTTATAAGAATTATTTGGTACCACCTATATAAACAAGATGCATCTTCTTTTCGGTAGCCCAAACCATAAGAACTCCATAATTAAGCGTGCTTGACTTGGAGCAATTTTGGGATGAGTGACCTTTTGGGAAGTTTTCCGGAAAGTGTGCGAGTGATGACAAAATATGCTGAAAAGACTCTTGTTGGTTTGTGAGATCAGTCGACAATCCTGAAAGCAGTCTGGGATGTTACGCGTACTCTATCAATTTGAATGAATGAATATCATTTTGTTTTTGTCTAAAAAAATAATACCTTCGTCCCTAAATATAGGAGCCTTTTGCAAAAATTACGGAGATTAATAAAGTTGGTTGTAGTATTAAATTTGTATATAATTACTATTGTTTTTACAATTTTATCCTTAAGAGAGAGAGAGAGTTAATTTATGTTTTCAACATAATATTTATTGTTGATAGAAGAAAAAGATGCAAATAACCAAGAGTATGTTGGTAAAGAAATAATTAATGTACATGGAAATACTAAAGGGGTCTTATAAAAAGGGACACAGTTTTCTCTCAAAATGATCTTATAATTAGGAACGGAGGTAATAGTTAGACAATAGGTAAGGTTTAATTTTGGATATATTGTTGATTTATTATAGATTTTTAAATGATGTAATTTATATGTTCAGATTATAATTTTCTTATTGTTAGTGTAGTCATTAGTTACTACCTCCGTTCCTTTTTAATTGTCACATTTTGACATTTTACATGAATCAATACAGTCAATGATTGTTACTACTTTTGATGCAATAAGTTATACTTTTACTATTATGACCTTATTCATTTAATATCTCATTTCATATATTTCTCTCTCTGCAATAAATAACTAAGGATAATATTGGTAAAAACAACATTTAATGTTGCATTGAACTTTGAAAGTGACAGTTAAATAGGAACAAAAAATTTCTCCAAAAAAAACACTTAAAAAGGAACGGAGGGAGTATATATTTAGATTTTCTCAAATTGGCTTTACATTTATATTTTTTTATAATTTTTACATTGTTTTCGTGAATTTTTTAATTAATAATAAAGAAACATTGACTAGTCAATGCGCCAACCCACCGGTCCGCCGTAAAATGTGGTGGGGTGAAATATTTAACCCTATATCTCTATTTCGCCCATCCCATTTTGTCCCGTTTAGACGGGTTGTTGACGGGTGGGGCGACGCATTTTGACATCCATACTTTTAACCATCAGTCAGGTTGTTTTCATTATTTTTAATGTCTTACATTACTATTGGTGTGTTCTACTGTTTCTTTAAATATTCCTGCTTTCTATGTTGTAATCTATCCCTTATGTTACCATGTATCATAAATATTGAGGTTTATTGATCCTGCAAAGAGCTTGCGATATTGACAATGATTATTCTTTGTTGGCAACTCCTATTATCTTCACCACTCATATTCTTTGTTGATGGTTTGCATGTAGTTTAAATATTGAATTTTCTTTGAAGTTGTACAGGCATGGGCGGATGCAATTCATGGCTAGGTGTGCCTATAGCCACACCAAAATTCTCCCCCAAATTTTTTAAGTATGAAGAATGTTTATAAAAATGAAGTGTTATAGGAAGTTGACGGTTATTTTGTCCTAATTAGCAATTGTTAAGGTTATAAATAGACATGGACTGATAAAATTTACCCAAATAAAACTATTAAAACTTTCATTTTAAATGAAATAGTATAGTCTTCAATTTTATTGAGCAATTTATTTTGGACATTATTGTTTTAGCCACACCAAAAAATTAATCCTTGATCCGATTATGATTATGTGTACAAGCATTTTGATTTACGTAAAACTCTATTTTACTTTATTACATGGGTGAGCAGCCGTCGTTTTTGCTCAAAATTTATTTTCGTTTTGCTTTGTGTTTTGATCTGTATTGAATATTTGTAACTTTCGATCTTTAACTTTGTATCTTTTGGTTTGCTTTGCGTTCCGATCTTTATGGAATATTTGTCCATAAAGTTATTTAGGTGTTTCTTAGGGAGGAATTTTAGGTTTTTTTTTTTTAAGAAATTAAATTAGTCCACTTAAATTGGCTTCAAAGAGAATCGAATCTGCACTTTCTACTTTTTATTTTCTTAGCTATTATCTTTAAAACACTTGTTAGCATGACTCATTTTTTTAAAACTGAAAACATTAATTTATGAGAGACAAACATGAGGTTTCACTTGGGTACCTTGATATTTATAACTTGGGTTATGTTAACCAGTGTCCCAGCGGCACTGGTTAAGGAAACCAAGAAAAGAAAGTTTTAAATTAAAAAAAAAAATACTTTTTAGACTTTTAATGACTTAACTGCACAAATTCCAATGTAATGTTACTATATTTGTTTCTTTAACTAGTGTCCTGGGCACCGGTTAACATTACCCTTATAACTTTGGTGATTTTGTCTCTATCTTCCTCTTTTATTCTTTTTGACATGAGTTTTCTCTGTTAATCAATCACTCTCTTTCATCGAATAATTTATTTTAATAAATTTATCTATCAATTAAATACAGTAAAGTCATCAAGTTTCAAAATTCAAATTTACCAAACTATTTTCCCATGACACATGCCTTACGTGTGTTTCACCAAACTAAGAATCCATTGATCTCATTCGTAAATAAAATGTGAATGGCACGTACTTATAACTCCTTTAAATTATTGCTTTTTGACTTCTGAAAATTGCTACTAAAATTGCACATTGAGTGCAATATTGTTAATTTGCTTCAATATTGTCAATTGTCTATCATGAAATCAGCAATTTATTAACTATTCCTCAAGTGCGAACTGAAATTACTTGCTTCGAATATATATGTCCCTTTTTGAGGAGGTTTTGGTTTGATCCCACTCCTCTTTAGTTGTTTTCTCTGTTTCCTTGCATATATTTCTGGTGGTAGTAGCTTTTCACTGCTCCACTTTTGGTTTGAAAAAAAAAACTTTAAGATTTTTCCCAAAGTTTACCAATCATATTAGAATTAAACTTTTTTTATTATTATTTCTTATAGGTTTCTACCAATAATGATAATCTTATTCAAAGCATTCTGGGACACTGTATGTAAGCGTTGTGAAAGTCTAATTTATTTCACTAAACTCAACTTTGTTGGAAAGAAGTTTTAAAAAAATTGTCGTTAATATTTGTTATGTTCCACTATCTAGTATGTTATACCATGTTCTCAGGTATTGTCTGTTTTGGATCGTTGAGTAAGCCCTCATGATTTAAGAAATTGTCGTTAATATTTGTTATGTTCCACCATCTAGTATGTTATACCATGTTATGAGGTATTGTCTCCTTTGAATGATGAGTGAGCCCTCATGAGTCATGATTTAATCCTTTAAAAAGATATTACTTTATCCTTTGACAGAAAGATGTCTATATCTTCTTCTATAACAATATATAAAAGAAACACATTAATTTGGGATGAATTTTTTTTTTTCGTTTTTACCTTTCATTAAATCTATTTACTACTTTATCCTTTTTATAATAATATATTTAAGTTATTAATTAAAAAAGAAGTTAAGTCCATTAAAATAGGAACAACTCCACTACAATAAGAACAATATTTTTTTAATTAATTGTCAAAAATATTTGACAATAGTATATGTCAAAATTGAAATATATTCCTATATATATTTAAGCATAGTAGAAAAGCGGATAATAATAATAATGTTGATAGATATAACTTGGGTTTATCTGTTTGTATTCACACAATCGTAAATATGGGTCATTATATGAAAATTAAATAATTTCTATTTTGATATAAATTTTGAAGTAGATTCAATAAAATTAGAATATGAACAAATAATCCTCATTCAACTACCGAGATTCCTCAAATGCAAACTTTTTCCAACTACGGATGATAGGGAAGCGGTGTAGTTCATTTTTTCTCCCTTTTCTTCCGGTAAAATTAAATGAAAAGAAACATTTTTTTGTTGGTTTTGCGGAATATCATCTAATCTGAGGTGGATCAGGCTCGGTATAAAACGTCATTCGTACATAACTCTAAAGACTAACCCTTTCGAAGAGCCAAAGCACATTTAAGGGTTACTTCTCTCAAATAATATATTTTTATATATACCTCCCAATAATTTCTAATATTAAAAGAGTTGTTGATAAAATATGAAACCATCTACATAAGTAATCCTCACTTTTATTTTCTAGATGAAGTACTTAAAAGAATTCTTTACCTGTCTGAAATTTAAACCAAACCAAACCAGTTTAGTTAAACGAAAGCAATAAGTCATATGCAGTATGCATGTGAGTGTGCTGGGTGGGTCATTATCATTTTTTGTTGTTGACAAAAACGAGCTTATAGCATTTCATATAATTATAGTTTCCGATATTTTATAATCTGATTAGAGATTAATACGGTTAGGCAATTATATCATGGTTCAACAATAGTAATTTTAATGACAAATAAATACTTTATAAAAAAAATTAAATGCAGTTTTGGTCTCCTAAATTTTACAATTGTATGATTCTGACTCCCTATGTTTCAAATACTAGATTTTGCCCCACAAAGTTTAACAATTGTTTAAATTTGATCTCTCAAGTTTATCTTTTTTGCATTTGTTATCCCTTGTTGATATTTTGACTTTAAAAAATTAATATTTTGTTCTCGTGAGCTTAGCTCAGTTGGTAAGGATAATAAATAATATAGGCAAGGTTCGAGGTTCGAACCCCAGTACACCAAAAAAAAAAAGCATGAATAATAGTTGTAAGGATGAATATGTAAAAGTAACATATTAAAAAAAATTAATATTTTAGTAAAATGATAATAATTATAAAAACGAAAAAAATAATATATAACCAGAAATTTATTTAAAAAGGATTAAAGAGTGTCGCATGACTTATATTTTATAAAAATGAATATTTGTTATTTTGGAATTAGGGCAACAAATTGGGATAACAAAATTGGGGTTCTGAATCATGAAAAGCATATGGGAGAAGACACAAGAAGAAAGAAGATGATGAAGAAATAGTCATTTAAAAATGAATTTTATATTAATTTTCCATTTGAAAATGAATTATACATTAAACTTGACAAAATCTATGTTGAATTAAATTTAGTAAAGAATAATATTAAGAAACAAATATATAGTTTGAATTTTAATATAAGATGTTATTTTAAAAACAAAACAAAAAATAAAAACAAAATATCAAATGAATATATATTGAAATAAAAAATTAAATGAATATATATAATTTTTTTTAAAAATTGCAGTAATGCATTTTTATATAAAATAATAATATACATGATAAGATGTTTTTATTACGTGAAAGAAAAATAATTTTTTAATTAAAAAATGTTAATGTGTTAGTAGCATATATTCATAATAATAAAAAACCTACATTCTATCGTACCATAAAATAAAAATGACGAATCTGCAAACAAACTCTCAACAACCATGAACCCTAATCCAACATTGAACATTTAATGTTCCACGTCGCATCTATCACAATGTGTTGAGTGATTTCATTGACATGAGCACCGTTTTCATTGTGTGATATAGCAAAAACCAAACCAAGGCAATGTTTGAGAATGCATTGGCGTTGATTAAATACCGTGCAACACATAACGCAAAAAAAGATTTGATTTTGTGCAGTCATTGATGTTCAGCAAAAGGTTATCAAAGCTTTTGAAGCACATAGGTTAATCGGTGTTGTTGATGATTTAATTTGTCCAATACGACACATTTTCGAGACAAGACAACTAGAAGTTGAAGTCATATTACCAACACACTTACAAACATGAAGGTGCACTACATAGCGTTGTTATTATTGAAATGGTCGATTATGTGAAATAATTGATATGCCCACAAATGTATGAGATTGTCATCGTAATAAAAAGCGCATCGAATACACATATGGACTTGTGAATCCATGAAAATATTGGTTCGTGATAGACCAATTTTTTCAATGGTTAGATTATATGAACCCCTAAATTTTATCATGGTCTATAAACACTAAATCTAACCCATCTTTTCTTATCATTTTATAAAATAAAAAAATCATTTTTATCCTTTATAATTATTATAATTTAAAATATTACATATTGTTACAGTAATTGTTTTTTTTCTTGACAAATTTGTTACAGTAATTTTTTTGTTGGTATTTTCACTTTTTTTATGAATTTGTTTTGGTAATTGTTGGACAGCTACATTATCATTTGTTACAGTAAAATGACTACTTTCGATGAATACTCATCGAAAGTAGTCATATTAATTAATCTATATATAGTAATAAAAGAGGTCTCACCAACATGGTTCCCTATTCTCATGGTTTTCATTCCGACTTGACCCATTAAGTCAATCCATGTCATCGCAAAAGTTAATAGTCTACTTATCTTTCGAACATTTAGTCTTAGCTTTATAGTTCCAGTAAATTATCTTCATTGTTAAATTATTTCCCTAAAATTTTACATAAACACAATAAGTTTAGATTAGGTTTTTGAATTCCATTAACAATATAAAATTGTCAAAGAAGACTATTCATTCATCATAGTAGTAATCAGGGGCGTAGCCCTTCATATGAGAGCAAAAAAAAATATTATTCTTGAAGTGGTCGGTATGTATTTATATCCGGCTATCCCAAATAATAAATATTGAACTACCCCAAATAAATTTAGTTGCAAAAATTAGCATAAATAATAAAGTAAAAAAATTACTACAAGATTGATATATTTATTTGTATTGGTTTGATACTTTCGGTCTCAATAACAACAATAGAGAAACCTCTTTCAACAATAAAAATTATCAAGACGGTAGTCATAGACAAATTAAATAGACAATGAGTTTCTTGCAAATAACTTATTTATTTAAATTTGAAAAGACATTATTAATCTATTATTAAACGACAATTATTGATGAAATTAGGTTCTCGAAACGCATTTTGCCCAACATTTCTAAATAGCGATTTTTATGTTAAGTTCCTAAGGTTTGTTAATTTTAGTCCTTAATTTTTTGTTAGAGATTAAATTCAAGACTAAAACCACTTTTTTTTTGTAAAATTTTAAAAAACTGAGACAACAATTGAATAATTTTTTTAAGGACTAAACCTAATAAATTATAATTTATGGGACAAAAATATATTTTATCCTTAAATTTAATATTTTTGTTTTTAAAAAAAAATTCTTCTTTATAGTTGGCCCCTGCATAAATTTTTTGCGAGCTTCGCCACTGGTAGTAATGGGTTTACCTAACTAAATAAATAAATAATAACTTTATTGAATGACAATTAAAAATTTACAAGAGCTCTATGGCGAAGAGTGGTACAAAACCAAAGCAAACTAAGCCTATTTCTATTTCTATTTTAGGTACTACTGAACTCGTGCATTACTCAGTGATTATAAGGCTTGTGAATGACATTTACACATGATCATTTATGGTATAAAATAAAATAAAATTAAAGTCCATAGAATGTTACGGTCGTAGCCTGGGGTTATAGTTGGTTGTAATAGCCACAACTTTTCTGGTTTTGATCAATTGACTTCCTTAATCCTTTGGTAATGGTTTTGAAACTAAATTCCATGAATTTTGAAGTGTTGCTGAGTTAATATCCACTTCGTCATCATTGAAAAGGGTCTTCTTTGCCCTAAATTTTGGCTTGGTCAACAAGATTTCAACATTTGAAAGGTTTACCAACATTGTTCTTCCAATTTTACTCTTCGTGTAAACTTTTTTTACAATTTTATCCTCCCTTAGTAATTGGATAGCTTATTTTTTAAAATAATAAGGTAAATCTTAAAATTACAATTATATTTTATTGATAAAAGCGAAAAGATGTGTAGTTGGCACTCGTCTGGACGCTAGTGTGTATAAAGAGAATACCGACTTTTGGTATAAACCGCTTTTCTTCTAACTATACCTTTCATTTAAACTATTTTATTTATAATATTTTCATTCTTTGTCGTATAATCAAAGAGAAAATAGGAGAGAAATAA
>Ga0315915_1007655_pt1 | contig 12843 bp, 3 predicted proteins | sample MpolbnodulesMG_FD_207738 | JGI IMG/M metagenome (GOLD analysis project Ga0315915, IMG submission 207738) | Medicago polymorpha root nodule microbial communities from Los Angeles, California, United States - branched nodules | ecosystem: Host-associated > Plants > Roots > Nodule | place: USA... | reverse complement strand
TGACGTATTTGACATTTTTTTTAACATAATATGAATATATAAATGTCGAATATAATAAACGGACATAACATGGATACAATTTGAACATAAAAGAGTTATAACTTTGTCATTTATATGAACATAAAATGGCCATTAAGGACGAAAAACAAAATAAAAAAATTTGTGAGGACGAAAACATTCAATTTAATTTTTTAGGGACTAAAATCAAAATTCGCTATATTTATAAGGACGAAAAACTTATTTAACCCTATAATTAAATAAAATTAAAAGTATTAAAAGTTACCTTATGATTAAGATTAACTCTTTTATTTTTAGAAAAAAATGACTCATTTATTTGACATTTAATGTTGCCTATGTATATTACATTTTGATTGATTGATATCATGAGAGGGTAATTATTCCCTAAACAAGAGACGGTAACGTAGGCCTCACCATAAAAATTTGGTCTTTCAAATATGAACAAGAAGAAAAAGAACAAAAAAAGGAATGATTGATTGAAGGATAATAAATAATTTAAGTACTTTTTTTCCTATTGCAGACACTATTTTGTACTTTTTAATAGTTAACATGGACCAATTTTATTTTTTTTAAGTTGTATAGTGGCTAAAAATTCATTAAGTGGGAGTGTCAGGAGTTCGAACATCAATCCATGCATATATTATACATCATGTCTATCAACTGAGTTAAGATCACGGAAACGTATTCTCAAGAATTTAATTGTCCCTATTAAAACAATGTCACTTTAAAAATTATGTTTTTGACGCTAGTTCAAGTATGAATTATGTTATCCAATTTATTTTTCTAAAAAAATAAACTGCTTTTATTTTTCTCGCATTTAGGTCTGCCACAATGTTGTATTTCTCTTGCCTCTATGTTACAACTTGTTCTGGAAAGTGGCCTTTATAATTTGTCGTTTAAGTCCGTGTCAAGTTAGTAAAATTATATTTACATAATATATGTAAGTCCGAACTTCAGATATCTCATGTATCCATCTTAAAAAATTGAATTTTTAGATATCAAACTACTTGATAAAAAAAGAATCGTTTAAAATAAGTGCTATTATTTTTCTTAGATACCAAACTCGTTTTCAATATTTTTCTGTATGGGACTAAAATAATTCTTACAGACTAATAGTTCTAAAGTGTAATTCCGTTTGCACTTCAAATGATTACATTGTGGAATAAACTTTGTCTCTCGACTATGAGTTTCTTAACTCATACAAAGAGTGTTAAGTACGATGTTAAATTTTTTGTGAGTTACTGAACTGAGAATTGCATAAGCATTATGATACAACAAAAGTTAAATTTACAAAAATTGATTGTTTTGATTTGTTGTGTGTGTTAAATAAAATATACAAGTTTAGTTGTTTATAAACAAAAAACTAGTCATACCGATCAATGCATTGTGACCTACAAAATCAGCATTGTTCGTCTATTCTCGCGGGTAATGTGTGTTGATTCCCATTGCATGGTTGACATGGTGCCCCAAGTTTGGTTTGTCCCCCCCAGCTCGTGTTGTTTTCTGTCTTCATTATACATTTGTGTTACATTATTGTTTCTAAACGTGCCTTCGTGAAGATAGTCGTTTCAGTTAGTGACACTACAAACATAGAATACAAGCAAACATTGAATTTCCCAGCTCCACGTGTATTTGACATTCACACGACATGCGTGAACCTTTGTGAATTTGAGAATGATTCCCCAATTACGTATTTGGTTGCTATGAATTCGACTATCATTCATTTGGTTAAAGGGGATATGAGTGTCCCTTAAATTCGATTGTTTATCGTTCTCAACTAACCACTTAATTATATTTGAGTGTAAATAGCAACGAAGAGGTTGAATTTAACAAAAGGAACTAATGTAACATGATGTTAATGTTCGAACTTTAGAGAGATAACCATATTTGTTTGAATGTTAGAATCTTACTAGAATGTCTATTGTGTCTGGTAAAATAAATGGACAAGTATTATAAAATATAAAATAAATCATTAATTAAAGATAAATTATATTTATCAATAAAAAATATTTTCTTGTTCATACAAAGACACGTGCTAAGAATGGGGCAAGTATATTCTAATTCCACCAAAAAAAGGAGAAAGTATGCAACGGGTCAGTTTTTAAAATTAAATAAGCATTGAAATAATTCTCCATAATTTTTTTGGGTGGTCAATGGTGAAGTTCTGGAGAATGGAGACTGGAATTCAGACATTGGCACTCGCTCCTTTGTCCTTGTTTGCAGACAGTGATGTCCCACTGCAGTGACAACCAGCACGTTGCCCCACTCCAGCTCCATACACGCCCAACTTTTTTATCATATGGAGGAGGAAGATATCTATGTATTTGTTTGTAGCATTTTCTTCATTTTACTAAACTTAATGGCTAACTCTTATTTTCTCATTGTTTTTAACTTTTTTTTATTATTTATATATTTTTTCTTCACTTTGATTAAATTGAGAAGAAAGATGATGAATTTTCTTAAGATTTTATGTGGTTTTGGCTTTGGTTTCTCTACTTCTCTAAATTAATAATTGTTTTGGATTAGACAGAAGTTTATATCACCGACTTAATATTAATAGGTTCATTAACTTACAATCTTCACATATGAGGACACCACGGTGGATCTCCTACATGCCTCCCTGCACAAGAGCACTCTTCGTTACACCGTGGCCGTCAGACCAGTCTCTAATGGCTTATCGCACTTTGCGTCGGGTTTTTAGGAGAAGGTTATAACGTCTCCGGCTATAAAAGCGTGACCCAACATTACACCCAATGTATGATTATAATTTGACCACATTTCACACACTTTCCTCCTCGTTTCTATCACTAACTTGAACATCGAGGTGCTAATGTGCTTTGCATGTCTCTTTCCCCTTGCCGGAGAACAATCTCCTTTGCTCTACCTTCGAAAGCACATCTCTATGGAGCCCCACGCAATGCATTGCAGTTTTCCCTATGGAGCCCCACACAGTGCTCGAGCTACGATGGTACAAGAACATAATTCAAAGTGACCAACCAAGACACCAACGTATGTACTACTACTTGGCCAAACGAGCCATTGAAATTTAAAATGTGTTACGATTTTTATTTTTGGCTTAAATAGATTTCAATAACTTGAAAGTCAATATCGCCATTCACTATAAAAGTCAATATCCTCTCCAATTATATTTTAAGTCATTCATTGATTTAATCTCATTCTTTTTCTCACATACACACTCTCTCTAACCACACCAAATTTTATGGTGAATTCAACCGTACATACATACATACATACATACATAAGATGTATATAAAAATGAAATGTTAGAGAAAGTTAGAGAACTCATTTTGTTTCAATTAACAATAATTTTTTTAATAATTGTTTCAATAAGCAATTGTTACTTTGTTAGAGTTACAAATTGGCTTTAACTAATAAAACTAGCCCGAATAAAATTATTAAAACTGTTATTTTAGGTTAAATAATACATAAGTCTTTTATTTCATTAGATAACTTTTTTTGACTATTATTTTAGCCACACAAAAAAAAAAGGTCATGGATCCACCCCTATACACACACACACTAAAAATAAGAACCAACTTGTGTGGAGTCACAAGTCGATGATTACATGCAGTCGTCCAATGAAGATAAGACGATTTGGATTTGAACTTAATAATTTTAAATTAAAAAAATTAAAAATTGTTTTAAAATTTGAATCGTCCAATTGATTGTGGCTGACTAAGTGTAATAAACACGAGTTCAGGTATGTTCCATTTACCTCTGCTCTATTTACCCTATTTACCTTTATGGATGTGTGACATGTAGCAAAATAATATCAAATGGTTGAAATTAAAAACGTAATGGTAAGTTATAAAACAAAACCCCTAAACTAGCACTGTTCACTTTCATCTTCAATCTTCAATTAACATCCCGTCCAACCCCTTCCCCACAGAACTTGCCGCCGCTGCCAATTACTCCATCGCCGCCTACCACATCTCCTGCTCTCATCGTCGCTCACTGCTGTCGAACTGCTGCGTTTTGGTGTTAATGAGAAACGAATCTGGCTGAGTTTGGGAATTGCCAAAAGAGTAGTTTTTAAAATTAGTCTATGGTTTCCTTTAATTCATTGCATCTACATGTGTGTGGAAATTAAATATTTAGGAAATGGGTTCTGGAGAATAGCGATGGAGCAAATGGGTTCAAGGAGAAGGATATGAGAGATCCATATTAATCACATGTGTGTTTCTTTATTTTCCCCTTTTTAATTTCAACTATTGGATATTGTTTTGCCACATGTCACACATCCATAAAGTTAAATGGGGTAAATGGAACAAAGGTAAATGGAGCATACCTGAACTCAATAAACACTACACCTAATTCAAATTCATAAACATGTAGTATAAGAGTGACTTGGTGGTTGGAGTGAATGAGTTAAGGAGTGAAGTTGAATGATAAGGTGGCTTGAAGTTTGATTCTCACTCCAATAAAAAACCTAACGATGCCAACATTTGTCATGTAAAAAATAAAAAATTTGTTAAGGCGAGAAAGAAATATTAATAGCCGCTATCAAACTTCAAACCTTCTATATAATACTCATTTGATGTCTTAACTCAAACTACATAATACCCATTCGATGCATTAATTCAAACCATCGGGCTAAATCACAATATGATATTAAAATACATATATGAATTAAAAAAATTAATTAGCTTTTTATTTAGTTAAAGTATTGCTTTGAAAATAAAATATAAAATGAAGAAAAATAAAACCCTATTAAATTAAAACTTTTAAAAGGTTTAAATGTATTTTGGATCATCTATATTATTATTCTTACGAAATCGGTATCTCCATTTCAAAATCATATGTTTAGCCTCTGCTTTTCACATGTTTTTGCATTTTTGCTCTAATCCTCATTTTTACCCTAAAAACAGTGTGTCACACATTTCTGATGAACTAGCATGAAAAGCGAGGACATGGCAAAGTACATATGAAATAGAAATTAAATTTGCATGTTTTTCAATGAAAAATGTAGTATTTTTTTTTTCTTCTTCTTAACCCTTCAATTTTAAGTTCAAATAATCTAGAATATTATTCATCATTGATTCTTTTAATTAGAATTTGAACTTGTTCTTGGGGAGGATCTATCATATAAAAATGGTTTAATGAATTATTTTATAAAAAAACAGATGACAATCAGACAACATCTGACATCATTAATCTTTTTAAATAATAATTTTTTTTTTCTCAAGTAGTCTAATGGTTAAAATTAACTTTTTAAAGTGAACAAATAAGGTGTCCAGAGTTCAAACCTCGACTCATGCATATAATAATGCATTGTCCCTGTCAACTGAGTTATGCTCACGGAGACTAACAAAATCAATCTTATTAAACGCAACATTGTTTAAAGTCCATTAACCATAACTCCTAGAGTTCATTAATTTAAAATTGTTTAATCTATTTTTTACTTCTTCAGTGTCAAAATAACCGTGGTTTTAACATTTTTTTCTCTATCTCAAAATAATTGTTATTTTAAAATACAAATGCATTATGTATTTATTTTTTTATTATTATACTCTTATTATTGAATTTCTTTCAACTTAACTGTTCTACTAACTACAATTAATAAGATTATTTTAGTAAATGATACTAATTTTAACATTGAAATCAGCACAATTAATAATTTTCATAAAAATCGTGCACAAACCTATCTTAACTCCAACATATACTCTGTCTCATTTTAAATGACTTAATTTGAAAATGTGCATTATTCATATAACATACTTTCATCATATTTTTTTACTAATATACAAAGAAAAATTATAACATATAAGATATTGGATTTGTTTCGATTAATATTTGAAAACATCAAATTTTCATAATTTTTCTGATAGATTATTAAAGATATTTAAGATCAAAATTGTACATTAACATGCATGACAGAGTCAACTGTGTCACATAATATATGATGAAAAGAGTATTATTTTTAGACGGTGGAAATATGTAGAAATAAATAGAAGACAAACAAATAACAAACTGCGTCACTAATCTTTTTAAATAACAAAACCAATCTTATTTAACACATATAAATAAATGAGACGGTGTTAAAATTAATAAGTTTGCATCAAAAAGTAATGTGATTATTATTAAGACAAAAATAAATACTTATATTTTCAAAACAAAATTTCTATTAATAGATTCATTAACCAATGTCATTAGGGTACTTGGACCAGTAAACAAGTAAACATAGCAGATCGATCTATGATTAATTAAAAGTTGATTAACCATGACTCTTGAACACATTATTTTCCTTGCATCATCATAATTATGGAGTACACACAACATAGTGGCTTGCGCAAGTTGCGCAATCTTTTCTACTAATCTTGTTTTGAACGAAGAAGGGTCACGAGTAGGTGACACAACAACAACAAGTGGATGTGTTTCTGCTTACTTAGGAAGTTGAAAACTTTGAACACAACACTATAACCGCTTACCAGGGAGACAATCAAAAACCACCTTTCACTTCAAACAAAACCACTAACACAACAGATATAGATAAAGGCAAGTTCAAAGGACGGTGTTATGTTATGTTATCATCTTTTCTTTTGAAACTGAAACACACTTCACGTATACCCAGACAGATATAGAAACTTTGAGGGTCCCTCCCTAGAGAGAGAGGTACTACAACAACAGTACACTGTTGTAACTGTACTAATTAATCTATCTGACCCCTTTTAGTGGCATAGATTGAGGTACTACAAACGCATATTATCACAATCTTTCCTTTCCCCAGGTTACATTACAACACCTTTTCTGATTCAAATGCCACAAAACCTGAAACTCTTCTAGTTCAAGAAGGGTTACTCCCTTTTTTCTTCTTGTACTTCAACACGGTTTCTTCTACTTCTACTTCTACTTCTCTTTTGTTCTCTCTCTCTTTGTTATATATTCATCCACCGTTTTTTTTGTTATATAATTAGGTGGATGTGACTTGTTTGATTTTATTTATGTGGTTAGGGTTTACATGCAAAAAAACAAAACAAAAAACATGTACTTGAAACTTGATAGATTCTTTTATTTTCTTTTGAGATAATAAGATAAGGTTTTGGTTTTCAAGGTTTTTGCTGCAGAGATAGATCTGAGTCTTGATATATCTCAGCTTCTTTTCAAAGCTACATCTCTCTTTCTTTCTCTCTCTCTTGAACTCTGAACTTGAAGATTTTCTTTCATTCTTCGATATCAAAAAAGATTATGGCAAATCGTTGGTGGACTGGGAATGTGGCTATGGGTCACAGAGAATCAATGCCTTCATCACCATCTTCACTTCAACATCTGAAAAGAGAGCAAGAGTTGATGGAAAACAACAACAACAACAACGCAAACTCAACTCCGACAAACAGTAGCAACAGCAACAACAACAATAATGAAGAGGAAGACAACAACAATGAAGAGCAAAACCCATCTGAGCCAGGTAGTAGCAGTGGTGGTCGGAGGCCACGTGGGAGACCACCAGGATCCAAAAATAAACCCAAACCACCCATTGTTATAACCAAAGAATCCCCAAATGCGCTAAGAAGCCATGTATTGGAAATCAGTAGTGGTAGTGATGTGGCGGAGAGTATTGCCACCTTTGCTAACCGCCGTCACCGTGGTGTGTCGGTTTTGAGTGGGAGTGGCATTGTAGCTAATGTAACCCTTAGACAGCCGGCTGCTCCTGGTGGTGTTATTACTCTTCATGGAAGATTCGAGATACTTTCGCTTTCTGGAGCTTTTCTACCTCCGCCTTCTCCGGCTGGAGCTACTGGATTAACTGTTTATTTAGCTGGTGGTCAGGGGCAGGTTGTTGGTGGTTCTGTTGCAGGTCCTTTGGTTGCTTCTGGACCTGTTATGGTTATAGCTGCTACTTTTGCTAATGCTACTTATGAGAGGTTGCCCTTGGAGGATGAACAAGGTGGTGGTGATCAAGAGGAAATGCAAGTTCAAGTTCAACAATCTGGTGTGGATTCAGCAACTGTTGCAGCTGCAGTTACTAGTTCTTCTTCTCAAGGTTTGGAATTGGGTGAGCATCATCAACAACTACAACAGGTTTCAATGCCTATGTATAATTTGCCTCCAAATTTGTTGCATAATGGTACTCAAATGCCTCATGATGTGTTTTGGGGTCCTCCACCTCCTCGTCCTCCTCCTTCTTTCTGAAAGAGTTAGCTAGGAACCTTGTTAATTAATCATGTTTTAATCTTAATTACTGACTAAGCTAGTACTTGTGTGCAGTATGTTCTACTTCTGACTGCTTTTGTTGTAAGAATATATATAGCAAGGTTAGGGATTGTTTGTTTTGTTCATTTGTTTGCTGCTTCTAAGAAACCTTGCAGAATTAGATGTTAATTATGTTTAGATACTTTTGTACTAGTTAGTTATTTTGCTTCTCCTGATCTGTTTATCTGATTATCTGTTTTTTTTTTTAGATTAGTTTAATTATGATTCTCTAAGTAGGTAGGGATGAAACTAAAGAAAGTATTTGCAGCTTCTATATTATTCAGAATTTTATGGTAAGCATATATGTTTGTTTGATTCAATTGCCTAGTTGTGTTATATATGCCTATATATTCAATGCTTGATTGATTGATGAGTAAAATGGCTATCTATGCCTTTGGACAGTTGTGCATTAATTGACTAGTTTTGCAAGAGGAGTGTTGTGTTTGTAGTAGGATGATCAATGAGATAGACTTTGTTGAGGGAAAGGTGGTGTGGGGTTGGTTCATCCCCCCTTCCATTGAATGAATCACATCAATTAAGACTTTAAAGTAGATAATGCTGTTAAAGTTAACTTAATTTTTCAGTATTGTAGAAATCTAACTAGTTAAATTTGTACACTATAGTTGTCATTATTTAGTTTGTGATTTTGGTCTTCAGTTTGTATTTGTATCATTCCTACTTAGAAACCCATCTAGCTTACATGTTTTGATCAATTAGTTGTTCAACTAATTAGATTATAATTAGACATCCATGATGATGGATAAGTATTAGATGTAAAAGTTTGTTAAACTAATTAGTTGTTCTTATATAGCCAATAAGAACAACTAGAAAGGGTAACTAATTAATTAGTTAAACTATTTACTTTTACATCTAATAATAAGAGTAGCTGAATGTTTCCGTGAGCTTAACTCAATTGGTAGGGACAATGCATAATTAATTTTTTACTTCTAATAATAAGAGTAGCTGAATCATTCCTTGTAATTTAATTTTGGTTGGTATTTGACATGGTTGGTCAACCATGACTGGCTTCTAAGATATTCCAATTAGTACACTAGTTGACTTATTCAATCTAGTTATCAATTCAATCCACTTTATTCTCATGTTCATCATTTGTTTTGGATGACGATGAATGTGGGAAATTTTAATGTGATTTCATCATCTTTGTACCAATCCCCAAGTAATATAGTATAAAGCACAAGTACATTTAAATTGTTCTTAACAATTGTGGTCTTTATGCTTTTGCTTCTTAAATTTTTTGCTTTGGTAATACAATTACTTAGTATTCTCACTTTATAGTGTCTCAACCAAGTTACTTGGATTCTTGGATGCGCATAGAATATGAATAGTACTTTATCTAAGTTACATTTGATCATGGTAGTATGAAGTCCCTTGTAGATGCTTGTTGCTGCATGGGTTTCTAAGTAGGAATGATGCAAAGTAAAAGGGAAACATAAGGAAACCTACAATTCTTGAATTTTAGAATTTAAGAATGTATAATTGCGAGTCGGGTTTTGTCAAATGTGATCAGATAATCATATATAGTACTCCAAGTAAACCCTAGGATATTTGATGTTATATATTTCTCTATTCATGAGTGAATGCACATCTATGGTTCAAGCTAATTTTGTTGAAGAGTGAGTAATTTATAATGTCTACTCGGTTATAATCTGTTGCATTGTGTTAACATTAATATAAGTTGATATCAACATAGAAGAGTTATAAGTTGATGAAAAATTTGATTATACTGGATATGAACAAGCTCTTCTCATGTGCATTAACATTTCCGTTCATAAAATATTTTATCTAGCTTTTGTTTAATTATAGGATTTTCAGAAGTATATTGTTTTGTGGATCATATTTTATCGTAAGAGATATACTCCGTTTGGTCTCGATTATAAACAAATCGTAGATGTACCTAATTTATTATTGACTTTGATGTTGAGATTTAGTATCAAAAGCTAATAGTTTCAACTATATTCTTAAAGTTAATATTTGCTTTGCATTAAAAAATGAGAGTTGTAAAATAATTTAAGCTAAATTCATCATGAAGTTTTTAAGTTGAATGTTTGTATTGGATTAGCCATTTTATTTTTTAGTTTCAAATTGTCATTTATGTCGGTAAAAGTGTGTATCTAGTCTTTTAGTCATAAAATATATGCAAATCAAACTTAGTTAAAATAAAATACTTATGTGGACGTTTATTACTAACTTGGTAGGTCTAAAATCACCATTCTCAAAATTATGGTTTATATGTGTATTATTTAGTAGAGAAATGCTTAATATAGCGACAACATTTATCAAGAATATTTTAGGAGCGTTGTAAAATTTTTTATCACTATTCTCAAAATTATTTAGTAGAGAAATATTGATGTAATTTTTTTTATCACTATTCTCAAAATTATGGTTTATATGTGTATTATTTAGCAGAGAAATATTGTTGTCATAAACACTTTTTGACCATTCCACCTCAATATTTAATGGTCATGTAAACATTTTAAAAAAAAAGTTAGATGAAAAAATGGACCAATTTATTACAATATAAATAAATAAATAATCGACTAACTTGTATGTTCACTTTCACTCACAAATGATACAAATGTTGAACTTAAAACATGTAAGGATGCATTTCACATGAAATGATTTTTAATATGCGTACACAAACTTTAAACTATCAAAGATACTTAACTAATGTAATACTCCATTTGTCTATCAAAGATACTTAATGAATGTAATACTTCATTTGTTCTGGTCTGAAATCCTTATAGTGATATCCATAAAGTTTGATCGAGTATATATCTTTCATCTAAACATTCATTGTCATATCATATTTTTATATTAGTTATTTTAAAATAAATTCAACATTGAGAAAATTTTGTCTAGAGAGTTCAACAAAACTCTAAGGTACATAAGAATTTAGCTTATATCCTTTAAAAAAAAAAAAGAATTTAGCTTATAGTTGCACTCAAACTCATAAAATAGTTGAATGCATCAATGTTAAATTTCTCAGGACAAAGCTTTGTCACCACTGCGGTCATACCCGACTAGGACCCAACTAAATGGATTCATCTTTGCAATTATGCATAAAACACATTTGATTAAAAAAAACTCATAAAAGGGGTAATTTTCCTACACATTGTAGGTAATTAAGAGAACTTATCCAACAAGTTAAATATCTATTGACATATCTGCTCATAGGGATAGCACTCGTGTGAAAATGTGGTGCCAATGTCATGTGACGTTGGTCATGTCATGTGACATTGGTCAACCACAATGTGACAAGTGGTTTTCTTCGATCTTTTTCGTATATATTTTTTGTTGCTATTTTTATAAGTAAATAGTGACATGTGTTACATTGGGATTGGTCAATGTCACATCACAATGTTACGCAAGTGTTATCCGTGCTCATGGCTAGTTGTGAAGTCAGGGTTGGTCCAAGGACTAAGCAATCCAAGTTAAGACTTTAGACTTTAAATTTAATTATAAATATATAAAATATGATAGCTTAATTATAGGACAATACTTACATATTTTGCCTTAGGCACGGTTCATCTTGCTCCCCACATAATTTTCTCTGAACTGCGTTTGATTAGGCTATGTAAATGCAACATTTGGCAAATTAGTTTTGGTAGTTTCCTTGTTTTCACGTTCAAAACAGGACGAATAGTACTTAGGGAACTTTACGTAGTATTTTTCTTAATTATATATTTTTTCCTAATTTAGTTGGTCAAGATCAAAGCCTTAAATCCTTTGGCTTTAAGTTTAAACCTTGTGCTAAGTAAACATTGTTTTATCAATGTTTTCTTATAAACTTTTTTAAAGCATGATGATAAAATTTATTTTAAACCTCTTAATATGTTGGGTCGATTCTTTACGAAGTGAATCACCAATGTTATAAGTTTTTTTTCTTCCTTTCTATTGTTGCTAATATAAGCTAATTGTCAATTAACTTGCTTTTTAGTGTCAAGTCTTGATCCAAGTATCATAAGGTTGAAAGATGAATCTTACAACCAAATGATGTCTCATAAAACTAATAATATCACCTTTAGGATTTAATGACCAAAATAAAAGGATGATAAGTTTATTAATTAATTATGAGAACCAAGTTAACAACATGATAAATTAGAATAGTCTTGATCGGGGTTTCACCACTTGTGAGATTAGGTGTTGGACCTTTTACTGTAGGACAGACAGCCCTAAAAGTTGCGTCAAGCAAAGTGGCCAAACATGAGAAAGCGTGTTCTGACAATCAACATGCTTTCTATTCAAGGTCCATGAATGTTGTGTTCACAAGGATTGGTTTTGCCATCCAAAAAGGTCTAGCGGTGCAGTTTGTTGCCCGCTTGCCTTCTATTCAAGTGTAAATAATGGTATATATAAATTTCAATATAAATAAAATTTTGATCTAGAATGTTGTCACTTGATTTCTCTCGTTAAAATCTTATCATGACTATAAATTATAGGGAAATGCTAACCGGTGCCCCCGGGGTACTGGTTAAGGATACTAAAAAGGAAAATTATATAGTAATTATTGCATTGAAAACTGTGTAATTAATCCATAAATAAGTCAACAAAGTTTCCTTTTATGGTAATAAATTCCTTTTTTTGTATGCTTAA
>Ga0315915_1007653_pt1 | contig 12844 bp, 9 predicted proteins | sample MpolbnodulesMG_FD_207738 | JGI IMG/M metagenome (GOLD analysis project Ga0315915, IMG submission 207738) | Medicago polymorpha root nodule microbial communities from Los Angeles, California, United States - branched nodules | ecosystem: Host-associated > Plants > Roots > Nodule | place: USA... | reverse complement strand
ATTACACCCTCCTATGGCTGGTCGAGGTCGAGGGAGAGGCAGACTAAGGGGCATAGGACTTGCTAGGGTTGATGCTGCGGGGGCCTCATCGTCACAGACGGGTTTATCCCAGACGGTCGACCCGACACAGTATCAACAGCAGCATTATCAGGAGTAGGCGTATCAGCTTGAATTTCAGCAGGAGTATCAGTATCAGGAGGGGTATGAGTATCACAAGGGGTATCAGACTCAGTTTCAATAGGGTATCAACCTGAGCAGCCTATATTGCAGCAGCAGTATGAGCAGCCTCCTCAGCAGCAACACTATGAGCAGCCTCCTCAGCAGCAACAATATGAGCAGCCTTTTCCTTAGTAACAGCATGAGCCTGGTATGGAAGATGAGGATGGAGGCTTTCCAAGAGGCCTTATGAGTTGTCTCTTTTACCGAACTTCGGTAAACACGTGGCATACAAGCTTTGGAACGATAAAACAGTATGTAATTTAATGATATTTTACTATTATGTCATGTTTATTTTACGTAGAATATGTCATGTTTATTTAATTTAAGAATAATTACGTAGAATATGTCATGCTTATTTTACGTATTATTTTTTTTAACAGTGTTTGTTAGAGTACGTGAGATTTATTTTTTACGTAGAATATTTCTAGTTTATTATTTCATGTTTATTTTACTTATTTAATTATTTTTTTTGTATTTCAGTTGCAAGCGGAGCGTAAGATGAGGGGCGTCTCGCACGGGAGGAAACTTAAGCTTTCTGCCTTGTCACTTCCGTTGCCGATAAAAGATAACCTTTGGTTCTGGGAACCGGTGGAGAGATCCGGTCTAAGGCCCCTCGTTCTGACTAGGTACGACATCATCTCCCACGGGTTAGTGTGTGCTATGGCTGAGAGATGGCATGAAGAGACCGGCAACTTCTATCTGCCTGTTGGGGAGATGACCATCACACTGGATGATGTGGCTTGTCTTCTAGGCATTCCCGTCGTTGGACGGCTCATTCAGGAGGATGATTTAGATCATGACCAGGGTGTAGACCTGATGGTGACTCACCTATTGTTTCCGGTGGAGGAAGCGGTGGAGCAGACGAGTAATAATTCAGGTGCCTTTGTCACTTACACGGCCCTGAAAGAGCGTTATGAACACCTGTTGAATAGTTGTAACCATTTGCTGGGGGAGGATTTATCAGAGGAAGAGGAGGAGGATCTGAGTCGTATTAGGCCCGACTGTGTCAAGGCGTTTTTGTTTCTCTTTCTTGGCTACACCATTTTTGCCGGCAAGAACAGCAAAACCATTAATCTGTTGTGGATGCTTGCAATTCGGGATTTGGATGACATAGGCACATGGTCATGTGGCGGGATGGGACTTGCTTTCTTGTATGAGCAGCTGAATCTTAACTTCAGCGAGCATGTTGGCGCCGTTGGTGGTTACATGACCTTGCTTGTGGTAACATATTATTTTCTTATTTTTTTAAGTTAATCGTAAATGTATAGTTTTTTGTATGATACTTGTGTGCTGATATAAATTTGTCTTTTTGTGTTTGCAGGGATGAGTTATAGCTCACATGAGACATGTCGTTCCGAGGAAAAAATATGAAGATTACGAATGGAAAAACCCGTATGTGGGTAGATGGAAACCTAAAAGGGGGTTTGCTGATGCTGAACACTTCAGATTCTTGTTGGATTTGATGGAGCATTGCCATGTCACCTGGAGGTCGTACGAGCACCGACGAGACGTGACGCCTTTTTCACGACGTGTGCTGGTACTCCAGATGGGTCATGGACGACAACCAAAAGATGGTGTGTCACTTGCCGGAGCAGGTTCTGAAGCAGTACGGATATGTTTAGATCCTTCCCTGATCTCCTACTACGATTCTGCCTTTTGCCCCATCAGATGTGGCTGCTGCCTTCTTGGAGTTTGCTCAACACGTCGTTAGCCAGCAGGAGAGGGGTCACCAGGTCCCAGACGATGAGCCTTGGAAGCATTCAGATAGGTACATTAGGTGGTTCTACCGTGTATCCCATCCTCTTATCGTCAACCCCGCTCCAGAGCCTGACATTGTCATTCCGAGACCTGTCTACCAGGATATTCTTGTTGACCAGGAGTGGGCCAGACATCCTCCTGATCCATTGCAGGTCATTAGCAGCATGAGAGGCAGAGTGGAGCATGCAATGGAGATTCCAGAGGTGGTTTCAAATCCATTATTCTTCGACATTTTGGAGGGTCTACGGACCAATTATAGCTTGTTTTACCAGTAGCTGGTTCCACGAAGGAGGTCTAGGAGTCATAGTCCACAAGAGCAGCAACCGTGTCTTATTTTATGACTTTTTTTATATTTGTAGTATTTTTTTGACATTTTGTTGGATTTGGATGTAATATGTTTACATTTGCGCGATTGCGCCTCTTTATGACATTTAAGTTAATTTTCGTTAAAATTGTGTTTCTAAATTATGAATGAATGAATGCATGTTCTCTAAATTATGAGTTTTGGTTGAATGAATGAATGGTTGCTCCTATGTATGAACGAACGAAGGAACGAAGATAAACAGGGAACAAGGCAGTAGCTACTGCCTGTCTGTTTTGGTGCGAGCACAGAACCAGTGTGACTTAAGTCACGCTAATGTTAACACTAGTGTGAGTTAACTCACGCAGCGTGTGTTAACTCACGTTGCTTTTTGCACTAGTGTAACTTAACTTATGTAAGGGTAAAAAGGGAGTTTCACTTAGTAATGAGCAAAAACATTTGGGTAAAGTGCATAATTCAACATTTATAATTAGATGGTGAGTGTGTTAGGCCCAATATGAGGGGATTTAACCTAGCCCAATTAAGTGGTGACTAAGCTTAACTTAGATATAAACTAGGTTAACACTTCATTCATTTCTCATAAACACTAAGGAGGCTAGAAATAGAGAAAAGGGTTAGAGAGAAGAGCAAGAGGAGGTGAACCCAAGAGAAGTTCCAAGAGGATTCAAGTTAGGAGCAAGGGGGAGTGGAGAATTAGTTTAACTTTTTGAAGTAAAGAGGTAAGGGGTTTAAACTTCACCACAATTAAGCTAAAACTTCATGTTTTCAAGTATGGGTCAAAAGTGCTTATTTGTGAATCATGACTTTTGTGAATTTTAATGTCAATTTTCGTACTCTTTATTGAATGATGATTTTGGGTATGTTGAATTTGTGATAAACTTGTTGTTATTTCCTATTCTTCATTGTTGAAACATGTTGATATGAACCCTTTGTGATTTTTGTTTAAATTGATGAGAAATGATGTTGTTGTGGTGAATTGTTGATGTAATCATGATTATATGATAAGAATATTGTTGAGTTATGTTGTTGATGATAATTCATGCTATGTTTTTTTGTGATTTTAATGAATTGAGGTGAATTGATGATGTTATAGTGATGAATTATCATGAATGAGTTTTTGTTTTTAACTATGGATATTTTGTGTAAGATTGTTGGAAGAAAACTTGGGTTTTGTATGAAAAATCGTTTTAACTGTTTTTGGAAAATAAGTGATTATGAGAGGTTTTGGGGAAGTTGTTTTGGGATGGGGGAAACTTGATTTTTATGATAGAATGTGATAGGTTTAAGTGATTGGAACGCGTAGGAGAAAACAAAATCGGATTAATGATCGGAATTTTATGCGCAAAATGTAACAACCCATTTTTCGCTAGAATTATTTATTAAGTGTGCTTATATGTGCTGGTATGTGATTAATTGTCTCGGTGCGTGTGTTATTCGAGATTAGTGGATTTTGGCTTAAGAAGGGTATTTTAATCATTTTAGACTCAGGGGTATTTTGGTCATATGGTGAGCAAGGGTAAATTAGTCATTTTGTTACAAGAGTTATTTGTAGTGTTTTATGTAACACCCTAAACTCTAGAAGCGATAAATAACGTTAATGATACAATCGTATCAAGAATCTAGGTGTTACTTCATCAATAAATCACCAAGCATGCATAATTAATCACAACATCATCAATACATAGTCTTGTCAACTCCAACAGTCATAATATAAACAAATAATAAAGACCGACCCCTAATCAGAGTCCTAAAGTCTAAGACACCAAAAACAGTAAACGAGGTAGCTCCAAGTTATCCTCAAGCAACTCACCAAAGCAAAGCAAACTACTCTTGCACACCGTCTATCCATCCATACGGATAAGGAAGGTGATCAACAAAATGACCACTGGGGTTAGTCCATAATTCACAATTGAACATAATCAAACATAAGCATTGAGGGATTTCATTCATAGCACATATACATACTCAACATTCCTAGAATACTACCATCATATATATATATATCCCCAGTTCAACATAGAACATAGATCATATTATCCTACATCTATCATAATACATCAAGTATATTCATACTTTAAATCATCATCAAAACTCATCATTTGTAACACCCATCAATATAAGAATTACTCACCTTATTCTTTATTTAGCCTAATCGACTCAACAATTACAGTTCATCATTTCAAAAGTATAAACAAGGAAATCATCGTCACCAAAGAGATCACCAAATCTTATACATATAATTCACACTTCATTATTTTCACCAAAATAAACATCATCAATTGAAATCACCTAGTGTACAAGTATCACCAAGGATAACAAACATCAACAAGTACACATCTTCACATGTTCATCAAATTTCTCCAAGTAACCATTCATCAAATTTACTAACGCACATAGATCACCAAGGTTCACCAAGCATATATTTAAATATGATACATTTAACAACTTCACCATATGTATGCAATGCGCCTATACATGACTCTATATGCATGTGGTACCGGTCATCGTCAATGTCGTCACCTCAAAATACTATTGTATCATGAACATCGCCTATGGGTACAAAATAGTATTATAAACATCGCCTCTTGAATACAAAGTATTCTAAACATCGTCTCTGGACACTTACAAATGCATGAACATATGACACAATGCATTGTTCATACAACAAATCACCAATATTTTACATACATGCATTCATCACCAATAACATCGCCTCTGTGCATGTAAGAATTCACCACCAAAAATAAACCATCAACATTAAATCATCATCATAATCATCAGCAACAACAACATATTTATCACCAAAAAAGAAACATCTTCACCTCATAATTCACAAGTCATATTCAACAAGAGCCATCATCAAATCATTAAATTAAAATCACCAAAGAATTATCATCAACAACTATCACCTCAAAGAAATAACAAGGTTTCAAATTCACATTTCACCTAAAAGACGGATATCTATCCACATTATGATATACATCATATTAGACACCCAAGCATCATAAACTCATTCACATTCTATCATATTAACATGAATTCAAAGTCTCTTACAAGTTATCCAACCATAAAGTATCAATTTGACAAAGTTCGTCTAAGTTCATAAAAACTTGCATTTTCCGACAAATTCTCCAAAATCAAAGTAAACAAATTCAAACGCCTCAACCGAGTATATACACAATTCGCATATAAGTGCAATAGCATATACATATACGTTTTATAGGCCAACCCGAAAAATTCCAAAATCACCTAAGTTCGTCTCATAATTACTCCGTCCAATTTCAAACAATACAAGACTTCATTAGACCATTTATACAAAGTTATTTCTTTCATAAAAACACCCATTGATGGTTAGGATAAAGTCCTTACACTTAGGAATAAGTTCGGAAGCAATTGGATTGAAGAAAGATTCAGTTTAAGGTTTCTGGTTTGACAAAATCGAGGCTTGATTTTCTCAAATCGTTGCTCGATGTTTCTAGAATCAAGACACCAAAAATCCTGGTCAAAATCGTGGCTCGATTTTGGCCTGACAGACAACATAAATTTTCAATTTCAAAACGTGATTTTCACCAAATAATCACTTTTAAGCCTCTTAATCCAACTCCAATACTTCCCAATCATTTCCAAACTTAACCCATGATTAAACCACTTATAACAAACACTTAGAACACACTCAAACCATATTTCCTATTCCAAAATCACTTATTTTTTCAAAAGCACTTAAAAACAACTTTTCACACCAAAATCCCATTTTCTTCCAATTGATCTACACCTAAAACTTATAGTGAAAATCAGAAATTCTAAGTACTCTAACACACCCTAACAACATCAACAATCCATTCAAAAACATCAAAAATCATATTTCTCCATTTTTACCCATTTTCACAAAATGCAACGAACAACAACATCCTTCATCACAACAACACCATTAGAGACACTCAAGGTATAAATCTTCATCAAAAACAAAACACAACATCATTCAAAGCATAATTTCATGAATTCATCAACAATTAATAACAACAACTTCATTTTCACCATTTAATCAAAGTAACTAATCAACAACAACAACTATGAGTTTTAAGCACAAAACACATCAATTTCATGAAGTTTATCATACCCATAATTTCACATGGAATAGGAGCACGAATTTTATCATTCAAAACCACAAAAAGTCACAATTATCACAAAAGCACTTAAACCCCATAAGTGAATTTAAGAGATTATAGCTTAATTAGTGAAATGAGACTACCCCCATTACCTCTAATCTTCAAGAATCCAAACCCTGACTTCAATTTAGCTCCTAGCCACCAATTCCAAGCTTTCTCTCTCTAGCTATTCTTTCTCCTCTAGATCTCCTTTCTCTCTCTACCTCTATCTCAAAGGTTTTGTAAAAATGAGTAAATGAAGGCAATGACCTAATTTTCTCATAAGATTAGTGTTTATATAGCCACTACACAAATGGGCTTAGTCTCTAGTTGTCTTAATGGGCTCAATATTCTTACCACCTAATTCACCGAGTTACTACTCACTTAAACCGTCAAAATAACGAATAATCATCGTTTCTAAATAATTACCACAACTCACTAGTAACTTAGTAAAAATAATTATTGCCACTAAAAATAATCTTCCAAATAAAATGACTATTTTACCCCTGCTCACCAAATGAACAAAATATCCCTGAGTGTAAAATGACTAAAATACCCTTCTCAAGCCAAAATCCACTAATTTTGAATAAAATACACACATAGGCAATTAATCACACACAAGAACATATAAACACACATAAAAATTAAATAAAATAATTCTAGTGAAAAACGGGTTGTTACATTTTAAGTGGGAATGATTATTTTTACTAAGTTACTAGTGAGTTGGGATAATTATTTAAGAGACGGTAATTAGTCGTTATTTTAACGATGTAAGTGTGTAGTAACTTTGGTAAATTAGTTGGTAAGAATATTGAGCTCATTAAGACAACTAGAGACTAAACTCTTTTTTGTAGTGACTATATAAACACTAGTCTTATGAGAAAATTAGATCATTACCTTCATTCACTCATTTTTGTCTCAAAACATTTTGAGATAGAGGTAGAGAGAGAAAGGAGATCTAGAGGAGAAAAGAGGAGCTAGAGAGAGAAAGCTTGGGATTGGAGGCTAGGAGCTAAATTGAAGTTAGGATTTGGATTCTTGAAGACTAGAGGTAAGGAGGATAGTCTCTTTTCACTGATTAAGCTATAATCTCTTAATTTCACTTATGGGTTTAAGTGCTTTTGTGATAATTGTGACTATTTGAGGTTTTGAATGACAAAATCTATGCTCCTATTTCATGTGAAATTATGGATATGATAAACTTCATGAAATTGATGTGTTATGTGCTTAAAACTCATAGTTGTTGTTGTTGATAAGTTACTTTGATTATTTTTGCTTAAAATGGTGAAAATGAAGTTGTTGATAATTGTTGATGAATTCATTAAACTATTCTTTGAATGATGTTGTGCTGTGTTATTGATGAAGATTCATGCATTGGGTGTCTCTAATGGTGTTGTTGTGATGAATGTTGATGTTGTTTGATGAGTTTTGTGAAAATGGGTAAAAATGGAGAAAATGTGATTTTGATGTTTTGAATGGATTGATGATGTTGTTAGGTTGAGTTAGAGTACTTAGAATTTCTGTTTTTCACTATAAGTTTTGGGTGTTAAATCAATTGGGAGAAAATGAGATTATTGTGTGAAAAGTTTTTTTAAGTGCTTTTGAAAATTAAGTGATTTATGGAATGAGAAATGTGGTTTAAATGTGTTCTAAGTGTTTGTTATAAGAGGTTTGATCATAGGTTAAGTTTGGAATTGATTTGGATGTTTTGGAGTTTTATTAAGTTGTTCAAAAGTGATTATTGATGAAAATTCGCACTTTGAAAAGCTGAAAACCTCATTTTTACACATCCTGGACTAGTGTAATCAATTACACCATATGTATAATCGATTACACAACGTTGTTGTAAGTCTGGAAGTGCTGCTGAAAATGTTGTTGAAAGGTGTAATCAATTACACCTTTTCTATAAACGTTTACGCCTTGTTCTAAACCTCTAAGACGCGTTTTTCTTCGTTCCAATTGCAACCAAACTTATTCTTAAGTGTATGGACTTTATCCTAACCATCAAGGGGTGTTTTTATGAAAGACATAAATTTGTATAAAGGGTCTAATGGGGTCTTGTATTCTTTGAAATTGAATGGAATTCTTTTGAAAAATGACAATGAGACGAACTTAGGTGAATTTTGAAATTTATCGGGATTAGCCTATAAAACGTATATGATTTGTCTGTATACTCCGTTGAGGCGTTTGAACTTGATTACTTGAATTTTGGTAAAATGATCGGAAAATGCTAGTTTTTGCAATGTAGACGAACTTTGAAGTATAATTGGACATTTATGAGTAGTTTAACTTGGTCTTGATTTAAAAATGGTTTGGTTTTGGAAAATAATCAAAAATAGACGGACTTAGCGAAATTGGAACCTTAAGTGAACATTGTGAAGAGTTTGTGCTATGCTTTAATTTTTGCACTATTAGTTAACATGTAGGAATGTTCTGAACGGTTGTTGATACTTGAAAACACTAATTTGATGAAATACTTGAAAATCGGTGTTTTGTGAAAAATAATAATATGAACTTTACCGAAATTGGGTTTTGTGGTTTTCAAAACTTGTAAATGGGTTATATTCATATTTATATGATTGAAAGATGATGAATCAATAACGATTATGTGTTTAATATGATGTATGTCATGGTGTTGTTGCTTATCCGTCTTTTATGCAAAATGTGAATTTGAAACGTTGTTGTTTCTTTAAGGTGATAGTTGTTGATGGTGATTTATGTTGGTGTTTTGATGATGATTTTAATGATGATGATTTAATTAATGATGGTGAATTCTTACAAGCAAAATGACGATGATTTGATGGTGATCGCATGTATGAAAAATGACGGTGTTTGTGTCGGTGACTTGTTGATTGAACGTATGCATTATTGAGTCATATGTTCATGCATTCATAAGTAGGATATTTATATCCAATGACGGTGATTTGTATACTTTGTATCCAACAACGTTGACTAGAATACTTTGTATTCAACGACGGTGATTATGATACAGTTGTATCAAGTGAAGGTGATTGGTACCACATGCATATAGAGTTGTGTCTAGAGCGCATTACATACATTGATTAATTGGTGAAATGTTTCATACTTGAATATGATAAAATAGTCACAAGGAATGGGGGTTTGAATTGTGACCCTTTAAAAATAAAACATGTAACTTAAAATTGATTCTCAAGTTGTTTACTTGGAATGGTGAAGTTAGTAGTTTGACTTTAGAATGTTCTGAAGTTCATATGCAAAAACTCTTTAATAAAATAAATGTGATTGTGTGTGTAGTGTATACTGAAATTAAAGAGTATATGGAAGAGAGAAAGAACACACAAAGATTTATAGTTGTTCACCCAATGTGGGCTTGTCCAGTCCTTACAATCTTGTGAGAGTTTCCACTCTGATGCTTGGGATAACCTCTCAAATCCTTCACCTTACAATCTTTATTCACCTGAACAATTATAACACCTGTATTCTCTAAGCCTTAACAGGCTTGCACCTTCTTACTAAGTTACCCACTTAGACTTCTACAATCTTTGCTCAAACTAACACTTTAGTTCCCCTAAAGCTAGATGAGTTTTTGATTACAATTTGTATGGAGTTTGAATGATTAAAATTAGACGAGAGAAGAATGGAGGAAGAAATCATCTTTAACAAGATAATAGAGAATTGATTTACAATACAAGCGACAATGAAAATGTACAATGATGATTAATTCAAATGCTAAAGCTTCAAACACGTTTAAGATGTTTTCTTGTATGCTTTGCAATGGTGCAAGTAATTGTTGAGCCTTTGAGCTCTATTTATAGAGTTTTTGGTCTCTTGTAGCTGTTGGAGGGTGAAAAATGGTGTTATGCCATGTGTCTTGGGCCCCACTGACTTTTACTTGAAATTATGGGTAAACATTTTGACCATCAGAATGTTGTTGTGTTCTTCAGGATGAACATCAGAATGTTGTTGTGTTCTTCATCAGAATGTTGATGTCCATCATGATCTTCATCTGGGTTCATCATGTATGAATGAACACATGAGTTTCTTGGCTTGTTATATGCGTTTCATAGGATTTTTTGGGCAATATCCATAAGCAATGGCTTTTCCACATACATCAGAATGTTGTTGGATAATGCATTCCCAGATTTGCCTTGGAAACAGTGCAGGAGAGATAAAGTGGATTCTTCATCATCATGCCCATGCTTTGAGGGATTTGTGTGTTCCATATACAGTACCAACTCCCATACGTGTCTAGCTCTGATTGAGTGAGACAAGATTTCCTTGTTCTTATGCTTTTTGCTTTTTCACCTATTGTACTGTTCATAAAGTAACCATGTGCAAAGCTGAACATTTTGATCATCAGAATGTTCCTTTTGTTTCATTTAGGATGATTTGTAAGACTACCATTTGATGTAATTAAATCCTAATAGTGAAACAACAAAGAAGAGCAGTGATTTTAACATCTAGGATGATATTCCCTTTTGGAATATTCCTAGTGCTTTAATGTTCAGTCTTAAATGAACATTGAGTATCCTTTTTGACACAAACCTTGTATATGCCTTTATTACTTGATTGATACATGCAAATGTATTTTCCTGGACATTTATTCATGTCACGCGTGCCTTGCATGATCTTAATCAATGTTCTTGAGTTTATGGGCTTGTATAAGAACAACCTTCTGAACTCTGCTTGAACATCATGATCTCTGAGCAACATTCTGATCTAACTTTCTGACCTTAGAGTTAGATCATGAATTCAAATGTCCTTTGATTTCTTGTATCTTGGTATGATTTAAACCTTGTTCCCATCTTAGTTAAACACTCAAGAGCACAAGTTAAATACCAAGAAATTAATCAAAGTTCATTAATTCTTTAATCATAAAGGTTTATTATCTTTAAAATTAATTAGGGATTTTTCCTCAACAATCTCCCCCTTTTTGAAGATGATAAACCTATGACTTAGGATTATGGATTTTGATTATATACATGAAGAATTTCAGAGCTTGAAAATTTATTTTAATGCTCCCTTCATTTTTATAATCCATTATGCTTAGTTTTCAAGAACTTTAAAAAGCTCCCCCTCAATTTCATAGTCCATTGCATAAATAAAAATATGCGCAATTGAACCAAAATCAAATTCATTCATTGATGTCATACATGAAGTACATTACATGATTAATATGGTTCAAAACAAAAAATAAATTCAAAAGTACATATGATCAAGCAAAAAATAAAGTTTTATAAAACTCCAATAACTAATGATCACTAGACCTACTTAGGGCCTAAACTTAGAAAAACTTAAAGACATAAAATCCTAAAGCTTTTTCCCTCTTTAGTCATCTGAAAAAAGGATAGGGAGGTGGACTAGAAAAGATTTTAGGGAGTTGAATCCCCAGAGTCAGAGGATGGTTCAGACTCAAAGATGGAGTGATCGTAAAAAACAGGAGGTGGAATAGCTAATCCATGAGCATGAGCATCCACAGTCCACTTGGCCAATACACAAGCAATTTTGTGGGTCTTTGTAGAGACCCTATGTGCTCTGGAGGCAAGCTTTTCAGCCCTTGAAGGCTTGGCAGGTGGAGCAGCACCAAAAGCTTCAACTGTCTCTTTGTTAGCTGTGACAAAAGTGTTGAGGGAATCAAAGAGAGTAGACATGTTTGGTAGCTTGTTTGTGGTTTTGATTGGTGGTGGCGGTGGAGTACATGAAGGAATAGTGTTGGGAGTGGGAAGTGGAGAGATCAGAATTGGTTGAGTCATAAGTTGTACCTCCATAGTGGATGAAGACATATAGATGTTCTGATTTGGTTGAGTCATAAGTTGTACCTCCATAGAGGGCAAAGATCCTGAAGCCAAGAGGACATGATCTGCTGACAGTTGGTCTTGAGAAAGAAGAGGTTCATTTGAAGCATTTTTATCAACATTTTGATCGATCGTGACTTGAACATTCTGATCAGCAACTTGAGCATTCTGATCAGTTGACACTGGAACATTCTGATCAACTGGAACATTGTGATCTTCAATTGTAGGTGTTTCTTGAAATACTTCTTCATTGAAGACAGTGTTGACATCTTCAATGCTAAGATCAAAGTCAGTTGAGAATTTCATATGCTCATCTTGAACAGCTTCTCCAATCATCATGTTTAAAGCCAAAATCTCAGCACCCTCCTGAGTATCTTCATTAACATTTTGAACAACTTGCTCATTATTTTCTTCAACTCTCTGATTTTGATCAAGAGAGTTTTCTTCAGCACTTTGCGGCAGACATTCATCAACTTTTTGATGTTCTTCTTCATTAGTCTGCTCAACATTCTCAACTTCCTTTGGAAGAGATGCATCATCAACCTTCTTAACATCATCTTCAGGAACTGAACCAGCCAACAAAGCTTCATATCGTGTACTTCATTCTTGAACAATCTCCTTTGCAA
>Ga0315915_1007650_pt1 | contig 12846 bp, 10 predicted proteins | sample MpolbnodulesMG_FD_207738 | JGI IMG/M metagenome (GOLD analysis project Ga0315915, IMG submission 207738) | Medicago polymorpha root nodule microbial communities from Los Angeles, California, United States - branched nodules | ecosystem: Host-associated > Plants > Roots > Nodule | place: USA... | reverse complement strand
CGGAACAAAAATGAGGTATTTTAAAATACCTCTCTGCCGAATTTTTATTCTGAAAAGTCAGATAATATTCCGGATCAGAGGGTATATGAATGTAAGACCTTAGGTCAAAAATTGGGGTATGACACTCGAACTTAAAGGACCCATGGAATAATTTAGCCATTTATTTATTACAACTCAGAAAACTTCATTAATGGTAAGCTATCGAAAATGACACATACTCCTTCCGTCTTACAATTATTGTCTCTTTGGCATTTTTTCTTTTTCTCAAAAGAATTGTCACTTTACAATACCAATGTAGCATTTATTATTTTTTTCCACTATTATACTCTTATTTATTGAATTTCATCCAACTTAACTACTCCACTAACTACAATTAATAAGGGTGTTTTAGTAAATGCTACTAATTTTACCATTGAAATCAACACAATTAATCATTTCCTTAATAATCGCGCACAAACCTTAAACGACTAATATTGTGAGACGGATGTAGTAGTATTCAATTGAAAATCGTACTAAGATAGTTCTTGACAACATTTTCACTCAATATTTGCAAAACAGTGTTGTGTATAGGACCTAAACATCTTGGTGTCTTATATTGACTAACAGATGTTCCTAATCCTAAGTAATGATCAAGAATCTTCTAGAATGTTCCTTTTCTAACAACTCGGAGTTCTAAGGCCCCGATATTATTGACTTTACGAGAAACAGTGTATGTTGGATCGGCGAAAGATTTATCCAAGCAATTGCAGCATTCACCAAGAACTTCATCACTTGCTTCCCCATTGATTTCCCAAAAGATTATGTAGTGTCCCGGTTGTTTGGATACATCAACATGACTTGTGAACTCAACAACTTCCAAGTTCTCTCTTGCTAATAATGTTGATGCGGTTTCCACGACTAAATGTAAATGTTTTTCTGTATGTTTGTCGATGTTAATGTTCAACAGAAGACCAGACCTTCGAATAAACTTGAGTTCTGGAGTTGAGTTATGGAATCCCATAACCATTACCACGTCCCCTAACCTATACCGGTATAAACATGAAATTATCCAAGTTAATACAATAAATGTGCATTTTTTTTATTAAAAAGAATTATTTGAATAGGATCATATAATCAATTGATCAATATTTTAAACATTCAATGCAAATTATATTTCAAGTTCACCTTTTAGACAACCTTTCAAATTTGGATATATGGAATGTGTTTCTTTACTACGCATTACTCCTTTCGGAATGAAATATAAGTAAAATTTGACCAAAAATCGTAAATTAAGAAAGACAGTCCATCACATTAGAAGATGCATTTCCCAAAACGCGACATTATTAAGGTGCTTAAAAACACAAGTAGATCATCTTGGAAGTAATTTAGTACTTACCTGCTGGATTGGTCACAACAATTTCATATTCTTCACCAACTTTCACCTCAGTGAGTCCTAGAGGCTGAGGATCAAGACATGGAGAAGTATCTTCATTCTCAAACTGTGTGATAGGAATAAACTCATAGTAACCATTTTGAGGTTGCACAACATAAGTGGCTAATTCAGGTGGAAGTTTAGGGTTCACAGTTACACCTATCAACCCTTCAGAAGCTCCATAGAAAGAAGTCAACAAAGGTATATCCCCTCCATAATGCCTCAATTTTTTCAAACATGGCTCCATTGACCCAGTCATGACACCAAAAATGTACTTGACACATTAGGAAACAACTCTGGTATCAACTTATACCAATTGCTCAACCCTAATATTGTTTTTTGGATTATGTTTGCTAATTCTGGATTTGGTTTGAGCAATTTAGACATAGCCATTCTAATGGATGGATCAGTGACTTCATTGGTAAGAATCCCTTCTCTTATATCATTACAAATCTCTTCCCACACTTGTTCAAAGGTTCTAAAAGCTTGTACTATGCTATGAGCAAATGTTGAAGACACAAACTGAACTTCGTCTCGAAAAATTAGTCCGCTTAATAGATGACAATATAGTGATTGGAAATAATCAGGACACAATATCACTTCATTTGGACTACAATATTGGATTTGAAGTGTCTTCATTGTATGTTTATAACATGGATTCTGAAAGACATTGCTTGTAGCATTTGAAGATATGACACCTCCTTTTGTTATGAACTGTTTGGTAACACATATAAAGTGTAAAACCTTCCCATTTTTGTTATGAAACTCTCTGCATTATGGAATAATATCAAAGCCCTAACTTCAACTAGCAAAATTATTTGTAGGAAAGAAGAGAATAAAAAAAAATATAGTGATTCAACCATCAATTTTTTTAATAAAAAATAAAGGTAAGAAATGAAATTTAGAACCTGTTCCTATAGGCAAGAGAGGTCCGATGTATATTCATTGATGTTTCAAACAATTCATCATTCCATGGTACATATTTTGGCTTCACCTGGGTGGTGCCAGAGCTGCAAGGAAACTCAAAAACTTAGATTTCAATTGATTTATATCATAGTATTTTATATGATTTCAAAAAACTTTAAGAATTTATAAGATTTCAAACGACTCGATAAATTTTAAGAAAATGTTGAGCAGAATTGAAATGATAACAATACACTTTTTAACATAATATTCTCAACAAATTCTCTTTTCTTGGTTAAAATTAAAGTAAATTACACTAAATTTTCACAATCTTGTATAAGTTTAGAAGAATTTACGTGAGTTTCAATAAATAAAGTAAATGAGTTAAAAAGAGTGTAAATTACAAGAGTTGGTAAACAAATGGAATAATAGCATTTGAATAAAAAAAAACCAAACAAATGTCACTTTTTATTAGGGGACAATGTCACATATTTAAGACTATGCCATCATCATTATATGCAATTTTTTTCCAAAAAAAATGGGTATTTTTTTAATAGGAACTAATAATAGGATTTTTTAATATAGAATACATATAAAATAGATTTATAAAGTGAAAAATATTATAAATTGATTAGAAATTCAAAAAATTTATGAATTATTCTAGTATTCACTTTTAAAAAGTGAAAAACATTATTTCAATCCTTTGATATGTTTTAGTCCTTCAACAACTATAAAACAAGGGCCTAGACCTCCTCAAATTCGTGAACCATTGTTCAAATTTTAAGTAGGATTGTTTAAAGTAGAATTATTTTCAATGAGAAACCTATAAACCCCAATATGATTAGAGATGCACGTAAGAACATAAACTAGGGAAAGCCTACTATGGTCAGAAACATGAATTAGGAAAAGTCTACTGTGATCACAAAAATTAATAGATTTTTTTAATAATAAAAAAATTGATAATAAAATGATTTAATATTTTAAGAAATTTTTTTTTTATATGTGTAACTAAATACTATTCATTTATTTTTGTGCTCATATACAAAAAATGTCTCCATTAAGTGAATAAGGAGATAAGAGGGGACCCCTAAAAAAAGGAGATAAGAGGAGAGTAAGTGGGGGAGTTTTGTATGAACCAAGGTGGGCCACGGCTCATCCACCCAAAAACAAAATATATTTTTTTTATAAGGAAATCACTAAAACACCCCTTGTTATTAAAGAAAAATACAAAATGACCCGCCCTCTCCACTATTCAAACACGACCCTTCCTTCCCTTAGACACTTCTAACGCACACAATTTCCAACTTCAACTTCCCTCTTTAGCTCTTTTACTATCGCAGCCCATTCCCCTTTAAATCTACCCAAATCAGTGTTGTCATAGCCGAGGTGAGAGCCATCTTCGTAGTCTCTCTCTCTCACTCCCTGTCTTAGTTTGTCACTTCGAATTTGAAAGTCAATTTCTTGTCTCTTGTTGATTTTTGAATTGATAGGCGGTTTGTTGTTGTATGTCTATGTCTTTGTTGATTTCATTTTTCACCGTCGTCACCGTTGCTTCGAACATCTTTCATTAGCATTTCTAATTTGATTAATCTATTCCCGCTTGCCTTAATTGCAAAGTGAAAACTAATTTCTTAACCTCTGGCAACGAAACAAAATGAGAATATAATTAAGGATACAACAAAAGATAAATGTTTCAGGTAGCTCTTGATGTTTTTCCCTTTCTTTTTTGTTTTCCACTTATTTGAACCGGATGAATTGTTATAAGAAAGTAAAAGCAAAGTGGCCAAATAATTTGGTATTTATAAAGTTTAAAAAACCACCTTTCATACATATATGTCAAACACTTATATTAAGGATAAAGTATGTTTTTGAATTGTTAGGACTATGAGTTAACTATATTACATTTCTTGTTGAAGACAACTAAAATAAAACTATAAAAGATTCACACAAAAAATAAATTATATTATACTTTATTGTTTATTTTAGCTTCCCACCCAAAACTTTTTTTCTGGCTCCGCCACTAAGGAGAGTTACGTGGGAGAAAGATGGAAAGAGGAGACATAGATGAAGGGTGGAAAGAAATACAAGGAGGGCAAAGAGATGGGAGAAAGACGAGTATATGATGTTTTATGATGAAAATTGACATTCCTTAGAAACTTCATGTTTATCGCTAAATTACTAAAAAAGCCCACAAAATCCTCATGTAAGCGATACAAAATTTTGATTGAATATTACTAATATACATCTAATTTAAAATATTTTGATTGTTTTAATTGAATACAAGAAAAAAAATATCAGAAAAAAATCTTTTAAAATACTAATCCAATAACCCATCAAGACAAAAGAAAAAGAAAAAAAATCCAAAAAAAGGTGAACAATATAACACACCTTATAGACATTACTGAGATGGGTTTTGCAGTGAGAATAGGAGAAACATCACCATCTATAATTCTGTTGAGATAAAGGTTCCAAATCTTTGTGGGTAACAAGTGGAACACATGCGTTAAAACTCTCAGGATCAGTTCTTCCATTAAGACCCAAATTCAATAAATATTCTGCTGATGCATTATCCTCCAAGATTTGTTTTAGTGTTTCCTCCTGAACTCTTTGTGCATCCGTGCTTAGTTCCTCAAATTCTTCTATAACTTTGTCCAAGTTAATCACTTCCATTTTCTGTAGTATATCCTCACAACCCCTTCAATAACAAGACAAAGAAAATGGAGTGGAGTGATGAGTTTTTAACAATCTCATTGAAAGAAAGTGTTCCAAAATCCATATTTTAAAGAAGGGATTGGTTTGTGGGAGAATAATTGTCAATTCCGACAGAGAGAACAATCACAAAACATACGTACAAACATGTTACATCCATTCAATTATTTTATTTAAAAATCCATTATTCTATTGTCATTTTAATTCTTGTGCAATATGTGTCTATTCTTGTGTGTGTTTTTTTCCGGTTAGTTTAATGATTAGATTCACACACATTATGTGTGGAGAAGTGAAAAATCTTGAGTTCGAACCGCAACCTTTATACATAATATCTTTGGTAACTATCAATTGAGCTACACTTATAGAACTTGTGTGTTATTTTAATTTCCTTATGATATGCATGTCTATTTTTTCAACATGCAATCTTTCTTTAGTAGATTGTCAAAAATAAATTTTTCTGAGGTAATTTTCAACTGTCCCACAAATAAGTTGGCCCTTGAAAGATGTGGATTTTGTGAAAACTAATTTGTATTCACCGACAATTTAAATTTTTTTATTCATACATTCAGTTATCTATTATAAAGTGTATATATTTATATGATAGTTTAAAGACAAATTAAAAAAGGTTATCCTATGATATGATGTGTTTTTTCGAATAGAGTATTTTTTGGGTATAATGGTAGAAACCAATATCTTAAATCGAATAGGATCATAATAAATAACAAAATTTTCATCAAAAAATTTAACATTGTACATTTATATATTAAATTAAAACCATAATCTTAAGAGCGGGCCAAAATATAATATATAAAATGGGACAATCGCCCCCTCTTATAACATGCAATACCATGGATATCCTTCTATGGAAATTATGTTCGCCACTCCTGTTTTTTTTGTTGTTGTATATTCATAAAAAATATTTGCCACCCTGTAATAATAATTATGAATCATCACACCTTTAAGATTAATATTAAATATTATACATAATAACTTTATTTCTTTGCACTTCCATTAAACCACTTGCACTTTAAATAAATGATGAGTAGCGTCCATCGCGGTAGTTAATAAAGTACTTTGGTTAATGACATAAACCGGTATCTTAAATCGAATAGGATCATAATAAAGTACTTTGTGTTCACTTGACCTCTTTCAAAACCATTTTTAAAAAGTAAATTACTTAGTCTATCACGCCAATTTTTTGGTGTTTGTTTTAGACCATGAAGTGATTTCATCAATTTAAATAGATATTTAGGATCTCAAAATCAAGTGGTTGTTTCACATACACTTCTTTACTGATTCAACCATTTAAAAAGGTACTTTTGACATCCATTTAATATAAAGTGATGTTCTGATCAACTGCATAAGACCAAGTGCAATGGTTAAAACTATTCAACAACACTCAACACACTTTTTTCAATTCCCAACACTCCACATCATTTTCTCTCTCTCTCTTATTCAACACTCATTCAACTTTTACCCTCTTCAATGATTTTTTTCTTTCAACACTCTACCCCACCACTTTTTCTTTCATATTCTTATTTAATTTTATATTTTTGTTTTTTTGATTACATAAAATTACAATTATCGATTATAATTAAATTAAAATAATACACTTAACAATTTATTTTTTAGTTTTTTTTGGAAAAACAAAATTTTGTAAAATAATTTATTTTTATTTTCTTAACTTAAAATGCAATACAACAAACTAAGCACGCGACACACAAATAACTTAAAATGCAATACAACAAACTAAGCATGCGGCACACAAATAACTTAAAATGCAAGACAACAAACTAAGCACACAACACACAAGTAATTTATTTAGTACGATACAAATCATCTTCAATCACGAAACATTCTAAACTTTGTCCATATGTGCTTCACTAGATCTGCTTGCAATTCGTGATGAACATTTGGATCACGCAACTCGGATCTAGCACGCACATTATTTGCAAAAGCGGGTAACACCTCGGTCGAGTATGGTTGTGGTGTACTAGATCCACTTCCCTCAGGTTGCTCAAAATCGGTCCAACATTGAGCATATGTATCTCGTTCATCCTCAACAATCATATTATGTAATATGATGCATGACCTCATGATGATACCCAAATCGGCTATGTCCTACAAGCGAGCTGGTTCACGGATGATTTTAAATTGAGCTTGAAGCACTCCAAAAGCACGTTCGATGTCCTTCCGACATCCCTCATGATGTTTTGCAAATAACTTATCGGGTTCACTTTGAGGAAGTCTAATCAATTTGACGAAAGTTGGATAAGAAGGGTAGATACCATCAGCTAGATAGTATGCCATATTATAGGGACGTTGGTTCACAAAGTAATTCACCCTTGGAGTCTTTCCCTGTTCCACATCATCAAGCACTGGTGATCGGTCTAGAACGTTTATATCGTTCAACGTTCCCGGACATCCAAAAAAGGCGTGCCAGATCCATAGAGCATGAGATGCAACTGCTTCAAGAATAACCGTGGTGGTTCCCTTATCCCCCTTGGTAAATTGACCTTCCCATGCTTTAGGACAATTTTTCCACTCCAAGTGCATGCAGTCAATACTCCCAATCATTCTTGGGAACCCCCGCATTTCACTAACATGTAGTATTCTTTGCAGGTCATCTTGGGTTGGTGCTCTCAAGTACACTTGCTCATACATTCATATGATTCCTTTGCAGAATCTACGTAAGCACTCTAATGTTGTACTACTTCCTATTTTGATGTATTCATCGACCGCATCTTCTGCCACACCATATGCTAACATTCGCATTGTTGTGGTACATTTTGATAAGGGTGATATACCTTCTTTATTGGCTGCATCAACTCGCTGGGTGAAATAGTTATCACTACTTGAAAGGTCTCTAACGATTTGAAGGAAAACGTGTTTTTGCTTACGGTACCGACGACGAAACATTGCATCGTCATATGTAGGCTCATTGGCAAAGTAGTCGTCAATTAGTCTTTGGTTTGCCGCTGCATGATCTCTATTGAAATATTTTCTACTACGAGATGCACTATCTTCCTCTTTTTTTTTCGACGCTGAATAAATCAGTTGACGATATAAGTGTCTTCAATATCACGTTTTTGTTTGTAGGCTTCAATATCAAAAGGATTCATTGATAGTTTTTTGGAAGTAGATTGAATAGTTTTTTATGCTATTGGAAGTAGATATAAATGAAATTTGTGAAATTGGAAGTAGATATGAATGAGATTTGTGAAATTGGAAGTAGATATGAGTCCCTATATATAAGTACATTGTGTGGTGGACACTGACGAATTCGAAATAAGTTATTGTATTGTATTAAAGCAAACAGTGGGGATAATTATTAAAGCAAATAGTATGTGAAATAATGGGCACACAGTGGGGATAATTATTAAAGCAAATAGTATGTGAAATAAGTCACGGGTGACTAGACAACACTGGGACTATCAATGAGGATAATAAAGCAATCACTGAGGACTAGACAACACTGACAATTATTAAAGCAAACACTGGAGACTAGACAACACTGACAATTTTGACCGAATACAAACAAATATTTGATTGAAATTAATTTCCAAACAGCTCATGCTCCAACTTTTCCAACAGCTCTTTCTTACGGTCATCGAGATGCTCTTCGGAACTTAACTTTAGATACACTTTCATTTTCTTAACTTCAGTCTTTTCTCTCATCAATTTGTTTTTCTCTTGTTTCACAAAGGTTAACTCTTTCAATTGTTCAATCTCGTGCTCCTTTAATTCTTTGAATTCAACCAACTCCTTTTCCACCTCCTCCAAGGCAACGTCCTTGCTTTTATTTTTACCTTTTTTTTAGCTGCCTCCCTACTCATTGGACGAGCACTAGATCCTACAGAGTCCGCGTGAGATCTCTTAGATCCACTACTTCCTGAGCCAATACTTCCTCCTACTTGACTACCATAACGTGGTTGATCACAGATGCCATTCTTCCATTAAAGTAAATTGAACATTCTTCCCACATGCATATAATTTCTGGGCTTTTGCCAAAACATCAGTTTCCGATCAACCGCTTCCTTGCAAACGCTTAACGCCTTCATAAGCACCAATCCATTTATTTATTACTTTGCTCATATAATTAAAACGGTTTTGGCATGCAACTAGATCGCACGGAGAATCAAATGAGCAATACTCATTACAATACTCAACAATTTTACCCCAATATGTTTCACCTCTCTGGTTTCTCCCGACAACACTGCTTGTTCCAAACTTAATCCACACACTAATTAACACCAAATTTTGTTCAGCGTTCCATGCTGGTTGCTGGTTTTTCTTGCTCTTAGGAGTTGAATCTTCTGGATTTGAAGTGACTTCATTTGCAACTGCCATGCCACTAGGAGTTATTTGTGTTGAAAATTCAGGAAATTCAGATGCACCAACACAGGAAAAATTTTCATTCTCCATTGACATATAACCATAATATGGATGAAAGTTTGGAACAGATGATGACTGGTTGAAATTTGGTGTAAGACCAAAATTAGGTATGTTTTGAGCACGTTGGTTGGAAGATTGATTTGGATTTTGATAATTGTTGGGATTTTGGTAGTTAAATGGGTAATTAGAATAATTTTGGGTGTTGAAATGGTTATTATTGGGATCCATTTCACTAAAAACAAGATTAAAATTTCACTTATTTTGCTAATAGAAAGATAATAATAAGATTAAGATAGTGAAAAACTTGATTTTTTTCTGTGTCCAAATCAAATGAACCAAGTCTCTGTTTATAGAGAAAAAAAAATCATGAATTTTGGTAATTTTTTTTTTTTAAGAAATAATTTACACCGAAATAATTGAGGTACAATGAATAAAATGATAAGAATTCAGACAACCAATCAACACCAAACATGTGTCCCATGTTATCCACAAAACAGATTCTCTCTCCACCTCCTGCAGCTTCACGCGCTGCTGTCCGCGAGTGTGCTGCACGCGCCGTTTCTGGCCAACCGAAGCGTGACAAGTGTCCCTCTGGCGTCAGATTAAACTTGTTGAATTCATTCAATCTCTCTTTCATCCACATCATCATTCAACACACCATTGGAGACTACCCACATGTTGTATCCTGCTTTCAACATAGCAATTCAACACCCATTGCAGCTGGTCTAAGATGGTAATAACCTTATTGCTTCTATTCAAGCAACATGAGCAAATGTTTCCGTATAAGCAATATCTTCTTGCTGGCAATAGCCCTGAGCTACTAGTCTAGATTTCTTTCTTACCACTTCTCCTTGCTCATTTAATTTGTTTATGGAATCTCACTTTGTTCCAATGATGTTATTATCCTTGGTTTATGATACATCATAGGATAAACTTGGTCTTCAAAAGTGTTCACTTTTGATGCATCAAAGAATTGTTTCAACCAGAGTATTGGTCTAGTTTTCCTTCTGCATGAACTATTTATATGATTGTTTTTCTTAGATGATTAGTCTTGTTATTCAGAGGATTGTTCTTAATTTCCTTTTGTATGGTTTGTATCATAGTGTAAGGGATATTTTTCAACACATGAACAAACGTTCCAGGGTAAAATTGTTCTCTGACATCTTGTTTTCATATACCAAAACAAAAATTAGAGGTCATTGATATTCGAACCAATTTGGTTCAACATATTCACTCTTGATAATGCTTTGGTAGCTTTTGAAATGATCCACTACCTTAAAAGTAAAACAAAAGATCAATTGTGCAAAGTGGTTCAACATATTCACTACCGATATTTCATGGGATGGTAGTGTTAATCAAGTTTGTAATAAAATTTATTTGGTATTTATTTAATCCCCATAGTCCATGGGATACAAAATTCAAAAGACGATAAAAATTGTTTTGGTGGCGATTTTCAAATGGAGGGGATCAAGGTATCCATTGATTGTCTTAAGAGAAGTTAGCATAGCCAAAAAAGTTGAAGATATGAGATTCTCAAACCTCCATGCTTTTAATTTAGCTATGCTAGACAAACAAACTTTGCAAATTTTGATGAACCCAAATTCAATGGTGGCTAAGTTATTCAAATCTAAATATCACTCTAGAGGATATCTTATAGAATCAAATGTTTGGAGAAGGTCAAGTTTCTCATGACGGAGTATTTGCATATAAAGAGTATTGTTTCGTGCAATCACTTATCAATGTCAGGTTGGTAATCAAAGATTAGATGTACGAGAATGTGAAAGAATGAGCACCGTGGTTGTGAAGATGTGGTTAAGGTGTTGCCTACAAATTATTTTCATCAACAATTCATGACAAAGTCACTTGATGACCAGATAATAAAGGAACATTTACAGTTAAATCCGCCACATAAATTAGATGTAAGAAGACATGTCTTACATCTGTGATTGGTTTTTAGTGAAGAATTTTATTTAGCGTTTTTTTTTTCTTTTCTGGTGGTCGGGGTTTGAACTCCATACCTTGCATATATTATGTATTGTCCTACCAACCGAGTTAAGCTGCATTTCAATGACGAGCAAACTTTTTTTTAGGCAAAATAGAAAATATATTAAATAAAAAGAAAGAGATACAAAGACAGAGGGCATTAGATCTGATCAGGAATAACCCATACGCGAATACATTGTGATAAAACAGTCCAAATGGATCAACTCTAATCTATCCTAACAAAAATTCACTAATCACAGACGCAACTCAGCGAACCCTCATACAGGCACGAAACCAGTCCAAGCTAAAAAAAATATGAAAAGTAGACATCTGAAAAGAACAGTTAGAATTAGGTAAATAACATGGGTATATAAATACTAACGTGGGCAGGGCCGTTCCAATAAAATTGGAGGTTCGGCTCTAATATTAAAAATGACCCCTAATAAAAACAATTAATGATAATTTAAACAATTGCAAATTAAGAATACGCATTATTTTGATTTTAATTTGTTCTGTTGAATTTTTTTTGTTGAGAGATGTGTGGGTTTGACCTAATTTGTCCATTTACTCTTTATTTTTGTCAGATAATAAGTGTTTGATTTAGACTTACATAACAAAAAAAAAAAATATTATTCTACATCCCAACAATTATATTTATACCCCTACAAATAATTGAGGCCCCATAAATCGGAGACTCGGCTCCGTAGAGCTCCTTGCACATGTCAAAGAACGGCTCTGAATGTAGGTATATAAATTGGCATCTTTGACGGTTCGAATTAGGTCTAAAGAATCTTCATAACCAAGTGGTTAATAAGCCTCAATGTCTAAACTTATGGGAATATACAAGTTCAATCTTCGGCTTGTACAAAATTTAATTAGATTTTATTTTATTTCAACTGAACTTCAGAATACTAAGATTTGTTTTCTTTGAAAATCAGCGAGTTAAGACAAAAAAAAATCTAAACATAAAGAAAATAAAAAAAAATAGATTTTGGAAAGAAATGACTATCATTCTTATCTTTAATGTAAATTATAATAAGTAATTAAATCATGTATTAGTAAACAAATTAAATTTGGTAAAAATAAAATCTAGAAGAAAGAATTTAGTAAAAAAGTTGCAAAAACTGCATATCGGAATTTTCATTAATAAGTAAACATTAATAGATAATTTCTTTTTCAGCCAAAGCATGCATTTACTTTAAAAGATAATTTGATAACCATTAGATACATTGAATATACTATTCACAAATGAAATAATATATTTTTTTACAAGAAGTTAAAAGGACCATTGTCGATGCCTTTACATACAGTCTTCTTAAAAAAAATAATGTCCCTTCAAAAAAAAATTATATTAATGTATTATAAATTTAGCATTTCATTGATATTTGATGAGTAGAAATCAAATTCGATACCTCGTGATTTACAACATTTATACATATATATAT
>Ga0315915_1007648_pt1 | contig 12854 bp, 9 predicted proteins | sample MpolbnodulesMG_FD_207738 | JGI IMG/M metagenome (GOLD analysis project Ga0315915, IMG submission 207738) | Medicago polymorpha root nodule microbial communities from Los Angeles, California, United States - branched nodules | ecosystem: Host-associated > Plants > Roots > Nodule | place: USA... | reverse complement strand
AATTGTCAACAAAAAAAAAGATGAAAAATCCTATTTTGCCCATTAAAAAAAAGGAGTGGCAGACCTCCTACAAAAACTCTGAGAATATAAATTGTCTTTTAATTCTGTTAGCTACCGATGACGAGACAATCAACAAATAACACAACTACATATAATCCCTGTCATCCAATCCTGTAGCCTCCCAATTCACAAATATCATGCTTGTAAATACATGTAAATCTCGAAGAACAATTGCATCACATCAAGTTGAAATTGTGGTCAATATATACTTAATTTAAATACAGAAACCTTCCTAAACTGTGTATGAACTAATATTTTAAATGCAAATACATATAGGCACCATTAAATAAACTTTTTACATGTTACATTTGTTTCTACTTTTTGTCTTCGACATTTGTCTCTACTTTCAATCCCATTCTCAAAACTTTCTTGCCACACATCCACCAAAAGCTATGTTTATTTCCAAGGTAGAAACTGTTCTAGGCGCACGTCCACCAAAAGCTATGATTTCTACCTTATTAAATTCATGGCACAAATGGCTCTAGATGCATGTCCATCATCGTAAACGTGAAACCGAACGCGATATACATGTCATGTGTGCAGCCTTCAATAAAGGTTTGTCTTCCTCTAACTCATCAGCCGTACTCTCACCTATATGGATCATTGACTTTGTAGCCTCCCAATCACATCTTGTCTGATTTTAAATCTTTTGTATCTTTACATCCTACTTCATCTGTGCCAGTCATGATTGCTGATGATACCCCTGCTCACTCTGCCTTTTCCAAGAATAACATTATACTAGCTTGTTACCGCTTTTTGTCGCTCATAAATATGTCGCTGCATCACAGCTATGTAGTCAACTTACAATATTCATCAATCACCATATATTGTTCCATCCCACACTCTAAGAGTGTTCAGGTTAACTTTAAGTCGGGTTTGACCAAATCTATTATCAAACAAATCAAAATTGTTCGGTATAAGTTGTGTTAGATTTGGTCGAATTTGCCTCTATGGCTGACAAAGGAATTACTAACTCATTACTCTCAATGAAACATCAGATAAATGCATGCTGAAACCTGAAAAAGCTTCCCAAGAAATACATCCCTTCCATTTTCACAACACATTAGCAAAAGCATGACCGTGTGAGATCAGTAAGGATGAAATTAGATGATGCCAATACTATTTCTGCACAAAATCAATTAAACAACCACCCGGGCTTGTTCTCCTCTCCTACATATAGACAGACAGTCAAAATTTCCCCAAGACTAGAACAACAGGCCTGTTTTTCCAAAAGGAAAGGATCCGTTTACACAAATTGCTAAAGAATAGATAAATATTCTAGAAACTGGAAAATGAAAGAACATGGGGAACCATAGTTAGTCAAAATTCAAAAAGGCCGCAAACTTTTTAATATCACTGTATGCGTAATAATAGAAAAGTCCTTAATTAAAAGTTCACTTAAAAATTATAATGTGTATAGAACCAAATGAAAAGCAGACAAGCGAAGTATTGAATAATCTTAAAGTTTCAAATTTCAATCATTAAATTGAGTAGACTCGCATACGTAGTTTGTTTATACTTCTACAGCTCTAGATTGAACAAACATGGAAGGCAAACTAACACCACGAGAAAACTATCCCTGACCAAATAAATGCAAGACCATTTAAGCTTTTCTATATATACTAGGTACAAGGCATAAGATGAATCACAAGGTATTATTTTGACCAACTATGGCACTTTGGTCCAAGTTACCCAATAAAACAAGTCAGCTAGATCATCTTCTATGTTGGCCTGGAAATAATAAGCACTTACATTTTAAGAAGTAACAAGCTATGGTTATACTACAAAAGAAGATTATGAAATCACCTAATTAGTGAATGGCATGCCATTGTTCTCCTTTGTGTATGCAGGTTTCATTTTTTCCACATATAGCTTTAATAGATAATCACAGTCCTCCTTAAAGACAAACTCGCTCAAGAAAAATTTCTCAGAATGAGTAAATGGTGTAACTAAGCTTTCATTCTTATCTCGCAAACCTTCCATCAAAAGAAATTGCAAAACTGAGGCCCTTGGAATGATCCTTTGATGTAAACTATAACCAAACATATGTGGACATTTAGTAAGTTCCAAGGAATCCCAACCCAATTGGTTGACCCAAAAATACATCACAAAATTAATCTTTTCAATTGAAGCCAACATCAAACTAGGATGCAACCTAAATGCTTGAAAAAAAGCTTCATCAGACCAACCCCATTTCTTAAAGACGTCAACTTTCTCATCCCATCGTGTTTTACTCATACATTTCTTGGCGAACAAAGCAGCCCCAAAAGTAGCCATTGAAGGATCAAACCCTAAACCATGAACTTCTTCCAACGACTTAATCAAATCAGTTGAACCAAATATAGATGGCCTTTTTTGAAGCAAGCTAGCAATGACAGAATCAGAAACTCCAAAATCAGTCATCAAACTGATATTAGCCACAATAAGGTGATAGGAATTAAAAGTAACATAAGTCGAATGTCGAAGTAAGCAAAGAATGATATCCTTGTTGGTTTTCAAGAACCTACTGAACAATTCAAAAAGAGGGATTATTCGTTTCTCCAAGCTACTTCGCAAAATTCGAGGGTTTGCGGTTATGAATGAAACAATATCAGATGAAGTAGCACCTTTGGATAGAAAAAATTCAAACTTGGGCAAAATTATATTGTGGGGTTGTAATGAAAGTAACAATGGTGCTTTTCTAATGATGATTCGTATGTCGGAGTGTGAAAAATCACGATTTGTGAAGAAATTGATAACTGAATTAGGATTTTCTGCGGATTTGAAAAGAAGCTGATTGTTGTTGAAAGCTTTGAGAGCAGATTGAGGTGAGAAACAGAAATTGTTGATAAGATATGATACAGCGAATGGATGTGTGACTGATTCTGATTCTGATTCAGATGTTGTGGTGCAGAATCTTGTGAGTGAAAATGGGAACGAGAAGTATTGGTGCAGAAGAGAGTTATTGAATTTTGGGGTTGTTGATTTTGTGGTGATGATGCCTAAAGCAACATTCTGGGAAAGAAACAATTTCTTCAACATTGTTTGGAATATTTAGTCAAAGGTTTAAGAGTCAAACGTGAGGGTTTAATGGGAGTGTTATGTTACGGAGGAGACGACTTTAGAATCTTTTTTTTTTTTTTTTAGCGTGCATTTGTTTGAACTTAAAAAAAAAATAGATTTTGTCTTTGAAACAATGTATAGAATTCTTTTTAGAGCTTAAAAAAATCTGAACTTATTTATGTTTGTTTATTATCTAAAAGAAAAAATCACTCTTTTAAGTTTTTTTTTAATTAGTTCATGTGTTACCTCCTTGCGTTTGAAAAAAGCTTTTCATTTTAAAATAAAAAATATGTTTTTATGATAAAATGGTTTTCTTTTAAATTCCTAAACAAACACTTAAAATTGATAAAAATGTTTTTCTTTTATATAAAATGAAATAGATTTTTTTTTTGAAACAAATGGACCCTAATTTAAATAAGATAAGATTATGTTTTTTTTATTGAAACAATATAAATTTTTTATCTCTTGTTCAGTTATTTCGACAAATTATCCTTAATTTTGCTTATTTGCCAGTTAACAAAATTGGATTATTTTGATAATTTATGTTGTGTATAGATTTGTTTTTACATTAACTCTCTGATTGTTAGATAAAAAGGACCTAGTAATCTAAAGTCATGCAGAAAAACAAATAAAGTCCGACAAAAAATTGATTCATTCACTCTAAAATCAAACAATTAGTAAAAGAGTGGATAGAGATACTCGTCTTTCCATTAGTTGAAGGAAATATATATAAGCATCTTGCTAACAAACGAGGAAAGTTAGTCTTTTCCTCTACAAAAACAGGTAAGTTAGTCTCTAATTTTATTTTATTTTTTATAATAAGTTTTTGTATTTTTTTAGTGGAATTTGGTCATTTTCTATGTACTCTTACTAGCTTCACTTTATACATATTTTACTTAACCCGACCATCCAATTTGGTCATTTTTTTAGTGAGAAATCGCGGCAGGAAACCATGTTGACGTGGAAGCCATGCTTTCTAGCTTCTTTCTTTTCACGTCTAGTACTCTTTGAGGGTGACGTTTAACCTGGGAAAGCAAAGTTCTTTCCCATGATGGTGCAGTTCAACTATCAAACACGCCCATCAGGAACGTGTCACTCACTTCTCTCTATGAAATTGCTTTTTTTCTCTTTTTTTGAAGGATACAAACAGGAAATTAAGAGATTTGGGAATTTTGGGAATTTTGGTTGGGAGTAAGCATTTTTTGTTGAGAGAAGAACAAAATTCAAACATGGCTTTGGCCAAAACCGATCAAACCCTTTCGGCGAACACCCTTACTTGCACCCAACCATACAAAGGTGGCATCTACTTGACTTCAATCCAACAACAAACATTGACAGAGAACTCGTTGCAAGCCTTGTTGTAAACCCCACGTGCTTTGCTATCAACTATGCTTACTACTATTAATCAATAGTTATTATTTAGTTTCTTGGTCATCTAGAGTTCTACGAAAACGTTATCTTCTTGCCTTAATGAAGTTCAAACAAATTGTGAAGTTAAACATAATCAAATGTGTTTTCTAGAAATTAAACAAATTGTGAAGCAAAACTGATGCTTATAAATTTTGCAATTTTGTCTTTACAATGGAGCAGGTGCTGCAGAATGGTGCCAATATCATATTCAAATGTATTAGAGCTGTTCTGCTAAGGCTCCATCATTTGGATTAATGAATAAACAAATCCCAATTAGTTTTTTTTGTGTGCTCCAGTTCATAATTTTTGTCTGGGCACCAAGATAGAGTTTTTTTTTGGGTCCAGACCAAGATGGAGTTTTGTGATGTTGGAAGTCGTATATCCTTGTCGTGTAACACCGGGGCCACCACAGTAATAAATATTGTTGATGGCAGAGTCATAAATCATTGTCACACAATGCTCGGTTGGGTTTCGACCGCAATCCCCTTCTCCATCACCACAAAATCTTGGATCCAACACCACTGCTGCTACATACAACCTTCGTGTGGCGATACCAAAAAATTGGATCGAGAAAGCCTGGTTTTATATTTCTGACTTGGAACGTCCGATACATCCAACATATCGATCCAACTGCAGTGACTGCATATAATTCAAATCTTTAAAAACTTGCATGTATAACATAAACATTTAATGATTGTAACCAGAGTCCCTTTTATTTCAGCAATTTTTCCAACTCACCATCAGACAGAACTTTTCAAGGAAGAGCCTCTACAAGAAAAGGTGTAACTGGACAACTGATTAACTATAATTCTCATTTGCCTCTAACCTATAAATATTTGTATTTGAATGCCTCCTAAATTCATCAACAATGGTGTGGTCGAACCACCCCTAAGGCACTAACTACTGTTGTTTTGCTTACTTATTCACTCATTATCTTTCAACCAGACATCAAACAAAGGCATGCTAAAACCTGGAAAAGCCTTCCAAGAAATATATCCCTTTCATTTACACAACACATCACAATAACTATGACTGTATGATATCAGTAATCAACTAATAATGGTTGGGGGACGAAAGTAGATGATGGCAATGCTATTTCTGCATAAAATCAATCGAACAGCCACCTTGGTCTGTATTCCTCTCCTACATAAAGGCAGACAGTCAGATTTTCTCTAGACTGACTGACACAACAGCTGTGCTCGCCATAAAGGGAGAAGATCCATTTTTGCAAATATCTAAAGAGTAGTTAAACATTCTCCAAAATATAAAATGAAAGAACTCGGCGATTCATGTCTGGTCAAAATTCAAGAAGGTTGCAGAACTGTTGAATAACATGGTATGAGTAATAGAAAAATCCTAAAAAGTTGAGCTTAAAAAGATAATGTGTAGGGAACCAAAGGAAAATCAGCTAAGCAAAGCACTTCATAATCTCAAGCTTAAAGTTTCAATATCATTAAATTGAGTGGGCTGCCTACATAATTTGTTTTTACTACTATGGATTCTTGATTGAACAAACATAGAATGAGATATACAACCATGAATTAACATTCCCAGACGAAATACAAGACCATTTGAGCATTTTTATATTTTCTAGATATAAGGCATAAGATAAATCATAAAGCATTGTTATAACAATTCAGCTAGACCATCCTCTATCCTGGCCTAGAGAGAATAGTCAATTAAAATTTAAGAACTAACAAGCAAATGTTACATTACAAAAACAAGATTACGAAGTCACCTATTTGGTGAATGGCATGTCAATGTTCTTCTCCTTGGTGGACGCAAGATTTACGTTTTCCTCATAAAGCTTTAATAAATAATCAGAATCCTCCTTAAAACTGAGAACATATTTGCTCAGGAACATTTGCTTAGACAGAGCAAACGGTGCAACTAAGCTTGCATTCTTTTTCCTCAAACCTTTCATCACAAGATATTGCAGAACCAATGCCCTTGGAACAATCGTTTTCTGCAAACTGAAATTGAAAATATGCGGCCTTTTAGTAAGTGCCAAGGAATTCCAACCCAATTGATTAACCCAAAAGCTCATCACCAAATTAATCTTATCAATTGAAGTCAACATGAAACCAGGATGCATCCTAAATGCTTGAAAAACAGCTTCATTAGACCAACCCCATTTCTTAAGGGCATCAACTTTCTCATCCCAAAGTTTTTTACTGAAACATTTCTTAGCTGCCAAAGCAATTCCAAAAGTAGTCGTCGAAGGATCAAACCCTAAACACTTAACTTCCTCCAATGACTTAATCAAATCATTTGAACCAAATATAGATGTCCATGACTGAAACAATCTAGCAATTACAGAATCAGAAACTCCAAAATCAGACATTAAATTGACATTATCCACAATAAGGTGATAGGGATAAATAGTAAATGTAGTCCAATGTTTTATTAAGCAAACAATGACATCGTTATCGTTGTTGGTTTTAAAGAACCTACTGAATAACTCAAAAAGAGGGATTATTCGTTTGTCCAAGCTACTTCGTAAAATTGTAGGGTTTGAAGTTAACAATGAAACAATATCAGAGGAAGAAGCATCTTTGGATAGAAAAAATAGAAACTTTGGCAATAACCTTTTGTGGGGTTGTGATGAAAGTAACCAAGGTGCTTTTTTGATGATGATGCGTATGTCGGAATGTGAAAAGCCATGGTTTTGAAAGAAGGTGATGACAGCATCAGGTTTATCTGGGGTATTGAAACGAAAATGGTTGTGGTTGAATGATTTGAGAGCGGATTGAGGTGAGAAACCGAAATTGTTGATAAGGTATGATACAGCGAATGGGTGTGGGTTTGATTCTGATTCTGATTCTGATTCTGTTATTGTAGTGTTGTATCTGATGAGTGAAATCGGGAACAACAAGTGTTGGTACAAAAGAGGGTTGTTGTGTTGAGACCTGAAACTACATTTGTGGCGGAGAAACAATTTCTTCAACATGGATTCAAAATTTACTCAAAAATGTTGCGTCAATGAGATTATCAGAGAGTGTCGTGTCGTGATGTGTTTCAAACACAATTAAAGTAGAAGCTCGCTGTTTTAACATTTAGTGTTTTCCTAAACATGAGAATGACAAAAAACATGTAACGCTTAATAATTTTAGCATTTTTGTCTATTGAGTTATGACTAATGGGACAAAAAATATTTAAACTTACTTTTGTTGATCCAAAATCTATTTGGATTGTTGGAAGATAAAGGATCATGGTTGAATATATTTCATTGTTGATCCAAAATCTACTTTTGTTCTCTATTTTTAAGTCCAAATTTATATTTTTTAATGAAATTGAGTAGAAATGTGTAGAACATTGTAAAAATCACTAAAAAAAATAGAATTTTTTAATAAAACATAAATTAAATATGAATTTGTAACCGCAAAAAATATAAAAATTCATATTTAATTCATGTTTTTGTTAAAAAATTTCAGTTTTTTTTGAGAGATTCTAGTAATATTATAATTTTTTTTTTGCAAAGTTTGTTAAAAAATATGAATTCTACGATTTAAGTTATCAGTTACTATTATTAATTTTTAATAATAGATATCAAAAAGTGCAGCAAAGCTAGTAAATTTTTTTTTCCAATTTAAATTTATATCATAATTATAGGGGAAGTAGAACATTATCGACCTATTTTACAAAGGTAAGATAGATATTTTAAAACCTAAAATAATAAACTAAACAAAGCAAATATTATACGATAAAATATTTATATACACCGAAAATAACGTCTTTTTGCTACTAATAAATCAATGACAAATAATCTTACGACATAGAGCTTAATTTCTATGTATTGATAGTTTAAGTTTGCTTACACAGATTCAATCAAATTGCACTAAGATGCCTCTTTGTAGTTCATTGAATATCTCTAAAAATATATAGTCAAATGTATGAAAGCAAATGTAAATAAGTTTTACATTATTATAAATATATTTACTCCCTTAGGGTATATATACCCCCTTACGATATAATGTAGGCCGTTTAAGTTAATGGTGAACCTTAGCCTCCTATAAAACGAGTTTCTCTTGTTGTAATCATTAATATTTGAGAAATTAAAAACAGAATCAGAATACTCTAGAGAGAATTAACAAAAGAATGAACCAAGTGTTCATCTCCTAACAAGGAAGAAGGAACAAAGGATAGTGAAAAGTGTTGGATGGATACCTTTAGGTGTGTTTGGAGGGAGTTCCCCTCTCATGGATATTTTGGTTTCTTAATCCCTTTTGCTGAAATACAATCAGCAACAAACAATTTTGATAAAGTCTAATATAGAGTCTGGTGGGTAATGGTTCTGAATCAAGGTGAAAGTTACTATCAGGATAGGTGTCTCTGGAACTAGACAGGTCCTTTTAGAATGTCCAAAATTCGACATCACCATCTTGATTCACTAGTTGGTTTTTGCAAAGAAATTTCACAAATGATTATTGTCTATGACTATGTAGAAAGAAAAAAAGGTCCACTAGAAAAGTATTTATGTTGGATTTGTGACCATTTTTCTATTAGTTACAACAAATTTCGGTGCATTTGAAACTGCAGTACATTAACGGTTCAAGCATACAGCCAGAGTAAAGCAACAACTTCAAGCTTCTGTGAAAGAATGAAAACTATTTCCAAAATTAATGGTTGATGAAAGAATCAATGAGCAGATTTCAAAATCAAGAATGGTCATCAAATTATAATCACGGACATTTGATACTCGTCTCTGCCAAAGTTGCTGCCTGATTATAAAGGAAAAGTGGCAGTTGAAAATTCATAACAATGTAGCAAAGCAATTGGTAACATTGACTGTTACAAGCGTAGTACCTGCAATTAGATGGATACAGATTATAGCTTGAAATATAAATGAGAACAAGTTTATAAACTCGATTAAGAATTTCAGACATAAAAAATAAATGAATCAGAGGTTTTAATATTAGCAAGACAACAAAAGAGGGCATGAGGCATGACTATCAGTCTAACACAGAATATAAACTAGATAAGATCAATATAGACGTTATTTAGTTAGAGGGAAAAGAGGGATGGCTCATTTACAATAATAACTGAGCACATATAAAACAACTGAAGATAATATGATGTCCCTTTAAGAAATAAGAACTTAATAAAACGTAAGAAATCTAAATCAACAGCAAGAACATGTTATCATTTTAGTTCTAACAATTGAAGACTAGAAGCATCCAAGACAAAGTGAGATTGTGTGAAGAAGCAAAAATTGAAACTGTAAGTTTACAATTTCAACAAATCATATAAAGGATTCAGGAAGGATACTACAAAACGTTGCCAGCGAAAGAAAGCACTGATTAATCCATTATGATCAAGAAGCCATTTCATACATAGCAAACAAACACAACAAAGTTTTGTTTCATCATATCCTTGCCAATTGAACAAAAGCTGCTTCTTTATAGGTGAGATTGTATAAAAAAAAAATCATTCCTTTTGAGAGTGGTAAACAAAATAGGAGGTAAGCTATTGGTTTACTTAGTAGTAATAAATGAAGGCCAAAAATTAGTAACAGTATCAAGAAATTACTCTACCAGGCTATAAGTGTCTATGACAGGAGACAATATCCGAAAGTAGTTAAGTAAAATATCACCACAAAATACACCAAGGAACAAGGTGTTCAAGCATGTGTGGCGTTAAACACATAATGTACTCACATAAAATACATAACATTGACAAAATGCCAATGCATTTTAATCCATAACAGTTGGCCAAAAGGTACAAATAAAACCAAAATGTGACAAAATAAAATACAGAACATTTATTTATTGTTTGCATAAAGCTAACTGCAAGTGTATTAAATAAATGTAATCCGCAATAATAACTGTAGCTTCAATATTGAAGTTTGAGAAGTCTTCACAATTGCACCACAACCATAATTACACTTTCATTTTCCCCAAATTATTTGCCTTTTTCCACCTTACACAACGAGTTTCATGCCTACAATACAAGAAAATTTCAACTTTTAAGTTTGTTGCTGGCAAAATTATACAGGTATTATGAAGACTGATATACAACACAACAACAACAACCAAGCCTTGTCCCACTAAGTGGGTCGGCAACATGAATCAATATACAACACAATTTTGAAAAATATCATTGACTACAAACAAACATTTGTCCAAATAAGGGAAGGAAACAGAGTTCGTTAATCCAGCTCCAATCATATTCGGTACTAACAACTAAACATGAATTCAATTCGAATCAGGAACAACAACAACATATAAAGGCTAAAATACCTGAAAATACAATCATGAGATGCATGTTTTGTCCGTGGTGTATGCATGATTGTGTTTTTCCTCATACAACTTTAATAAAAGATAAAACCCTCATTCTCAAAACGTTTTATAAACATTTCAAGAAATAACTTCAAGCTTAAAGAAGGCACCAAACTATTTAATAAAGTTGTATGAGTAATAATAGAAAAATCCTTAAAAAGATAACGTATAGAGCTACAAGAAAAGCAAATAGGCAAAGTACTAAATAATCTCAAACTTGAAGTTTCAATCATTAAATTGAGCAGAATTGCATACATAGTTTGTTTGTTCTTCTTGATCGAACAAACATGGAAGGAAAACTAACACCACGAGTAAACATTTCCTGACCAAATAAATACAAGACCATTCGAGTTTTTCTTTCTCTACTAGACATGAGGCATATAGGATAAATCATAAGGTATTATTATGACCAACTATGGTACTCTGTCCAGGTTAGCAAATAAGTCAAGACAGCTAGATCATCCTCTATCATGGCCTAGAAAGAATAAGCACTTACGTTTTAATACTAGCAAGCTAAGGCTACATTGCAAAAGAAGATTACGAAATTACCTAATTAGGGAATGGCATGCTATTGTTTTCCGTTGTATATGCAAGTTCCTTTTTTTCCTTATATAGCTTTAATAGATAATCACATTCCTCCTCAAAGCTGAAAACAAATTTCTTCAAAAACAATTCTTCAGGACATCTAAATGGTGTAACTAAGCTGGCATTCTTTTTTCGCAAGCCTTTCATCAAAAGAAATTGCACAACAAATCCCCTTGGAACGATCCATTTCTCAAAACTATGAGCAAAGAGATGTGGCCCTTTGGTAAGTGCCAATGAATTCCAACCCAATTGATTGACCCAAAAACTCATCACCAAATTAATCTTTTCGTTTGAAGTCAACATCATATCAGGATGACACCTAAATGCTCGAATAATATCTTCATCAGACCAACCCCATTTCTTAAAGACGTCAACTTTCTCGTCCCAAAGGTTTTTTCTCGTACAGTTATTGGCTAACAAAGCATACCCAAAAGTAGTCGTTGAAGGATTAAATCCTAAACCCTTAATTTCCTTCAAAGACTTAATCAAATCCTTTGAACAAATTAGAAATGGTACAGATTGAATCAATCTAGCAATGACATTATCAGAAACTCCAAAATCAGTCATCAAATTGATATTAGCCTCTAGAAGGTGATAGGAATAAATAGTAAGTGTAGTCCAATTTTTTATTAAGCAAACAATGACAGCCTTGTTGGTTTTCAAGAACCTACTTAATAATTCAAAAAGAGGGATTATTCGTTTCTCCAAGCTACTTCGTAAAATTCTAGGATTTGAAGTTAACAATGAAACAATATCAGATGAAGAAGCACCTTTGGATAGAAAAAATAGAAACTTTGGCAATAACCTTTTGTGGGGTTGTGATGAAAGTAACCAAGGTGCTTTTTTGATGATGATGCGTATGTTGGAGTGTGAAAAGCCATGGTTTTGAAAGAAGCTGATAACAGCATCAGGATTATCTGGGGTAATGAAACTAACCTGTTTGTTGTTGAAAGCTATGAGAGCAGATTTAGATGAGAAACCAAAATTGTTGATGAGGTATGATACAGCAAATGGTTGTGCGTCTGATTTAGATTCTGAAGTGGCTGTTATGGTGCAGAAACTTCTTAGTGAAGTTGGGAACAACAAGTGTTGGTTCAAAAGAGTGCTGTTGAATTTTGAGGTTGTGGATTTGGTTGTGATGAGACATAATGCAACATTGTTGGAAAGAAAACATTTCTTCGACATGGTTTGGAATGTAGTGAGAATGAGATGAGCGGAGAGTATTGAGATATGTTTTTAGGTATTCTGATCCGTACTTGATTGGTTCTCAACGGATAATAGAATGGTGGCATTTAACATGGGAAAGGGAAGTTGTATCCTACTATGGGAAAGCTATTTTTTACCACTTGATTAAATAGGAACACTGATTTAATCATGGACTATCCACACCATATCTTGTTTACATTTTCTTCAACCTCATGAGATTGAAACTAACCCAGGTCCACCATTTTCTTTACAGCTTAGTCATAGAAACAACAC
>Ga0315915_1007647_pt1 | contig 12854 bp, 7 predicted proteins | sample MpolbnodulesMG_FD_207738 | JGI IMG/M metagenome (GOLD analysis project Ga0315915, IMG submission 207738) | Medicago polymorpha root nodule microbial communities from Los Angeles, California, United States - branched nodules | ecosystem: Host-associated > Plants > Roots > Nodule | place: USA... | reverse complement strand
AAAATAAACCAATTCAAACAAACATTATGAAAAGAAAAAAAATAATAGCAAAAGTGAAAAACGTTTGAAGAGAAATTATGGACAACTATAAAAATCATATCGAGGGATTTTTATAATTATTTATAAATAGACACAATTTACCTACGCTTGTTAATTATGTTTGGTTTGGACATTTTTTTTGGAAAAGTTGGTTTGGACAATTGAACACAAACATACACTAAATGCAAGCGTGTATATACCACGCTAGCAGCCTACCAAAATATTATACATACCTTATATACAAAAATAAATAGTCCAGCATAAAGACCATGCAATAGACAATATCCAAAAAATTAAATCAAATATCAAATGACATCACATTTATTCATATACAAAAAATGTTCACCCTTAATTGTGCATCAAATAAAACATGTCCTAGAGAATTAATGAAAAAAGGCAACAATACAAAATCAAAATCAAAATTTCAGATTTTCTTAAACTTAAAAGGGACCAATATTTTTCTGCTCCTAATTCCATACTTAAGAGAACATCATCAATCTTGCTCCTTATTTCAAAGCTCAAATGGCGTATGCCTCATTCTTCCTACTCAAACATAAAAACCAATAAAAATTAGAAAATGGAAAAAGTTGATTAACAAACATAATAACACTAAGAATCATAACGTACACCAATAGCAAAGTGCAGAATACAAATAACTAACCAAATGAAAATAGTTCCTGGAAAGGAGAAAAAAAATTGTTGAGTTAATGAGGCCAAAAAATTAACATTGTTTTCTTCAATCTTCAACATCATAGTTGGTGAATGGTGAGTGAATAAAAATCAAGATAAAAGAACAATACCATCTCATTTTTTGCAAGTGTGTCCACTGTCTATCATATCCATATTAAATTAAATTGGTTATATATGCTATGCAAAAACAATGAGGGATGAGGAAGCCAAAAGGGAATTAAAGAAGAGTGAAAATAGAGATAGAAGAGTTAACAGTGAGAACAAAAATAAGTGGTAATTTTAGAGGAATAAATTATTGAAGTGGTTAAATAGAGAAGGTGCTAATGAGTCAGAGGAAATGTTAATGAGAGACCATGTATAGAACCAACCAAAACAAAGAAATGTTAACATGCAATGGCTTAAAAAGAAAAAGGAAAGGGATACAAGGATTACAAAATTTAACAAACTAAGGAGATAATATTAAAAATTGAGGTATGAGAATAGCATTAAGATAGCAGCAGAAACTTTAAGTTACTAATCCTCACGAAATTTCATCATTCACTAAATCAAAAGAAAAATTGAAGTCCATATATAACACAATCTAACTAAGAAACACGACTTCAATAATTTGAAAAACTAAGCAACAATCATTAACAAAGAATGCACATCACCTTTGCATTTCAACAGTAAATTAAACTTCCATGCACAACAATTGGGCTATAGGACCTCAAAGAATGACCTCATAAAATAGAGATGAGCACCTTGGACTTGAAAATGATGGTGCCTTAGAAGTAGCTTGAAATTGAAGCAGTCTACAACGAATCCAATAGTCTTACTATGAATTAAGTCCAAAAATCCTTATCATGTGAAGGTAGTTGATCAAAATATACACTCACCTAAACAAAATTTAGAGAGTGGTTCAAAAGAGGAAGAGTTTTAAGAAATAAACAAATATAATATGATCCTATCACTTCTACCAGACATTTACAAAAGCAAACTATTTTTCTCAGAGTAAAACTAAAAGAAGTGTATAATTCGCCCATAATTGAGATCTATCAATATAATACATACCTAATAAGCCGAGACTCTGCTTTCAAGAATTCTGGTCAACCCCCATTGTCTTCGCTCCCTCTGATTCGACGTTCAAGAAGCACTGCCAACCATCACTCAATCTCCAACACGTCCACTTCATTATGATATTTGAGCAGCCACCTCAATTCCCAAAAGAAATTAAAATCATATATGTTAGATATAAAACACTGTAGTTATGTACATATTGCAATTTATTTCACATACACCCTCTAAAGAGATGTCAATCAGGGATGTGCCCCTTCTTAAAAGAGATGTCAATAAAATTTAGAGGGCAAGGCCAGTTAAACAAATAATACCAGCGAAATGCATATAAAAAATAGGATAGAGGATATGTTTGATAGTTTTAATAACAATATAACATTTTATATATATTAAACATATGCTTACCTTTCAAGCAAGTTGCACTTTAGTTTGTTCCTCAATCATTTGAAAGTTTTAGCTATGGCAGTGGTTTTGTGGAATACCTGATGATAAATACACAAAGTTATAGTTAGGACTCTCATGTTAGCAAATATAATGAAAACGTATCTATTACCAGGTGCTTACGCTTTTTGTGTCATATTGCTTAAACTTTATCAAGAGATTTATGGTCATTCTTGGAATATATTTCAGCCCAAAATTTAATTAAATCAGCATGACATGAAGCCCCTCTTTGTGTTTCTGCTTCAAGTGTGTTAATATCAACACAAAAGCATGTTAAAATCAGCATGACATCTAGCCTAAAAGTTTTGATTCCATCAAAAAAAGTCGGTGCTTCTCTATAATCAGTGCTTTAAAAATCAATGCTTCTCTATAATTTACTGTCAAAAAATCATACGCAAATTTTAAAGGACATTTAATCAACTTCTAGCTAAAAAAAGGAACATTTAATTTTAGAAAAGCAAATTTTAGCCTAAAAAGAGAGAGTTGCCATGAAGATGTTTTAAAATAGCCAATCAAAAAGCCAAACTCGATTTAGTAAAAATAAAAGAGTGATAATCATTGTCAATAATCAGATATGGTTTATCAGATAGTTCTTATAGCATTATTTTCATGGAAATAAGATTTGCTTAGTGGCTGCGAATAATTTGAAAAGAAACAATTAAAAATGACAGCAAATGAACCATTTTTCAAACATCTGGAATGGAATATCAAGTGAATATCTAGAACCACATCAGAGATAGAATAAAAAGCATTAGCCATATTAAAATGAAAAATCAAAAACTCTAAAATAAAAAATGCATAAAAGGAAGTGCAAATGTTGTAGAGAATGGTTTTTGGTTAGCCTTTATATTAACCCTCATGTTACTTCCTTCATGTTACCCATATATCATCTTAAAATGCATCGAACATACCATTCAGCTAAACATTAACTATTCTCAGTAATGGATAGTTCCTGACATTGCAAACTTGAAATTTATCCAATACATATGTCATGGTTTTTCTTTTTATTGTATGCGTGAAAGAGACAAAAAGATAAGCACTTTACCTATAATTGTACATTTCTTTGTACTACCAAATGAAGCCATGACATATTGTTAAAGCTTATTTCCACTTAACACTACCTGCAAGCAGAACCATAAAATAAAATTAAAAAGCTCAAAAATCCCAATTCCCTAAAAAAAAACTACAACAATTTATCTATTGTCTTTGATGAAATAACAAAATGAAAAAACAACTAAAGACATATTAATTTACCAATAATCAATCCATGTAGATGTCATCAAGTCCATATTTCAACAAACCTCATATAATACCCAAATCTCCTATTTATTTGACAGAGAAGTCTCCGAGGACATACATAAAACAAATTTTTCTGTTGTTTCATGTAGTCAATGTACTTGGTTCATTATGCTTTGATTTTTCTGCCTTGTTTGGGTACTGTTTGTAGTTCTTTCTAGATCTGACCGTGTGGTACTGGTGTAGTGGCTTTCTCGAATGATTACTTTCCAAGCAAATGTGCTTCTTGACTCGCTACTCGATACATCTTGTGCACTGGTTTGAAAGAGTAATTATTCACAACTCATGACTAATATACTATGAAACTACAATTGTTCAAAGGACAATGATTGTTAACAATTAAAATCAAGCACATAACTCAACGGACCTAGCCTAACCACACAGATATTGCCTCTACTATTTCATCAATCAAATATATTAACAAATTGTTGAAAGAATGGAAAAAAAAAGATGAGGGAAACAAATTCAAAAATCAGAGTTCAACAAAAAAACTAAAAATGATATATGGAGTATTATGAATTAGAAATGGGTTTTAAAACATTGAATGAAAAACCAAATTATAAGTGAAACTTCATAGAGACAATATATCAAACAGCTTGTGGATAAAAGTAAGAAGAAAAACTTATTCACAAAGAGGAATTTGTATTTACCTTTTGCTTGTTCTCATGAGAATTTTCCATTGTTGAAACAAAAAAAAACATGGAACGTGAACATATGAGAAATAGATTTGAGAAATAAAAATATGGAAGCAAATCCTAACCAAAATGCTTTCCCAGATGTAAAAGAATCCAAAGGCTCTATAATAACCTCATTTTTTGGAGAAGAGTAATCTTGTGTATCGTATTAGATTCCCTCGCAATGACCGTCACAACTCAGAGCCATGGGAGTGGCAATTTCGCAGTGAGGAGGTGTAGAGATTAGTAGAAGATAGGGGAGAAGAGGATCAGAAGGTAGGGGATAATGAAGGAAGAAGATAGATATGAACAAAATTCAGAGAAAGAGAGGAAGATTAAACACTATCTGAAAGTTAGATTAAAGTTGAAGAGATGAAAAATAGAGCGTGATGCATAGAAGCCACACGGTTAAGTGATGCATTGAAAACACATACAATTTAATGCGGTTGTTAAGTTTAATAGTTAGGAAAAGGTGAATTTCAAAATTTAAATAAGTGGCGCCATGTAATTAGGATTAGGGTTAGGGAATTAGGGTAAGCATGTTTGCTAGGATTAGATATAAAGATAAAGATAAAGATTGTTCTCTACACAGAAGAAACAAAGAAAATAGTACAACATAACAAACGTATGCCCCTAATCAACCATTCTTTCGAAATAGGATAATAGACTTAATTTATACTAACATATACAATAAGTAGCCATTTCAACTTCCCATACTAGTACTAATACATATCAATTCAAGCCTCAATAATAATAATTGATCTGGTTCCTGTAGGTTATCTAACATGAAATCTAGTACCAAACCAAGGATTTATCAGATGAGGGGTTTTTACATAAAAACTTGACCATGTAACATAAAGAACTAAACGAATTAAAGATTGTTCCCGGAGTTTAGTTACAGTGGAAATGAAAATGAGTTTAGATTAACAGGTTGAGCAGGGAACTTATAGAACTATGAATTCACAATTGTTCCAAAAAAAAATTAGTCTCAGACTCTCAGTACGCATTAACACAATTTTAAACATATTTCATGCGGCTTACACATTTCATCCCGAACTCCAAATTACCAGGGCATCGTTCCCTAGGAACAGGAGGGCTAACATAAAATAAATAAACCCCTGCTGAAATGTAGTTATTGTCACCCATTACAAAAAAAGGCTGTATAATTATTGCCCAAGCTTATCATAAATATCAGTAGGCAAGGAAATCCTTATACAACAAATCGGTATGTAACATATCTTCCAGCGGTCTCACTTGGCCGGATTATCTTAACAACTTGTCCACGCTTGAGGCCATAATATCTTGCAACAGGATCCGTTACCTGGATTCTAGGTAGCTGAGAAACAGCCCATAAATATTAGATATAATGAACAATGTCAGTATCGGCAGAAATTTGAAGTAGAATGCAATATTTGCAAAGAACAAATACAAGAGAATTTGTAAACAAGACTAATACATCCATTAGACAGAGAATGAAGGAGTGAACACTAAAAAATACATCTTCACCAAAAGAACTTGACATTTGCCATTCTAAAAAGATTCAAAATCTCAAAGGACAATTTTATGACAAAAGTATAAATCAGATACGCTAACACTAAGAAATAAACAATTGAAGAAATTCTATTTGCGTTAAATACACAATGGATGCTTGATTTACTTTTCCTGCTTGCTTGATTCCATTGAAATCTAAACCAGAATCACAAACTAGATTCTACTTTATCATCATGAAACTAGGAAAGAAAGATGAAGGCATGTGTATGCAAGAGTACATGTGTGTGAAAACATTTGAAATTCCTAACTGAAATACTATAATATTACTTTGAAAACTTTTTTGCTTATGATTTTTTTAGGAAAAAACATAGCCATGTCCATTTTCACTGTAATTGTCGAAACAAAGTAAAAAAAAGCTCCAGATACTTTTCAGACACGTGTTGTACGAATGTCAGTGTCCAAATGTCCGAAATGACAGGACACAAACCCGCCTATACTCAGGACTATCAATGATTCATATTAATAGTTAGTACTCTATTAAAAATTTAAAGATACATTTGATTGCATCTTTCTGATGTGTTTATAATCACTTGAGCAATTTTGCTTTGAGAGTATCGTTTGTCTATTTCATTTTATGTAATCATTTATGCATTGTATGTTTACATCTTTTTCTTTCATCATGCTGATATTATGTTGATTTACCAAGTTAACTCACTATAACACGTATTAGAAAAGGGTACTAATTGCCGGATTAACGCATCTAAGCAGGCAAGGAATACTATGTGTCTTCAACTGGTTCTACTGGCTTGTCTCGGCGGAAATGGACTTCTAGTGTTGCATAATCTTACTTTCGGTGCTCAAGTTTACTCACTTTAAAGAAGAAAAATTTACTAAGAAATGCTTCTAAACAGGTTAGACTGAGAGAAGAGGAAATGGTTATTGCATCTCCTAGTTGTATCTCTTCAGTTGAGTGGACGGAGCCAGACGACAACATATGTACAGAGAGATCAACTATCGCAAAAGGGCAATGCTTCATAGCAGTTTTCTGTGATTACTGTTATTCATTGTATTTGGTTAGAGGCAAATGGTTGGGATAAGTATGTGCTGCTGGCCCTTATGTGATAAAAACCGCTTTTCTTACCTTCCTTTGGTGTTCAGCTAATGGCATAGTTCCACCTAGTGGCTTTAATTACAAAGGACTTGATATGTTTAAACTTGCGTGAAATTAGACTAGTGAGACTTGAAAGTGAGGGGCAAATGATCCAGTTATATTTGAAGTAGTCTGTCGTTTAGAAATGTCAGTATCGACTAACCTGAGAATAAATCTTCAAATGCCTAGATAAATCACTTACATTTTCTAGGATTATACACAGTACATTCAACTTTAGACCCTCACCACTTTCAGTTAATAGTACTACCAAAATTACTTCAATTTGTAGGCTTCCTATATCATCTAAGTTACTCTTAAATCTTTAGCTGCCTCGACAAATTCTAAGTACAATACTTAAATTCAATATCTGTCATGCCAAATATAAGTTTAAACATTCAACTATTTTAGCATTCAAATCTTCCTTGACTTAATTGGCAAGAAAGCTTGGTGTTGCAGGGTACACTGCTCAAAATCTGCAACACTAACCTCAAATAATCCCCCAAATGAGACTGTTTAAGAATTAAGATGACCAAAGGAAACCTCAGAAAGAATGAATGAGATGACCGGCACGGAGGGGAATAGGCAATATGATTTAAGCTGACTTAAGTTATTTAATCTTTTGTCATAGAAATAGCTTATATATAAGTGATTATCATGATAACAGCTTGTGTTAAGTTGTTTATCAAAATGAGGCCTTAATCCCATACTAAACAACAGAAAACACACTGACCTGAGTTTCCTTGACAGTGTATCTCTCAAGTAAGGTTTTCTTCTCGGTGTCATTGAGAATCTGATGTTCCGGCACAAGCACATGCTCTTTTATATTAACCAGCAACTCCGCCTCCTGCACACACACCAGACAATCAATTAATTCATTTCCTCAAATTAGGGTTTATAAAACAAACAAAAGAATTACCTGAAAAACTTCCAAATGAAATTTGGAAGCAATTTCAGAAACACAAGTTTTGGCAAAGGGAGTAAGACTGGTTTGACAAACAAGAATAGCTCTATAAACATTCTCAGAATTCATCCGGTTCGTGTAGGTCTTCATTGTTTTCACACCAACTTTGGCTTCTTCAGGAAAGAAGACATAGATCTGATCAGAAGGTTTATCTTTTTTGGTTTTGTTAATAACGAGATCTTCTCTCTTCATATTCACGCCGTATTTGTCTTTGAAATCGTGTTTCGACATGTTTAGTTCGAAATCACCAACGAGGTAGTTTCTGTCTTTCAGCATTTGCATCACTGTTTTGCGGATTCTGTATAGTCGCGTTATTTCTTCCTCTGAAAACACCATCGTCTTCTTCGTGCTGGTGCTGGTGCTTGTGCTGGTATTAGGTATTAGATTGATTAACAAATACTTTCGTTACATTCATATATGAAAATTGCTCTTCTCCCAACAACAATGGCTCACTCCGTAACAAACTTCCCAAAATACCCCTATGTGACTTACTCCAAAACACCACCATTCTGTCGTAGGAATTTCCAAAACTTTATTGTTGCGCGTTTGATATCTATTCTTGCGATTTTCTCCAAACTTAAGTTGATTAGCGCCAATTACAACTCCAAGATCAAGTAAGTGTTTACTATCCTATTGCATTGTCTTTTAATTTCTTTGAAGAAGGAAAGAGCATAGACATACTTTAGGAGAACCAAACGACTGCCAAAAGAAAGAAATTTACTCTTCCACCAGACAATCTACTTTTAATGCTAACCAATACTGACTCCCAAAACACCAAACGGCGCAGGTCACCACCAATAGGAAGACCCAGATACATGAAAGGAATTTTACCCACTTTATAATTCAAAACAGTGCCCGCTACTTTTAACCAAGAGTCTGAAATATTGACCCCAACCAACATACCCTTATAAAAATTAACCTTTAAACCCGACATCGCCTCAAAAAACACTAGAACAGACCGTAGAACGCGGACATTAGCCCAACTTTTGACCCCAACAACAATGTATCATCGGCAAACTGGAGATAAGAAATTAATGATGGGTTATGCGCCCCAACACTGTACCCTGTGAAAATGTTGGCTTCAACCATAGCTTTCATCATAACATTCAACCCCTCCGCAACCAACAAAAAGAGAAAAGGTGAAAGAGGGTCACCTTATCTTAAACTTTCGCTCCAAGGAAAAATGATATGTTATCACATTAATTAAATAAATATAAAAACATGAGTCTTCATATTTATTTATTGATGTGGTAATACATTATGGGATGCATATTTAAAATAAGGGAAATGCTAACCAGTGCCCCCGGGGCACTGGTTAAGGATACTAAAAAGGGAAATTATATAGTAATTATTGCATTGAAAACTGTGTAATTAATCCATAAATAAGTCAACAAAGTTTCCTTTTATGGTAATAAATTCTTTTTTTTGTATGCTTAACCAGTGCCCCGGGGGCACCGGTTAGCATGACCCTTATTATATTTAATATAGTATGATCAGTTAGTATCTTTAAGAGTTATGATAGGATTGCATTCCTATTTAGATCATATCTCATGTATATAAATAGTTGGTTTTCATTCCTTTCAATATTATGAGAAATATTCATATTCAAAAACTTTGTAACAAGGATTGTTTTGGAGATTAGCGGTATTGGAGTCTGTTGCATTGAGTTGTTTTTATTTGTTTTTGTTTCTGCTTTATAATAACTATATTATCTGATTTTTAAAAAAAAAAATTGGAACAAAAATTGTTCAAATAAAACAGGTAGTTATAGTATAGCTATTTAGATTTTCAAATTTCTTATATTACAATGTAGATTTGAATTTGAAAAAAATTGAGTTATTAAGGGTAAATTTGTTTTGAAAAAGAGTTTGATAAAAGGTAGTTAAGAGTTAATTAATTTTGGAGTTTGAAAAAAATTGAGTTGTTAAGGGTAAATTTATTTCTTTTTATAAAATCATTTTACTATTTTCACCTATATTAATTATATTTTTATCAACATATTTCTAATTGATTGTCCACAAGTGAATTTAAACATAAGTTGTAATTTGTAACCCTAAGTTTGAATAATAAAAAAGTATTGCAGCCAATCTGCATTCGGAGACTTAGGCACAATTTGTCGAACTCCATGTGATCAAATCTCGTATCTTCTTTGTTTTGTTTGCGTTTTTCGTATCTGCTTACTTTTGAACCTGAGTTTTTGTTCTAACAATTACTAACTTTTTAAACTCTCTTATGTAATCGGTCTTGTTCAGCTTTGAGCAATTTTGTATCAATTTTACAAATGAGTAGTTACAACAACATTTCAACCAGGTTTGATTCTTTCACTATCTCCATGTTCGTTGAATATTATTATCTGGTGAACAATTTCTATAGATTCAATTAACATTTCATTATTTTATTGTGCAGCATGTCTTCAAAATGGAGCAAGAGGAATAAACAAAGGAAGAGATTGATTGGAGTTATATCGAGTTCGTTGATAATCAAGATGTTCTTGATCTCATAGAATATTGGAAGTTTTGGCCAAAACCACCAAATAAAGAGCTCTTGCCAACTCCCACAAAAAAAAAAAAAAGCTCTTGCCAACACCACTCAACCCATAAACCGCGATGATGTGTGAACTAGGGTGTTTTAGAGCCTTGATGCCAACAATACATCGTCATATGAGGAAAATGATACAACATCCTCTTGACGACAGGGATGGTAACTAACCCAAATGTCAATTTTTCCACATTGCAGTTTTTCGGTAACATCTAAATAATTTTTGACGGCTCTTAAACTTAATCGATGACGGTGGTAAATCAAGTTAGGGAAGTCCCAACGATAGCACCCAACTTTTGAATGGTTTGGATCGTTGTGCAACATGTAAACTTGTTAATGACTTATTCACTTCTTCGCCATTTGAATTTGCTTCTTCAATGGAATGCTCAACTCTTTCTCTTGCGGCCTCTAGATCTTTTAAATCTTTAGATAGCTTCATGAAATTTCATTTGTAAAGAAGCACATATCTTGCTTGTCTCAGACTAGGATCAACAACCAACTCAACTAATTTTGAACCAACTGAAGCAACAATATCCATTATACTGGGTTTGATTGAAGCTTGCTGAGATTCAAAGCAGTAAATAGAATAATAAATATGATAGCACTTTGGTTGTCGAAATAAAGCATTGATCAAATTCTGAATCCAAATGAGTGAATCAGCTTAACTTAAAAATCGTTAGTGTTTTATGAAGGTGAGAAAAAACACAAGAAGGGGGGGTTGAATTGTGTTTTCAAAAACTTCTCCTTCTTACGTTATGAAAACTGTTCCTAGGGTCAGAGTCTGATAGAGTTCAGAGTCTAACTTGAGTTCAGAGTCTTAACGCAGCGGATAGATAGTAAGAGAGCAGAGAAAGAAAGAACACAAGCAATTATACAGGTTCCTTCCACAAACCGGAAGTAGTCCTGTCCCCCTTGCACTTCCAAGGAGAGTTTCACTAAAATGTAATACCAAATTACAAGTTGCTCAAACACACAGTAAGAGACTTCTCAATGCTCAAGGAAAACTACAAGAGACTTCCTTTGCTCAGTCACAACTGAAAGAGACTTCTATGCTCAATCACAAAAGAAAGATACTTCTCTAGACAATTACAAAGAATTGAAAAGGGTTTTGAATACTTGATATACAATCAGAGGTATTCACAAACAATGCAAACAGAACAGACTCAGTTTTTCTAGACACTTAAGAATTCTAAGATATGAACTTTTGTAAGAATTCTCTAAGTTGTTGATGTGTATTTTTACAGCGTCTTGGCTCAGAGAGTATGCGTTGGTCTTATTGTTTTTGTTCTAATTTTCTTCAAGTCTTCATCCCTATTTATAGAGGATTTGAGAGATGTTGAGAACTAGCCGGTACATCAACTTGTCTAGACTGAAGCTTTGATTCTTCACCATTGATCTTTTGCCTGATTTGATAATTGTCCTATTAAAAACCAATTTCAAATCCATTCCAATAGAGAAGGAACAATTTCTGCAAACATTACTGTTATCCTTGTCATGATGTATAGACACGATGGAGAGATGGTGGTTGCAGAGGCAGGCGCAGAGTTAGTGGTTGTACACTTCGTACACTGTACTTTGTCAACTCTCTTAAGCTTCTGGTGAAGTAGCTTCTAATGTCCTTGCTTCTGATGACCTTGCTTCTGATGACTACATCCTCAGGAACGCTTTCTTCAGACACGTTTTCTTCAGATGCTTTTAGCTTCAATATAAATTCCTTTTCTCTTTGACTTGTTCAACCAAAACCTCTATGAATAAGACTTTGATTATGGTCCTGTACACTTGAACAAATGTTTAGCATATTCAATTGACAATTTTTAATACCTTGTTATCATTTAAACTTAGAAAGTGATTTTGCGAAACACCCTTTGTTCCAACAATCTCCCCCTTTTTGATGATGACAAACACAAGTATTTAAAAAGATCAATTGTTGTTAATTTAATTAACTAGCTCACTTTGGGGTTCTGAGGTTTGTAAGCTCAGAGTCTGAGGTTTGAAAGCTCTGAGTCTGATAGTCTTTAAGGTGAGGTTTGTAAGCTCCCCCTAAGTCCTATCTAGGTTAATTAAATTCATTTTAAGCAAAAAAAAAAATACGCAGTATTCGCACAAGATTGAGATAAAATAAAGTTGTTCTAAATAAAATTGCTTTTGAATTTTATTTTAGCTTGGGCTCAGAGTTTTATCAAATACTTCTACTACTCCCCCTTTTGTCATTAACAAAAAAACTTAAAAAGAAGTAAAGAAAAACATGTGAACAACACAAAAATTGAATCTGAAGAGAAATATATATATATATATATATATATATATATATATATATATATAAATACACAAAGTCAAAATTTCAGAAACAACACAATTAAACTAAGCAGAACACAAAGAAAAAAGATGTGTGCATCTAAGGGTTGGGTTGCTGTTGTTGTTGGATCAAAGCCATCATGCGATTAATGTCCTCAGATTGCTTCTTCAGGAGCTCAGTTTGTTGCTTAACAGTTTCTTCAAGAGCTAGCTGCCTCTGAAGGAG
>Ga0315915_1007646_pt1 | contig 12855 bp, 8 predicted proteins | sample MpolbnodulesMG_FD_207738 | JGI IMG/M metagenome (GOLD analysis project Ga0315915, IMG submission 207738) | Medicago polymorpha root nodule microbial communities from Los Angeles, California, United States - branched nodules | ecosystem: Host-associated > Plants > Roots > Nodule | place: USA... | reverse complement strand
ATTATTATGTCAAGCACGTGGGAATTTTCTTCTTTTTAATTGTTATTTATTTGTATTTTAATTATTGAATGGAATGTTTTTTTTTAAAATTAGTAGATTAATGGATACACACTATCAATGTTTGTATTACACTAACATCCAGTCACACAATGCTTGATAATTTATGAAGTTGTCATTCAATTTAGAAATCTCAAAGAAGAAAAAGACTCATCATTTAATCAGATTAATTATCCATTGTATGGTCAATTTTGCTTCACCAAAATAAATATATTTTTGAAGGGAAAAAAGTGAATATCATCGAAGTGAATGATAATGTTAAAATAATCTTATGGGGATAGTTTGCTTTAATGGAGGATAGAAAAGCATTTAGATTTTTAGAAAAGGGGATGAGTTGCTTCGTATAATATGGATTAGAGTACTTATTGTGGTATCTAATTATATATTATTTTGCTTATTAAATTTCAAACATTTAAATATCTAATTGTCATTTATTTTTGATAAAATATCTTCATTAATTTTGAATTATGCACATGATGATTATAGAAATCAATTAATTTTTTTAGATGATTAAATAAATCGTTTAATTTTTTTTAGATGATTTCCTCAATAAAAAAACCCATAGTAAAAAGACCAAAAATGATAATTTTTGTAAATATAATTATATAATAATCACTCATAATTATACACGAATTACAGATATTCCTGTAAATAAAAATATATAATAATTATTTATAATTATAATAGAAATTTCTACATCAATTCCTTCAAAAAAAAAATTCCACGACTAATTAATTAGATTGTCTTTAATTTCTATTTAAAATTTGAAAAACAAAGATGATTTTTTTATGTTGATTTAAAAGACTATAACAAAGAATAAATATTTGAGAGACTCTATGAGAGTACCCTATGTAAGCAAAAACATGAGAAGCAATGAGAGGCTAATGATTTGACCTTAAAAAATATTTTCAAAAGATACAATGTGTAAGTGTAAAGTAGAAGAGGAAAAATCATGAGAAAAAGATTTTTTTTCTTTCTAAAAACTCTACCTTTTGATACCCAAATTTCATTTCTATTGAAAAGTGACCACCAAACTTAATCAAATCTATGCTACACACGTATTCATATAAGAAAAAACACAGGCTCATCATATGGGTGTTCATGGTGCGGTTTCGATCAATTTTGAGGTAAAAACTAATCGAATAATCAAATCAAAATATGATATGATCCGACAGGTATTCACAAAAGGACATCAAACATATGCAATAATATTAGATTTTGTGTGATTTTCAGTTTTTGTATCAATTTGTGGTTTTATTTTGAATCGGTGGATTTGAACACTCATAACTCGTGATTAATTAGACAACTCGTGATTAGTTAGACTCTTATAACAATTTCAATATTACTGCTAGCATTTTTAAAATCTCAATGCGAACAAAACTACTTATAATCCACATAACATTGGACACTTTAATCAAATTTTTAATATATACAACTCTACAAATGTAAAACTTGATTAAAATATACCACTTTGTGTAAAACAAAATTAAAACTTTAATTAGTTTCGCAAAATATACAACTCTATAAATCCTTTGTTTTTTTAGAGGAACTCTACAAATCTTTGTAGTGAAACTTCAACTCTTGCGGCCTTGTACTTCATCTTTAAATGAATCTACAAAACTGGAAAAAAAATAGAACAAATCAATAAAATTTAGTTAAAACAAAAGAACAAACGGTCAAAGAGCAACCCACATATATCACCCGTTGCTAGATAAGAAGAAAAATTGAAGAAAAAAAAAGAGATAAAAAGACTCTAAAACTACAGACAGATAGAAAGAGGATTAAAAACAAAATGATGGATTTTAAAAAAAAATACAAATAATTTTAAAATAATCGGATAGAAACAAATATAAATGAACAAATTTAAAAAATTGGATACAAACAAATATAAATGAACAAACATAATTGTTTTGAAATATTTTGAATTTGATAACTGAATGTTGAAAATTATGAGAGGACCATGCACGAACAATCCGAACAACTACGATCCATGACTCTTCACGGGGTTGATCTCAAAGATATTATCAGATCTTGGTGCCATTATAATATCGTTATTTAGTTTGACAGGGAAGAGAAGATGGAAGATGAGACAACCTGAAGAGAACATTGGTATATATAGGCTAATAGTATAAGTAGAAATATTTGAAACAATATCAAAATAAAAAATACGATACAATAAAACCAAAATAATGCAATATGATTGGTTCAACATAACAACAATGACACATGCCAAAATATGATTGGAGAATAGTAGCAGACATAATGACGCGACTAACACCTTTATTTAGCTAAGAAAGTTGATGAAATATCAATTTTCGGTTACAGAAATACTATTTTAGCATAGAAATATCTCATTAAAAGAAAATTAATATGTGATTACCAAATAATAGAGAGGCAAGTTATCACTTTTTAAGTTACGAATGAACTTAAGTTAACAAAATTATTCTGAGTAAAATAATAAAATACGTTTTCGCAATAATAGTGTGGCTGGAATATGTTGACCAAATATAATTAAAGATAAATTATTTCATACCTCTTTAGTAAAGACAAAGTTTGAAGCGATAAAAAGATAAAAAATAAGATGTAACAACACCAAAATGATGCAATATAATTGGTTCAACACCACAATAATGATACATGTTAAAATATCATTCGACGAAAGTTTTCATTTGACGTATTCAGAAGTAATTTAACTTTTCAAGTACTTAATTTTAAGAAATCCGATTTCCAAATTTTAATTTTATTTCATTAACAAAACAATAATTTTAAAATTGATTTTAAGTTTTTACAGATTTTATTTGTTTAGTAACAATAACAACACAATAAGTTATTCATGTCTTCATCAACGAAACTACAATTTTACAAGTACTAAAATTTTCCAATAACGAAACAATAATTTTTAAATTTGATTTTCGGTTGCAATTTTTTTTATTTGAATAGTATCAATAAGGACACAATACTTATTTAAAAAAAAGTAATTACTCATTTTTCAAAATCATTATATGCACCCAAAAAAGGCACATTTTTTGATCATAATGACACATTTTTTCAAGCAAAATAGTGACACATCTTTTCATTACATTTTGTTGTCTAAATAAAAAAAACATTAAATGCACCATAAAATTCTAGGATGACACGTGTACTATAAAAAAAAAAAAGGAAAATGTTTATAATAGAGATGTGTTTATGTGATTGAAACGTGCTGAGCCCAACATAGCCTCAGTTATATAACACGAATTCCTATATCCTATTCGAAAAATTCACAATTTAAATTAATTAAATTGCTTCTCTAAACCCTAATATAAGATCTACAAAATGACCCTAATTTCTTTCAAACTTTTAATTTTCATATTGTTTATCGACTCTCATGGCTCCTTTAAAATATTATTATATTGATAAAAACAAAATCCTATCAGTTTACTATGTCAAGAATTTCCTAGCACCATTTCCTGGATTGTCATTGTCCTTATCAGCAATTAGTTTGAAACGTGCTGAGCCCAACATAGTTTAATAGTTCAATGACCAGCAAATAGTTTAATAGTTCAATGACCAGCAAATAGCTTTTCATAATTATCTAGTAGTTAAATAAAAGAGCATTAAGATAAATCCGATCTCCCACATACAGAATGGGAACATGACCCCAAAAACAGTCACAAGCAAATTTGTACATCTACATGAAAGAGTATATACCAGTCCGGAACCGAATACAATCTTACAACAGCCTAAAGGAACCAAAATCATCAAGCCATACAAAGCCATCCATAATCTTTCCAGAGTTATAACATCCAGGAAAATGCTCTAAAGTGAAACCTGACAAGAAGAGAAAGAGAGCACTTAACAAACATTTCCAACAATCCATTTTGGATCAGGTACATTCTGCAATGGAGTTAAAAAAAACCCAAGAAAAAAAAAAAAAGGAAATGGATAAAATCAAGACCATTTGAAGGTATTTCATAGGAAAGCATGGAAGGGAAGTGGTGGGGGGATGGATTACTATAAGTCTTTCTTGTTTGGTTCATTATTTTGGAAGCAAAACCGGAGTAGGGGAATCCAGAGCAATATCCTCCAAGCACAAATTTTGCCCCCCTACAAAAATTGGGGTGATTTGGCGCAAGAGTTGCTATAAAATTCAAATTGACTAAAATATATTCTAACATTGTCTCGGATCATTATTAAAAAGCCAAAGGTGTAAAAAGTAATGTGTGCTCTCCATTAAAATCTATCAAACACCAATGCTATAAATCAAACAAAATATCTCATGCAATCCCTCCCCTACCATCCCCTGGTTTGAACTAAACTACACACTTGAACAAGAAACAGTTTTCATTGATGTTGCATCTGCAATCTCCATCAGTCTGCAAGCATTATTTGCTCAAAACCAAAGGATAAAGAGCAAGATCTCATCCACTGATAAACAACAAAACAAGGTATCTATATGTTATAGCCGGTATAAAAAGGAGAAAGGGCACACCTGCAGAGACAGTTGAGGTGATGAATTGGGCTCCCACTAATCTTCTGCACCAAACCAACCAACAATTATGGAGTTAATTTTCAATTACACAACCAACATAAATGTATCGAAGATGTACAAGAACAAGTATCCACCAGTGTCTTGAAACGACATGTAGATACAACTCTAAATTACATTGAAAAATGATAAGTCAAGTACATGATAATATATTAGAAGAGAGCAGGAATAATGTCAAATTATATCAACATTAAATCCAAGCAATGCAGATAAAATGCATAAAAGTTAAAACAAACAAAGCATAAATACAGATAAAATGCATAAATCCAGCTTCCATATTTGACTTACAACATATGAATAAGATAACACAAGAAATATAAATAAAACTACACAAGCACATTCAGCCACATGTTTAACCTATGTTGTCAATAGTGGGCTAGTGGCACATTGTAGCCGATAGTACTGGGGAGGGGCGGAGCAATGGCTAGCCACCCCCACATGTAGCAATGCAAAGCAGAATGAAGTTAGACCCATGTTTGCAACTGAGATTTGCTTTGCGTTTTACAGTGGTGACACAACAACAGGACCGTTATTGTGCTAGGGGGGTTTGAAAACCCTAAAAACTGAGTCATTGCAGTGGTATTTTAAGGATTTGGCTCAAAAAGAGAATCCCAGTATAACTCTCTTCTCTTCACAGTGACCAGAAACACACACTCCTTTCCTCTTCATTTTCCCATCTACTGTGAACCATTCGCGGACGTCCAAGCCTCTTTATTCACATTCCAAGAGCCATGACAACTCTTACTCATTCTTAACCATCAATATCATTAACAAGTGGCTCTGCGGATTCTTGTGCCCATATGTTTAGACCAAGTGGGGATAACATTGACATATCATGACAGTGAAATAGTTTAAAGAAAAAGAAGGATGGGATGGTTACATGATATTTCTGTGGTAAGACAACTACTTGAGGAGGAATTACCAGTGCAAAAAATATCAGCTGGGAATAAAAAGAGCTGTAGGTCGCCAGACCAAAATACCCGATGATACATAATTGATTTTGAAGGTAGCCTGATGTTGCACCAAAATACACCTCAAAATACGTCAGTATTTACATGTATCTTTTGCTTATGACTTTTGTTTCTAATTATGAATTATAAGTATTTCATGAATTGAGTAATTTGATTCAATTAGTAGCAATTATGTGTTTAAATGTATTAACTATGTAGTAATACAAAATATATCAGAGCAGCCATCAAGCACCACAATCCCAGATATTTTTAAGAATCTTAATTTTAAAATCCAATCCAATTCGCATTTACTCCAAATCAGAGAAGCACAATATTGAAACAAGTCAACTACAAGCTGATGGAATACCCTAGACCAGCTAAATCATAAATGAGTTATTTGGATGGATTTGCTAGGTCATGCAAATCAAATGAGAATCCATATCATAAGCTTTGTAATTAAAACCAAATATGTTATCACATGATTCATAAATGATACGAAGAAATCCAACTTCGACAGTCCACGGGCTATCAAAGATGGCTCATGAATCACAGTGCACATTGATTTGTCACTAGTCACTACTAAGAGCGAATTCTTAAAATATAAGGACCTAATTGATAGTAAGTGGTTAAATATAGGGACCAACTTGACAGTTTAATATTGTCGGGGACCATTTTGAATCATCCATAACATCATTGTCATGACCTATTTGAAACACCCCTACAAAATCAAGGACTAACTTGGTGGTTTACTCGTATAAAATCCATATCACATAAACTAACATACCAAATGACAAAAAAATACACACTAAATCAACAATCAAACTCTGCACTACCACCACAAACATCATCAAATTCAATTCAATTGTTCAATCAACAAAAACAATCTTCAAAATCATCACAACCAAAAACAAATTTGTCAAAAACTCTAACCTTTCTTATGTTCATGCGCAACAGCACCAACAGGCTTAATAACAGCTTCACCCTCATCACCTTCCTTAACAGCAACAACAGCCTCAACAGCATCTTTATCATCAGGATAACGAACAACAACAACAGGACAAACACAATGATGCACACAGTAATCACTAACACTCCCAAGCTTCCCATCACTCCCTCGACGCACCGCGCCGAATCCACGGCTTCCCATAATCACAGCACTAAGACCAAGACGCTCAACTTCAAGACATAACCGTTCCTTCATATCATGATCCTTCACAATATGGATCTTATACGGAATCTGAGCTTCTTTGAGCGGTTTTGCAAGATCAGCAGACTTCGTCGCAGTGAAAGCGTCGTAGTCTTCTTCTAGCTTCCGTTTCGGCGTGGAAGAGATCTCGGTGTTATTGGTGGCGATGTTTATGGCTTCTTCTTCTGAGTTTGGATCGGTGTTGATGGAGAGATCGATGGAACCCCAATCAGCGCCGAAGAGGACGTTGGTAGGGCTGACGTGGAGGAGGATGACAGCATCACCGGGTCGGATGTAGTGTTGTACGGCCCAGCGTACAGCGTACGCGCTCTCGTCGGAGAGGTCAACGGCGACGCCGATTTTACGACGGGCGCCGGCGGTGGGAGTTGGTGTTGCGGCGGACTGGTGGCGAGGGGAGGAGGGGTGGTGGATTCTGATTTGGGGGAGTTGTGGGTCGGATTCGTATGCGGGGTTATTGGGGTTCTGCATTTTTTTTGTTTTTTGGACAAGAAGAAGAGAGAAAAAAGAGGGGTTTTCTAGAGAGAGATTTGTTTCTTACTTGCTAAGAAGTAGGGAAGTGTGTTAATCAAGGGATTGGGATTTTATTATTATGGAAGGTTGGTGATTGGATAGGGTATAAATAGTGAGAGAGACTGTGTGGGAGGACAGGTGCCCTACAAGTTGGGCTCTTGTGTTTACTTGAACCTATAAGATGGGGAATTATGCTCTTTACTCAATAGCTTTTGTTCATTCTCAACTGAAAAGACGAAATTATCCATACGCATGTTAACTCACGTTAGTGTAAATGTCAACCTGAGTTAACACATGTTGCGTGAGTTAACTCACGTTGTCATTTATACTAGCGTGAGTTAACTCGCGTTCATAATAGACAACGGTTGTTGCATTTAATGTAATGCAGTAACTGAACACAATTTTGAAAAGTCATAAATGACATGTAATCACGACACATTCATAATTTAACTGAATTACGGCAGTTTAACAACATTATCAGATAATACGACATAATCGATCCAAATTACACAAATTCATCGTTTATTACACAATCACATAATAACGCATAAACGATCCAAATTACACAAATTCGTCGTTAACGACCCGTAATCACTTAATCACACTTAATGGCACGTAAACGATCCAAATTACACCAATTTATCCATAAATTTCGAAAATTAGATAAGCTCACATAATCTCACAAAAAGGGTCAAAATTACACAAATTCATCGTTAAATTACATAAACACACGTAAATGATCCAAATTACACCAATTTGTCTATAAATTTCGAAAATTACATAATCTCACATGATCTCACATAAACAGTCAAAATTGCACAAATTCATCGTTAAATTACATAAACACATGTAAACGATCCAAATTACACCAATTTGTCCATAAATTTTGAAAATTACATAATCTCACATAAAAGGTCAAAATTACACAAATTCATTGTTAAATTACAAAAACACAAATTCATTAAAATTCAACATTACGGACACAAATTCGAACAAATTACGATATTACACGTTAATAAATATTACACTTCAATGGATCAGACGTAAAGATGTAAAGTGTTATTTTCAACCATCGCGCGAAACATGTATTCAACGTCACTATCATCTTCGACAAGTTGTGGAAAATACACGGTCTTCCAAAAGTCCTCTTCCTTATCCTCCCCCAAGTCCACGCACTAACACATTTACTATTATATCACATGTTCTTTGATTTGAACCAATATGGATTAAAAAGTCGTCAAGTTTTGCCTTCAACTCGTCCAACTTGTCGGTGGGGTTTACAAAGAACCTAGCCCTCTTTTTCACGGCTACATAACGAACATGAAGTTCAACTGGATCTTGTGCATCTTCAAACATGTTTCACTTCACAAAATATAATGAAAAACAAATATGAGAGAAAAAAATAAAATAAATAGTTCAATAATTAGAAACAAAAAAATACGAGCAATAATTGGCGTGACATAACCGGCCACAAAAAAAAAATACTTCATATATTTATATAATATATAATATTAGTTACATATTGGCCATAAATATTCAAATTACATAACCGGCCACCAAAAAATACGTCGGGGTGTAATACCACCAAAAAATAGGATGAACACCGACCAACCAAAAAGTGTCATAACCTATCTAACTAGGCTAGTGATAGTGCATAATCAACATCTTCATCCATGACTTCGAAATCTTCCTTTGGCTTTTCCGAAGTCGGAGTGTCACAGGTAATATGATTGTGCTCATTTGTTGGTTTCTTTGGCGGCTCCGGCTCCTTAAACATGAGCTCATTGAAGGCAGCTTGTATATCCATTAAGTCAAAATGTCATTTCTCCGCCTCACCAATCTTGTGATTAATCTACTCCTTACAAGGAGGTGGTAACGAACAATCTTCTTTCAACAAAACATGAATAAAGTGGCCGGGAATTAAGCAAATACACATTATGTTGGTATGTGGCTTAAATGGTGGAGCACTTCAGATTGGCAAATATGTCTCACATATACCTATTTCGGGTAAAGCCAATAGAACAACGATTCTATTGTAGCAAGTAGCAATAATGTGACCCATATCCAGAGTGATCAACCACTTATCTACCGGCGCAATACTACTTCTACTTGTTGGAGGGTGTAAACCATCCAAGATAAGTTTAAAACGCCTCTCGGTACCATATATCGGCAAATAGTCACTCTTATGATTTTTCAACTCATTAATAAGTGAATGACGAACCAAAACATGACTATCCTCATCCATTCCCAAGTTCCTAGCTATGACCCGGAAACCACAATTATCATCCCCTCTAACATTCACATTCTCTTCAATGTAAGGTCTCATGATCATTGGAATTTGTGAAATGTATGGTATTTTTAAATAAGGTTTTGGTTTTGAAGTACGAGTCGAACCTTGTGAGCGGGTGCAAGTGCCAAGACATGCACCTTTACTCTTTGGAACATTACTCTTGGCTTGTGAGCATTGACTATCGGGATTTTGAGAATCAATAATCTCCCACCTAAAGGGGATTCGACCCGTAGACCTCATTTTTGGTGTAGACTTCACCCTTTTAGGTGCTCCCTTGGTTACCACTTTTCTCGGAGGTGGCTTCAACATTGTGTCCTCCAGAAATCCTAGTTCACGCAACTTTTCTTTGATGTGGAGTTTCATCTTTTAAGGGGCCCTCTTGAGACGTTCTTGAATGGCGATCCATTGCTCCGTAACGGAAAAATGTGCATCAACCTCTTCTCCAATTACACTATAATTTGCCAATGAGGGTGTATTTCATCCAAAAGAATAGACAATTTTTTATTTCTCTTCTCGACAATAATATAAGCACAAGGCAACCCGTACGTTGTCATTTGCACACAACCACAATCTTCTTTAGCAAAGCTGAATTACCTAGAGCGTTGTAATTCTTCATCGATAAAACTCAAAGCAGCTCTAGAGACATACTCCTCCAATTTAGAGAATAATTTGTGTTTTTTGTATTTGTGTACCATGACAGTTATGCTCCTCCCAAAACTTCCTTGTATCTCACCTAATTGGTTTTTCAACATTTTGTCAATTTCATCCCAACATGATGCCAAATCTCCCACAATACTCCTCAAATATCTTTTCAATTGTGCATGAGCCGATTCAACAATGTTGGTGGTTCTACACCCTAGATGCAAGAATTTATTCGTCCATGCCCTCATAAAATGCTTCTTAAGGGGAAACACTGTGGTTTCAACATATTTAACAAATATTGGAAATGGTCCGCATACCTCCTCTATGAATTTCAACAATGCAATTGCATATGAATCCTCTGTAGGATAGTTAACCACATCTCTACAAGCCCCCACTATTTTCTTATCATTCTCACAATGCTTCTCATCATTCGCTTCCTTCACATGTTTGTCAACAATTTTTGCATCCGAAGGCTTGGCTTTGACTCTACAATCTGTGATGCACTTAGGTTTAACATTCTCCTCAATATGAAAATAGCAAAGTATATGGTCTGTTTTGTGGAGAACTTTAGCAATGACATTCATCAAAGTGGTGTCCCTATCGGTGAAAACCACCTTAGACATGTTGAGTTTTGAGGTCAAAAGTGTTGGTCTATATGGCTAGCTAGTTACCAAGCTAGAGGCGGGGTGAATAGCTTTTTGAAAAACTTTTCGGAGATTTGATAAAAACGAATTTTAATGAAATTGACTATTTGGAATTTTGCTTGAACAATCACAATCAATGAACCAACAAAAAGCAAATACATGTGGATTAAGATTTCAATCTTAGAATTGAGAGATTCACAATTCAAATCTTATGTACAATCAAAATTCAATCACCTTGAACAATTAACAACCTAGATACAATTTCAAACCAAACCTATATGACAATAAACCTATTTACCAATGGAAAATACAATACACATGAAATTGAATAATTAAATGGGTATTGCAATTAATTGATCCAAGCCATAAACCATAATCTTAATCAAACCAAGCCATAAACCCTAATTTTATATAAATCTACTTTCTAATCTAACCCATAATGCGACAGCGAAAGGTTAGTATTTGTTAATTCATCATCACAAATATCAATTCATAATGCGACAACAGAGCTTTGATATTGGAACAATTGAAATTAGACAAGGGTTGCGAAACATGAGAATAGCCTAGCAAACCTTGAGACATATAAAGTTTCGTTCTTCAAGGATTCTAATAGCAATCAACCATGAGAATAGGCGTGGTTGCTAAAGGAACACACTCAATGACTTCGAGAGAAGCTTTGATACGCTTAAGAGAAACTTGTCTTTAGAAAGTAGGTCGAATATAAAGTTTAGGTTTAGGGTTTGTTTGTGAAGGGTTTGTTATTATGATGAACCAATAATCCCAAGGCGCTTTTATTTTTATTATTTTCTTTTAATTAAAAATCCAAGCTTTATAACTCAAAACTCTTTTGTAATCATTGTTGAAAGTTAATTGAATTCATAACTCCCTGTCGGAACGATAATCTTTTTACTACATCGGTAAACCGTGCACTTGTGGATTTATCTCATTACTGGCAAGGTTCAGGGAAGGGAAGATGATCATGAAGATTTGTTATGGATAGAAGATTGCAGACGGTTTTGAAGAGTTTGTGTGAGAAAGAGAAACAGAAAGAGAGTGATTGGGGGTTAAAGTGAGATGATTGCGCGTAGTTGGAAGTTGAGAGAAAGTTTGAAGAGGATTTCCTGAAATAACGTGTGCCAATAAGCAGAGAGAGACAACTGCAATCCTAGCACGCCCGTTATACAATAACTGCTATAACTTCTTTTGTAGCGAAATGTCCATTTTATCCCTTAACTTCTCAAATTTCTTTACAAATTTTGTACATTTATCAACTAAGGGATCTTCGGTAGAAGTAATTTTCTTATCAACATGATTCTTGAGAGAGTGACTTTGTGCATTAATATGATTTTCCTCCAAGAAGGTCCTTCTCCAATTATTCGAATTTCCAAAATGTGAGTGGTCATGAATTTTAAGGATCTTCTGATGTTCCAACCTTCTAATCAACATTCTAGCACGTTCAAGGATCTGATCCATTTGATAAGGAACCCACTTATAGCAATTATTCTCAGATCTAATACCTCTCATTAGCACTTCACCTTTTTTTATTAATTACAAGACATTCAGTTTTGTTGAACTTTACTTCCAGTCCTTGGTCACCTAGTTGACTGATGCTGATCAAGTTTGATACAAGGCCTTTCTCAAGCTTAGGTGATTCATTTCTGCCCACATTTCCAATACCTTGTACTCTACCTTTGTTCCCATCACCAAAGACAACACATCCATTATTACGTGGTCTTATATTTTCAAACAAAATATTTTCCCCATTAATATGTCTAGAGAAACCATTGTCAAAGTACCAGACATCACTAGATGATGTTCCCTAGAGATGTGTGGACCATTAGCCCTGCATGGTTACATTTTGGTATCCATTTTTTCTTGACATGTTTCTTTTCAACGTCTTTGTCGCGTCATTTTTTGGAGGTCAAGGCTATTTGATTAGCGTTTGACTCACTATTTTATTTCACGACTGAACATTTAATTTTAAAAGAAAAGGGGAAAAAAGTTCGAAATACCCCTTTGAAGAGATT
>Ga0315915_1007642_pt1 | contig 12858 bp, 9 predicted proteins | sample MpolbnodulesMG_FD_207738 | JGI IMG/M metagenome (GOLD analysis project Ga0315915, IMG submission 207738) | Medicago polymorpha root nodule microbial communities from Los Angeles, California, United States - branched nodules | ecosystem: Host-associated > Plants > Roots > Nodule | place: USA... | reverse complement strand
TATTGCAAGACCAATTTGAATGGCAAATGTAAAAACAAAAATGATGCAAACATGCCATGGAGCACAAATCTAGACAATAGATTTATCTTTCCTAATTAATCTGGTACGTATATTATCATTAACTCTTAAAAAAAATAGCATTTATCGTTATGTCAGTGCTAGATAGCTCAACTTTTTTTTTTTAGAACAAATCAAAATGATATATGATTCAAACCACAGTGATTCGGCCTGCACAAGGTGTGCTAAAGGAGAACCACCGAAAAATATTTACACAGTCAAGCTGCCTCTAAAGGAACAGCAGCAACAAAAACTGAAAATAAATTACACCTGTATACCCATACACAGAAGCGGGTGTTTCCACCAATCAATATAACTATAACAAAAAGAGGCATGCTTAGATTTCAACCACAAGAACGAATTTAGCTTGATTTTTTCAATAAGAGCACTGGAAGTGGCGGCTGTATTTTTGAATATACAGTAATTCCTTTCCTTCCAAATTACCCAAACTGTAGCAAACCAAATTGTTCTAAAAAATAAATGGGAGGATCTCGGCATGCCCGCCATTGTGGAAACCTGAGTAAAATGATGTCGAAGATGAACAGGATAGCTCAACTTATTTACACTAAAGGGTGATAAGTTTGAGATCTTGAGTTTAAACTTGAGCGAAGAATAGAAGAAAAAAAAACTTATTTACGCTAAAGTGTAATAACTTTGAGATTTTGAGTTCAAACTCGAACGAAGAAAAAAAAAAAAAAACTGATCATTAATAAACCATCTAACTTTTATGGATTTAATTTTATAGATTGATTTTATTAAAGTTTGTGATATCAAGGAGTTTCACCAATAAAATGAGATTGTGATCGAATCAATTGATTAGATAAGAATATCAATAGTCTTTTGGGACATATAAAATTGTTACAAGAATAAGATAACCTAATAATAATAATACTGTTACAAAGATAATACTTAATGATACTTACAAATTACTCCCTCTGGTTATTATTATAACAATTGAACAATTAATGTATCTCGTTATAATTATAGATTAAATAAATCACTTACACAATAAACTTAAAAAGTCAATTGTTTCTTATAATAAGAACTCGAATGAATAAACACTTATACGCAACAATAGAATGGATTGTTACAAAGAATTTTTTTAAAGTCAAAGGTTAACTAAATAAATTTTCTTAAAGACTTAAAATTACCAAACTTTATAAATTTAATCTTCCCGTCGAAATCAAATGCTCATAGAACCACTAACTATGTGACTTTAGGAACTTCGAACTAATACTTTGAACAAAGGAAGATAATAATCTAAAAAAAATCATAAGCAAGGATTAATGATCTTACTCTTCGAGCCTAGATCTTTGAGCAGCAGAATGACGAGGAAAAGCTCCTTTTTCTTTGTTTGTGCAAGGATTCTCAGGTGGCGCTAATCTCAAGGTTAATTCCATTTTTCAATTAACCTACAAACAAATTGATGAAATTTGTTAGTACATAAATTAAATCTTTGTAATACAAATTACACAAAAGGAGAAAATAAACGAGAAAATTAAATAATATGCATGACATACCTCCTCTACTGAATATCACTTAAGATCACTCTTGTGTGATGATATATAAGAGGTTGAGTGCTCTATATGCTAACTAAAGATTAATTTTTTAATTAAGAAAATGGGGAATAAATGTAATTTTTAATTAAAACTTGCAATAAATAGTAAACTTGATCTTTGAACCGGGTCACCATTAGACGTCCTGATAAATGATTTCTTTGACAAAATAAATTCAGTATAGTGCTAAATTTTATATTTACAATTTTGACCAAAAAAATAAATAATATATACAATAAGTGGTAACTGAAAATATATATATATTCTTTTAAGGAATTCTTTCAAATATATAGACACACAATAAGTATTCATATTGACTATAATAATGACATTAATTAAATAATTTAATTAATAAACTTTATCAATCTATAATTATTTTAGGCACGCATTTAATGATGTGGTGTCACGTCAATTAGTGAATATGAAAGTGTTTTCATATTCATTAATTGACGTGACAACACATCGTTAAATTTATGTGTAAAACAATTGAACACTAAAAAAATATTAATTAAAATCTTAATCAAGCAAATATTTAATTCATATTATCCTGCACTATGCATATGGTTTGAGCTTGAAATAATTTTTTTTTATGGTGGTTGGGGTTCGAACCCAGATGTTGCATATATTACGCATTGTCTATATCAACTGAGTTAAGTTTAATTTAGCCCAACTAATTGAAGAATAATATTTTTTTAATAGGGAATGGAAGAATAATACTACATTTTTTTAATACAAATATGAAAAATTTAATAACCCACCCGTCTCAATTAAGTGACCCAATTAAAAAGAAAATGAAAGCCCCCTTCAACTTTTAATAAAATAGTTTAATTGTTGTGGGTCGACAGTCCAAAACTGTTTTACACACAATCAATTAAAACGCTAATATCCGTCAAAAAAAAAAATTAAAACGGTAATAATTGCCACTTTTTTTTTTTGGTGAACCAACGCTAATAATTGCCACTTTAACTATTTTTAAAACAATTTTCTTCAAAAAAAAAAACTATTTTTAAAACAATTAAACTAAATTAAATTTAATAAAAAGAAATAGAAAATAATCGCGATGCGTATGTTTCTCTACCGTCATTCCATTCGATAGTGGGTTTCGTTCTCCATTTTACAGATGAACCATGGATTTCATCAAGCTTTACCTCCTTGTTTCAATTTCTCATTCCTTTTTGGTTTTATAATTTAAAATTTTCATTTTACTAAATCAAATTTTAGATTTGGGATACTTTTGGATGTTTTTCTATGTCAATGGGCATTCATCGTGTATGACATATTCCCCATATTAATTATTTAGTAAAAAATGATAATTCTTCTTAAAAAAAAGAAAAAAAAAAGATAATTACTCTTTTTTTAATGGAAAATGATATGTATCAATCAGTAACATATATATAATGTAATGTTTTTATTTCACGATCCGTTTTCATATTTATTCGTAATATTTTGTTCTATTTTTCAATATCGATTTTTACTTGGTATAAAATGACAACAAACCTTACATTTTTATTTTTTTTCAAAACTTTTTTGCTAAACCAGAAGCTTGGACAAGCATCAAGGGGAATCAACGTCATCTCAACTATGTTGGTACTCCAATGAACCCCCATCATATACTGCTAAACTCAAAAACTTTATTAAAAATAGAAAAATATCTACAAGAGAGGGGGACTAGGCCAAAACCCTCCAAGGGTAAAAAAAAGAAAATGAAAAAGAAAAAAACAGCAGCCTAAGAAAACTTGTATTTAGGCATACCACAACGATCTAAAAAGAGATCAACCTTTAAGTCGGGAGGCAACACCAACAACCAAACCGCAACCTGGATCAAATGACCCATATAAGCCAACTTATAACAATAGAGTGACCTCGGAACCCCAAAGAGCCCAAAGATTTGGAAATAAATTTCCTCTAGAATTTGTACATTGTTTTGTAACACCAATGCTATGTCAATACCAAGAAGGAACTTGCGAAAAGTAATCATAGGTTTAGCCAAAAAAATCAACCACAGGTTTATGAGACACAAAAAAAATTGAGTGGTTTTAATTTCATATGCAGCTTACCAAAACCGCAGACATTCCAATAGGAAAAAAAATCATTGGGTAGTTGCTTCTTGATCTGTTGTTTCTGTTTGGCGTGAATGGCATTTCTTTCTTTCTTATCATAATCGCGGATTCGACGCCATAGTTTCACGTCTCACTGAATGTTCGGATTGTTATGTGTGTCTTCTTCGTGCACAACCAATACCATGTTACCATCCTCTTAAGTCGTGGCATGTGTCACAGTCACTTGGGGAAGCCCTCCGACATCTGCTGGAATAGACTTAACATTCCACATTAGAGTTATATCAATCACTCTAGGTTTAAGGTGAACATAACAAGTGCTCCATAAATAATGTGAAAGGTTTTGTCTAGCATTAAAGGAAAATAGCCTAGGACATATTTTATTGTGACAGTTTAAGGGACAAGCTTTAGAATCCATCCATAGTCAGCAAATAAAACAAATTCGGGTTTATTAGTAAGAATTAATCTTTTATTATGATCCAGTCTTGACAAGAAATTGGCCAAACCCCTTGTGTTTCGATAAATAATCATCATCTAAAGGGTTTAGGATTACTAATTTTTCCTATAATTCTATAATTACTCTTAAGATGTGAAGTTTTCTTCCCTTTATTCTCACCTTCTGATATGTTCACAACTTGAAAATCATTAGCATTAGCAGGAATATCTATGATAATTAGATTATCAGTTTCCAAGGCCTCAAATAATTTTTGTTCAACTTCTTCATGCTCAGGAATATTGGTCCATGATTGTTCCACAAAAATCTCTATTCTTGATCTCTAGCTACTTTCTTCGAACCTCCTCAGATAAACATTATGTATTATGCCATTCATCAGAACTCACCTCCTTATTAACATTATTCTCTATCTCACCATCTAGATTTTCATTATATTGAGTAGATTCAAAAAAAATCATAATCTTGTGGCTATCCTCCTCATTATATCTAACAGTTTCATCATTTCTTTCTTTTTGATTGGCTTCAAGATCAGCATTGATCTCATTGTTCATCTACATTGCTCAAAAGAGCTTCAAACTTGTTATGGTGTACCAGGTTCCCTGCTTCTTTGATCGATTTGTCTAAGGATTCTAACTTTTTCAACAATGATAGGGTCCAAATAGTGGTTGCGTTGTTCTTTCCTTCCATTTTTCCTTTTACACAAACTCCATTGTAGGCTCCTTGAAACTTCTTTTTGTTGCTGCTATTTCATCATTAACCTCTTGTTTGTTAACATGCTTGCAAATATCTATGTAGTCGCCAATTTTATTACAGTGTGTACAAAAATCAGAAAGAATTTCATAATCAAGTTCAACAAAGAAGGAAAATAACTTCCTTTAAAAAAACACCTTACATCTCAAGTTATGAGTGAAATTCATATCACTAGAACCCTAACAAATTGCCCAAAAGGTATATCACTAGAACCCTAATAACTTTATTAACTTCTAGCAATGGCAAATATATAATATTGTTAGACGCCATCAAGCCAATATTCTTGAGGGACGCCAAAGAACTGTTTTGAATACTATGGTTAAAATCTCTTGTCCAAGCAAAAAGCTTCATGATACTAGGATTGAGATTCCACAAAGAAATGGATTTGACCCTTTTTACATCTTATAAACATGAAAAATAAAACTCATAGCAGCCCTTTCTCAAATAAATTACTCCCCATTTACGAAAATCTTTCCACATACAGGTTAGTTTGGAACGCATGGAGATTTTGTTTGCATGCTTCAATCCCTGCAAGATACTCATCCTCGTGAATAATAATTGAGATTGTGTTTGCATGTTTCAATCCCTGCAAGCGGGAATAGATTTTTTTGGGTAAAATAATTAAGAAATTCAAAAACAAATGTATAACCATACTTTTGTTTTTAACAGCAAATTTTATTTAAAAATTAAATCTCTGCTCAAGACGAATAGAGACCGGTGATTCAGAGAATACAAACTAAAAGGCACCGTATATAGGCGGAACACCCGAAGATAAACACCATAAAAGACACCCCTACACACAACACCTAGCCAAACCCTACCTTCAACATCCATGAGGACAACACCCACCAAAATAAACATCATCACCTAAAAGAGACTTCTTCACGAAACGACCACTGAAAAACGATATCCATAAACCACCCATCGCCATTACTCACCTCAAAAGAACACCCGTTTACATGAAACACCCAGTCCTCCTCACCCAAGTTGAGCCACCTCCGATCTAAAGATCATTCAGCTTCTACCACCTCTTAACCACTGGTCCACCGAAAGAAAACCAAAAAACGCCCAAAATCAAACTTGAACCAAAGAGCTGACTCCCAATCTCGAATCAAAAGCAATCGGCTCATCAGACTTTCGGACCAAAACAGAAGGGCACCCCTCACCCCCGGTCCACCAAAGAAGCACCAGAGCCAGCCAAACAAGATTGCAGCTAGACACCAACTCGTGATCTCGAAGCAAAAGTAATCGTCCCACCAGAATCCAACACACACTATGTAAGACAATCAACATGATTTGTGGTGGTGCAAACATCAATCAAATAAAAAATAAAAAGGCTCAGCTCGAACGACGCACACCCTAAACACCTTATCATATGTGCCATTCTTGTTAATATTCTTGTTATCTATCGACTATAATATTTCTTACTTTGGCATGGAGATTAATAATTGTAAGAGTCTTAGATGTTACTTTCTCTATCCCATAATAAGTGAGTCTTTTGTAAAAAAATATTGTCCTAAAATAATGACTCATTTCACTTTTCAATACAATATTAATTACTTTTTTCCAATTATAACTCTAATTAATACTACTTGCATCACTTCCAATTCTATATATTCTACTTTACACTTATGATAATGCTAAATGCATCAATACTTAACAAAAACACTTAAAACATTTTTTCTCTCTTCACTAATAATTTTTTTTAATAAGTGTCAAATGAGCAAAAGGTTCACTTAAATTAGGACGGAGGGAAATAGTCATTTTTGTTGTTAGTTTTTCATGTGAGAAGAGTCGGTAACATTGTTGTTCATCCTCTAGCTAAGTTTGCTTTAGTTTCAATTGATTATGTTTGGATTGAGAAAAATCTTCCATGTATTGCTTCTGTTGTCGCAACCGATTTGATTCACGTTTAAATGAAATTATTTATGTCAAAAACAAAAAAGAATTGTTAAGTTTAAGTTCTTTTAGTTCCATAACTGATTTTGAATCTCGGTCATCATCAATCGGATGACCTCATTGGAAGATAATACGTAAATGCTTTGTAAGCACTTATATGAATGTAGTTCTACCATAGATACCCAAAATTCTAATCCAATTCAATTTTAATGGGATGATTTTTACCATGTGCAAATTCAAATAGCAAATGTATCTGCAAAAGAAACCATTGGTACTGTTTTGGCAAACCATGCATGTTGACCGGCTATGATAAATACAATATTGCTCATACTCATAAACTATAAAATAAACTAAAAACAATCTGAAATAAAGTACTTGTAACATTCATTGATATTATTTATTCTACATTATAGCAACGCACTAAATTTAAATCACTTCAATTCAGAACCACTAATTAAGTAGAGCATGTTTTATGCTTTTAACTACTGTTGTCATGAGTGCATTTGAAGCATCAGCTGCAGATTCAAAATTTGCAATAAAAGGACAAGGCATGTGCATTTGAAAAGCCACTGTCAGCAATGAACCTCTTGATTTACTATCTTTTGAAAGAGATTTACTATCTTCAGAGATGAAAAAGCCTGATGGAATTATAAGTGACACATTTGATAAATCATGGCCACTCATTGCCATATTCAACTCTTGTGTGTTTACAGGAGAATAAACAACATAGGATCCCAAAGGATCTATGAAACATTCTTGAATAATCTTCACACCATCTTTGGGAGGCGACACTAGAGGCTGCTCACCATTGAAAGAAAAAAAATTAATACCAAAAGACCTAAACAATTTTAATTTTGGTAAAAATTAGTCCACAAAGAAATTTACACTCAAAAGATGATAAAATATTATTAGTCATCTTAGGTAAACCTATGTATAATTATGAAACTTTATATATACAAATATGTGACCAAGAAGAAACCCTAACTTGTGTTTTTGTATATATGTCGTGACATTTTCAGATTGTGTAGACAATTTTTCTTTTTAAAATGTTTTGTCAATTCAATAAATGAATCGAAATAAAATTTTCTTTCATTATAACGCTGACATACCTATTACGCCAAAACCTAAGCCTATTGTGTATAACGTCTAATATAGGTTTCAAAGTGAAACAATTCCTTTAGGTTTGCACTAATCGAAAGCCTGAGATACAAGAAAGGCATCGACCCTAAGTTGTAAATCAAGAAGCTAACTACAAATGTAGAAAAGAGCAAAAGGGGGGCTACATTTGCCCTAATAAGCCTAAATATTGAAAAGTTGGCATCAAATTTGAAAATGATAGAAACAATTTTAGATTCATTTTGATTACACATATATGTTCTCCACACAAATGAGGTGCATCATATGTTCATTTGAAATGACATGGAAGGAAGTAGACAAATGGACAACTAAATTCATTTGTAAATATTGATCCAAAGTGTAGGAAAATGGCTATAAATATAAATTAAGATATAGTTTATAACATTAAAAAAAAACAATCAAAATATTCTTTTACAAAAAAAAATGGTAAATACCTCAATAATTGATACATAGTGGTTGGGATGAGTTCCAGTAGAGATGTGTGCAATTTCATGCCATGGATTTCCGTCACAAAACTTATCCCACTGCATGAAAATAATTAACAAATGAAATGTATTAATGATAAACAATGAAAAGTTTAAACTTACAAAAATATTCAAATAAACAAAAATTCTTCGAACCTCAAAACGTCTTGCAGGATCTCTTAAGAAGTCGAAAACAATATGAGATGGGAGAGGTATCAAAACGGAGCTAGCAACAATAACAATGAATGGGTCTTTTGACAGAAATAAATTTCTATTTTTTTGAATCGAAAACCTAACCCCGATATCATCAGCATCAGCAAAGTATTGTGGTAAATCTGATTTCATTGTTAAATTTTTACTGAACTCCTTAACCACATGATGTGCAAGTTTCATTACACCTCTCCATCCTTCTGGTAATGCCACCACTGAAAAGTATATAAATGAATAAATCACACATATTTCAACTGAGAAGATAATACAAAAGAAAATTATAAGGAGTTATCTTAGTTAAATTGGTTAAGTAATGGCAAATCGAGAGTTACCTCCATTGTCATAAAAATGCATATATTCAAGTGCAGCACTACCACATCTTTCACCAATTCTTTGAAGTTCCATGAGCCATCTTTGGGCTCCAAATGCAATAGCATTGTTGACAATATCTCTATACATACTATGTGTTTGAATCTTCAAATCCACTTCCACATGCTCAATCCAAGAAACCTAAAAATTAAACATACGTTTCTATTATAATCACACTATTATATAACTTTATTTCACAAAGAGTGATTAACTATATTATATACGTACTAACCTTGGAAGTCTCAGTAGATATATGTTGAATCAAACATCCAGAAGGAAACCTCCAATAAGAAGAATGAGGTCCATCCTCTTTCAAGTAATCATAAGAAACATCAGCAATCACCCATATACCAGCTTCAACTTGTACACAATAGCGAAGGAAGTAAAATTCTCTTGGTTTCTCTAAAGGTGAAAGAACATGCATTTCTTCATGCATCTGTACGTAGCATAAACCCTAACATGTTAGCAAAAATCAAAATATCATAAACTAAGAAACGTATTACCTAAGAAAAATATTTGAAGGAAAATATACCAACAATAAAGCTCCACTTTGATTTTGTGAGGAGTCCCTTTCAAGCACTTTCATGGTCTCTGCTTTGTTGACAATAGTTGGGAAAAGATTTGCCCATTTTTCCTAGACAGAAAATTATCCACCTTTAGTTTAAAGTACTTATAAATATTTTAGATAATTTTAAAATAGTTGATGTGTTTTTAATTGACATATTGTCAATAGTTATTGTATCAATAATGATCTCAATAGTTGATATCGATGGCAATAAATATGATCCCAATAAAAATCATTGCGGGGAAGTATTTATGTTGTAAATGCTTGCTGAATCCAGAAACATGTCGATCAAATGTGTTCCTCCAATTTTCACTATTTGTGAATCTTTTGATGATTCAACATGTGTTTCGGCGCCATTAAAGTGATAAACTCTCGTGAAGACATCTTCATAGTTTCTTTGTTGAAGAACAGGTCTTTGATTAAGACGAGACTTGACCCAGAAAAACTCATCACAGAAAAGCTTAACCAACCCTTCCATGGCGGCAAGTCCAGCCACCAACATCATTGGGTTTTGTATTTCTAAAAAACTTTTTGAACTTGAACCTATATCTAGATTCAAGGAGGTGCTTCCACGTCGAGCTTTTAGGAAGACCTAACTTTAATTCTAAAGACTAGGAGACAACCCGTGCGTTTGCACGGGTTTGATTAAAGTTTTTAACATAAATGAAAAGCCTTTAAAAAAAACATAAATGAAAAAAAAATGTTGTACATTTTTTATTTCTAAAATAAGATTATTTTTTATTTTTGGAGTTGGGTTTGATGAAGCAAAAGCATATTTGTATACTATTAGATGTAAATTTGTCGTGTTCTCATGAGTTTATCTCAGTTGGGAGGGACAATACATAAAATATGCAAGGTCTGGGGTTCAAACCCTGGCCACCGCATAAAAAAAAAAAAAGATGTAAATTTGTCGTGATTTTAGGAAGCTGAGAAATAGAGATTTATAGACATTTTTATGGTATAACCTTAATTTTTTTTTATATAAGAAAAGGTGCATAGCATATGGTTTATTCTTTGCTTGTTTTGTCTTTTTTCATCTTCTAATTATGTTCTTGTATTCATCAACTTCTCACTTTTAATCTCTTATATCTTAAAGTTCTCTCATATTGATTGGAAATTCAATTTTTATGATGATAAATTTTCTTTTACGTTCCCTAATTATGTCCCTAAATAGTTTAATTCTTAATGAATTATATTTAGAGATGATTTGTATAATTAAACATACTATTATTATATTTTGGTTAATTTAAAAAAAATATTGTTGATGTCATTTTCTTAATGAATTATCGTGACATTTAGTTTAGTTGTAATATACTATAAAGTTAGTTTTAGAATTTGAATAGCGGCTTTAGATAAGGTACTCAACAAAATTTCAATTAAAATATTTAGGTTTAATTGTAGTTTTAGTCTCTTATTTGTAGTTAGTTTTAGTCCCTTTGTTTTAAAATTATTCAATTTGGTCTCATCTTCAAATTATTGGATTTAAGTCCGTGATAAAATTGTTAAATGATGTGACATGTGATCTAATAATGTCATGAAATTGCAAGAATATCCCCAAATAAAGTCAGATAATTATCAACAATTATTGATGAATTATATTAGAAAATCTAAACCATACATTCAACGTAGATAGTTTAACATAAACTTCGATTCATTACTTCAACCTTTAACCGAATTTAACATAGGAAAATCATTTTTCGGTCAAACCTAGTTTTTCTAACTTAAGTCAAAAATTAGTTTTGAATGAATAACGGTGTGATAGTAAGATTTAGGAACACCTTTTTATACATTAGCTAGCATCAGATATGTAGTGAAAAATTATTTCTTTCAACCTAAAAAAATAAAAATAAAAAATATACAATAGCTTTAGTACAAATGAAGAATAAAAAAACCTTAGTTCAGATGAATATGATAGTATCAATAACATATCATGGTGGAAACACTCAAAGATTGAGAAGAACTATCAAATGTGTAGAATGAAGAGAAAATGATAGTGGGATAAGTGATGCATACAAAGAGTGGGAGTGGATATGAAAAATTATGCACTATGCTTTTTAGAGGATCATATAGACACAACCCTAGCATTAAAATGTATCAAACTTAGGATAGATAGAAGATAGACGTGGATATCAAAAGAGACAAAACTTCATTAGTCTAAGAAAATAATGTACTCTCTAGATATACTCTTCTATACTATATGTGTGGCATATATCAACTTGTTTTTGAGAGAATATATCAACCAATTTATTGATTGAAAATGTAAATCTAAGAACAAAAATAAAAGGAAAGGAAGGAAAAAGGAGCCAATTTTTAGAGTTTCTCATCTTATTTGGGTAGCATAATAATCATTTTTAATATTCTTAAAATATTTTTTTAGGGAATAATATTCTTAAAATCCTTTCAAGAAAATATTCTTAAAATGTTAGGACCGGCTTTTCAATTTTTTTTTTTTTTGCTAAGACATTTGATTAATGTATAGAACCAAACAAAAATATATATTTTTTAATTACAAACAAAAAAGAATTTGATTAGTCTATAAGCTTTATGTGGACATAAAGAATTAATAATCATCTTTATCTAACTTCAACTTAATTGCAAATTATTATTTATTTATTTATTTAAATAGAATAAGAGAGTAGAAATCAAGCTATAAGAGATTCTTGAAAGAAATACGCAATTGTTGAGTTACGGATCCACCTCAATTTTTTGATAACCTCAATTGTTAATCAAAGATTCTCGATATAAATAAAATAAACGAAGATTTTTCTTTTGACAAAAAACAAAATAAATATAGAAGATAACAATTATCACTACATATAGAATAAATTCTAAAAATAAAATAATTAATTTCAAATCATCTTTAAAAGTTAATTGTATTTGATCTACATCATTTTCTATTTAAAACAATGGCAATACAAATTAAATATGTTTATTTATTTATTTTGAAAAATATTAGTTATGATTAAAAACATATACTTACATGAGCTGTCATTTCTCATTGACTTCTCAAGTAGTAAGGATGCAACAAAACTGAAAATAGCATTCTCGTTTATCCATTATCCTCTTACCCTGATTCACATGAAAAAGGAAAATCTAAATTAATTCATAAATATAGAATTCCTTAATGTTGTCAAATTCACATTAAGGAATAAAAGGAAAAAAAAATAGAAAGTTAAAAAAATAGACTAACAAATATTATATCTATGAAAAAAATAGGGCTAAACTACTTGATCAATTTAAGCCAAGAGATTATGAAGCAAATTATCAAATGCAACATGATGAGTAGAAAAGGAATTTGAGATTAGTGTTGGTTATATAGGTGAAAAGGAAATATGAAAAT
>Ga0315915_1007641_pt1 | contig 12859 bp, 6 predicted proteins | sample MpolbnodulesMG_FD_207738 | JGI IMG/M metagenome (GOLD analysis project Ga0315915, IMG submission 207738) | Medicago polymorpha root nodule microbial communities from Los Angeles, California, United States - branched nodules | ecosystem: Host-associated > Plants > Roots > Nodule | place: USA... | reverse complement strand
TTAGTCTACTATTTTTGGCGAGCTGAGTCAAAGTTTTTAACTCGTTTTTTTTTTTTATAATTGGCTCGCCCCGATTAACTTGTTAAGAAAACGGGATGGGCGCGGAGCCGGCGGGGCCAACCTGCTTAACTCATTTTCCTTTTTATTCTAAACTTATTTTATCCTTTTGGATTTAATTTGGTTGTTAGTTTTATTTTATGATTTGATTTATGTTTCGGTTTATTTTATGTTGCCATATTTTTCTTATTTTGCTATTAAGTACAATGTTGAGTTGTTTTGGTGATGTTGGATTGAAACCTTGGAGTGAGACACTCTCAAGGTCTCAAGTTCGATTTTCATTGGTGCCAATTCTGATAAGCTAGTTTAACTTCCTTAAAAAGTATGATGTTGAGTTCGACAATGTTTCTTGTTTGGTAGGCCAACCTGCCAATAAACAAGACGGGATGATATTTTGAACTTGGTTATCTAATTTGACTCGGCTCGTCTTGTTTTAAACGAACTTAGATGGGGCAGACCAATCTAATTTGCCGTCTGTCTAAGAAGAAAAGAAAAATACACGCGAAAAAAATATATGCAAATTTACATATTTAAACCCATTAGAATGAAATATTACACCTCTTATTCATTCTTAAAAAAAAAAAAAATTAAATATGAGTAATGTAACTCGACACATATTAAAAGATTTTATAAATGATATATATTTTGTTATCCTACCACAATTAAACTCATATATTTATTATAAAACATTAATTTTCAATGGTGAGGAGAATAAACCCATAAGAAAAAAACTTTAGAAGAATAATTTGGCAAAATTTAGAGTTCACAAATTAGCATTTTCCACTAAATAGTAGTAAATATTACAGCAGTAACAGTATACCCTCAAAAAACAGTAAAGAGTAAACCAGGCTTGCTGGGCGCAGTGGAAATTAGTGGAGACAGAGAAGCGGCAAGTGGAGGAACGGAAAAGGGCAAAGGCAAAATCGTTTATATTCAACTTCAGGCCAGATTACCACCACCTTCTACTAGTAAGTGCCTCTGAGTGAGCGAGTCAACTATGCTGGATATTCATCAAGAACAAAGGGTCAATTTCACCGGAGACCCACCAAACTCTCAATTCCCCCACGACTTCGTCCATCTCAGTGGCAATGGTAACATAGCCGCCGTTGATTCTGGATTTCCTCCTCCTCCTCCTCCTCGACCGCCCCCTAATCATAATCATCCCATCCCTCGCAAACGACAATGGGGACCTCCTCAAGGTACTCTCTACTTCATTTTTATTCTATTTCATTCCATTCCTTCGCAATCAACACAATTCTCTTTCTTGTTGCAGATCAAGTCGATGTTACGGGTCATGTTAAAGTTTACGTTGCACCTGTTCCTAGAACTGCATCTGAGGCTGATGTAAGTCATGTAACTCTTCTTTTCTCACACTCACCGTTGTCTAATAGCGCTATAACACACCGGAATTTGAAGAAATCACTATCGTTACGCCATACTATTCACTGTTGTCAAATAGTGGCTATAGTGGCGGTATAACATTGTAGTGTAGCAGAATTTGAACACACCGCTTTTCCACAATTGATAACAATCATGTATGTACAGTATATGATAGATACATACATGTGAAAGGTTATAATCATGGTGTCCCTGTCTCAATGAATCCTTGTTTTCGTAATGTTGAAGTTGTTTGAAGTCCCACGTTAGAGTCCACATTGCTTAGGTTCCCTGGACGTTGGATGTGCTCTTGCTCCTCTTTCTCATTTCATTTCCTATTTTTCATTTATAACCAGGTCCGCCTTGTGTTCCAAGGATATGGAACTATTGTTGAGGTTGTTCTTTTAAGGGATAAGGCAACTGGAGTTCGACAAGGTATCTATATTGAATTATCACGTGTTATTTCACTTGTATATATCACCATCTATTACTGCAATTTGATTTGTCAAGGGTTACAAGGAGTGATGAGTTTCACTTGATGCTCACATTAATATATGTTGTATATAATATATACAAGTATCAAAATTAGTCTAATTTTGTTTAACTTTCACAGGAAGTTGTTTGGTGAAATATTCAACATTTGATGAAGCGGATATGGCTATTAAGGCTTTAAGCAATCAGTATACATTTCCTGGAGTAAGAACAATTTCATATATGATTGGCGGCTTAAGCCATTCCTTTATGATAATAATTTGATTAACTTAAACACATCTTATATTTTTGACACATTTACATTTCCCAGGAATCATCACCTGTTGTTGTCAGATTTGCCGATCGGAAACGTGAACGTTTTGGTAATCATTTTACCTTCTTTAAATCCTTTTGAACCAATTATTTAAATACAGTATTACTCTGGCTTAGCAAGGTTCCACTTCTTTGTTGATCAATTAAAACCATTTTCTCTATCCACTTTGGTTATTTTATGAAATATATCTCTGTGCATACTCTCTTTCAAATTTTTAATTGAAAAATCAACGACAGGAAGAGGTTCGACTGTGTATTATTGACTCCATATGTGCCTCATGTATTATGGACTACATATGTACCTCATGTATTATGGACTCCATACGTACCTCATGGCATAGATGTTACTCAATATTTTAGGACTCTATATGTATTATCGACTCAATATGTATCATGGACTCCATATGTACCTTATGGCGATTATTACAACAACAACCAAGCTTTTTCCCACTAAGTGGGGTCGGCTAAAACCTGGGTATTGAACCCACGACCTATATAATCACAATTTTGTTATTGAAATTAGATCTGCCCAATCTCTTTTATTTTTCATACTTACTGTTGGCAATATGCCCAGGGCTGGTCCAACAGATTAGGAGGCCTAAGGGGGATTTAAATATGAGGCCTTTTTATTACGGAGAAAATGAGGCATTTTAAGTCAATAATAAAATTTTAGTAAAATTACTAAATTTTGGTTTAAATGTTATTTGCGCTTTAGATACCAAACCATGTATTAAATTAATGTAATCGTTCTTGTTTCATTTTTTATTTATGATAAAGAGTAAAGACCATTGTTTTAATCTTTGTTGATACAATATTAACTTTAGACAAGATTTTATCAATGTTAATTTTGAAAATAATAGAATAAGCCTTTTCATTAAGTAAATTTTTTAAAACTTTTTGAGGCCTAAGGCGGTTGCCTTGGGATGGCCCTGATTGTACCTTTTATTTTTCGACCTGTAAAAAGTTATTTTAAGCTGCTATTTTACTGTTGTTCGCATGTGCTGATGTTGTGGAATTGCGATTGTTTTCATGATTACGATCCTACAAAAACTTTCTTATTGACATGTAAATATTAAGGCTAAATTTATATTTTTAGAAGTTCGTTCCATTATGTTCATATTTTTTGTCGACAAAGTCATACAATACACTGATTACAGTGTATATGATGTAACGAGTAATTAAACTCACAATGCTTTTTTATGTTTTAATTCTGTGGTTCCAAATTATTATTTTGTAGGGCTTCGAGACTTCTGCCAAAACATGGAAAAGAGAGATCCTCCCGAAGGTAAACTTCTTATTTTTTTCTCACGACTGCTCACAGACTTCTATTTGAATACATGACTGTCTAGTTCTTATCTGATATTTTATTCTTTTATGCTATTGTTTTTCAACTGATCTCTTCTTATTTTATTTGTGGTTTTGTTCCTATAAATTTTCAGTGGTGGGTAAAGTTTATGTTGGTTGCATCAACAATGAAGCTTCAAAACAGGAAATTGAAGAAGTATGTGTGACCATTCACCTAAACAAGAAATTACTAGTGTATTTTTCATGCCAATGATTTAACATGCTGATTTTAGAAATTTATTCTAGACTTACCTCACAGGTTGGCTGGATTGTATATGCTGCACAAGTTTCTCCTAATAATTAATGATTATTAAGTTTGAAATAGATACATTTCGATACATGTATGTTGGTTATCATGCAAACACTTGTGATGTTTCCAAGTAGAAAAACTAGAAAAAAATAGTCCTTGTTACCAACATGTTGATATCTGTAACCTTTTGCTGCCTAATTCAGCTCAGTAGGTTGATATGACAAGTTTATGCTCTATGTTTGGTTCGGGGGTTTTGGAAGGGAGAGGAGGGAGTGTTTAATTTTTTTTTGGGTTTGGTTCAATTTTTAGAAGGGGAGGGGAGCCAATCCCTCCTAGCATCTCTTTTTGCTCCCCCCAAATTGGGGTTTTTTTTGGAGGGGAGGTAAGATGTATTATGTTAATTTGTAATACATTGGCAAAATTACCCTCAATATTATATCTAAATCCAAAATTATCCTTATAGTAATGAGTAACTTAACTTTGCTTTATTTTTTTTCCGCTAGTTTTTACTTCTTTTTTTATTGTTCAATTTTTCCTTTTTCTATCAAATATTGCTTTTTTTTTTCCATCTGTGTTTACTTTGACATGTTTCTGCTTTTTGTTTCATATTGTTTGATTTCTCTGCCATCACTTTGACATGCCATGTTTTTTACTTTCTTCAGTGTTAACCTTTTCTGTTTGATTTATACTACTCTCTGTACGTGTTCGTATATACTATATATGGAGTAGTACATGAGTTATATATAGTTGTAAGATTGTAATGATAAACATGTAAATTAGTTATAAAATCCCTCCCCTACCTTTGTGAACCAAACATATATGTAATTAAAATCCCTCACCTCCCCTCCCCTCCCCTCTTTTGAACGAAGTATGTATGTATAAAAATGTTTTCCCTCCCCTCTCCTCAGTTGAACCAAACAGACAACATAGACATTTATTTTGCTTAGGTATAGTATATTTTGGAATGTTGTTTTTAGTCTGCGAGGTTGTGTGTGATCTCTTAGCCTTCACACTTTGTTTGAGTTTGTATGCATATTCTCTGCAGATATTTTCCCCTTACGGGCATATAGAAGATGTCGTCGTCTTGCGGAATCGCGGTTGGTCCTTGATCTTGCCTTGTAATATTTTATATATAATATCTGTGGCTTTGAAGAATGAACACGTGCTTGAGTTTGTCTTTGATGTTTTACCTGCATTTATAGTGCATGGTTAGGAGTTGCAGACCTGAAAAATAAAAAATCTAGAGGAGAGGTAGAGTGAGAGGCAGCAGACAAAGATTGATTGAGACAAAGACCTATGTCTGATCTCACTTAATTAAGTTTTGCTTCAAAAGTGACTTTTTAAAGAAAATAGTACAAATATTGTTGGAAGTTATGGGGTTAGTCTTTTAGGTATATAGGGATGAAAATAAATTCTCAGAACAATAAAATTATATTGATATTGATGTGAATGATATTTTATATATTATTGTTCAGAAGACAAAGCACTGGTCCTTAATTTTTTATTTATAGTTATACTAATACTAGACTCCTAATCCTCACCAAGGAAACAACATAGACTGTCAGGAGTTACTTTTCAGACATTCTAACAAACAAAATTACTAAATAATTGGAGCCTACGTGCATAGAGAGAGAGGATCATGCTCAACACAAGATGGACTGTTTGAATTTTTGCAATGGTTTCTTTTAGCGCTAAATCGTTAATAGTTTATTTCATCAATTTATTATTCAATGATTTTTTGCTTTTACCTAACTTTTGTCATGTGGGTGCATTTCTTGATTTTCAAGGATATGGTTTTGTCAAATTTTATAACAGAGAGATGGCGTTGGCAGCAATCAAAGGGTTGGATAGAACATTCACGATGAGAGTAATGCTAATTTTTTAATTGATACATATATTTCTGTCCACTTTTGAGTGCATGCTAAAATTTTATTCCTAATAATGCAGGGTTGCGATCAACCATTAATTGTTCGTTTTGCGGAACCGAAGAAACCTAGGATGGGAGAATTAAGGTTTTGCTTTCTGACTTCTTCATTTTTCATACAACTCTGTATATCAGTCATTGCCATTAGTGTATTAATGCAACACAAGTAAAGAATGTTGTCGATGGTACCATTGTTTTTTAATATTTATTTGTTTTGACTGAGAAGGCTGGGGGTTCCAATCAAGCAGCTTTATTTACTTGGCTGAGTTTCAATGACTCTTTAACCTGGTATGAGTCGAGAAGTGGAAATATTGAATTGATATTCTGTCTGACCCGTGTACAGGCTTTGATATTCCTGAGCTTGGCCTACGAAAATTTTTGCAAGCCTGAGCCTAGCCTATAGCCTTTCGTAGGCCTATCATATTAAAGTCATTACATAGTCCATTTTATCTACTTCTAAATAGGCTAAATCGGCCTTAAAGCCTATTCACTGTAAGGCTTGTCTATCACTATAAGGCCTTAAAAACCTATTTCACTATAAGGCTTTAAAGCCTATTTAAAAAGTCCATTATTTGAGTTGTTTCTTGATTTTTATGTTTAATATAAATTATATTTTAATATAAATAAAAAAAAAGTTTTAATAATATGCATAAACAGGCCGGCCTATCAGGCTTCGTATGCTTTTTTGATAGCCTAAGTCTGGCCTATTTACTTAAATAGGCTTTTTCAAAAGCCTAAGCCTAGCCGTTTTAATAAACAGGCCAGACCGTAGGCCCCTGTAGGCTGGCATGGCCTATTCCCAACCCTTGGTGCGAGTTTTGTTTAAGAAAAGATCCATCATACATTAGAATATGAAAATAATCTTATTCATGTACAAAATTATGATTATATTAAATAAAATTTCTAATTTGTACGTAATGAAATTATCGTCATTTTAATGTATTTTTCACATCTAATATCGTTTCAAACTTTTCTGTTATTATTTGATATCTGCTATCATATAGAAGCATTATTCCTTTAATTTGTTTTTCATGTTTATAAAAAATAAATCCTTTTTAAAAACACTTTACTGTTGTAATTCAATCCATCATATCACTCAGCTCCATGAGACGGCTTTCCCTTCTGGTTCAACGATCGACCATCTGGTTACTGGAATATTTGTTAAGTTTATTGTTATTGGAGATAGTTCAAGTAATTATATTCATGTTCTATTTGTGTGCATCTCTTTAGGGGCAACTACTTACCTGCGAATGCAAGTTATGGTCCCAATTCCCAAGAACCAGCAGCTTGGTTTGTTTTGCTTCTTCATCTTCTACTTCAGACTTACTTACAAATTGCAATACACATGCTGCATGCTGAATATGTTTTTGTTTAATGACTTGTTGCAGGCCACTACCAAATTTTTGTGATCCCAATACTGGAGGAAGTAATATGCATATTGCTCCACATCATTCCAGACTTCCACACCAGCAAGTTAATGCTCATATTCCCAACTGGCAACCTGGTGCTACTGTTGTACAGCAACAATTTCCACCCCAACACGTACATTCACAATTGACTTCGATGCCTTTACGGCCACTTCAAGCTCCCAACTTGTCTTCTCAACCATTTATCACTGAGGTGCAGAGACAATTTCATCCACCAGATTCATTGGTCCAAAATATAGAGCAGCAGCTAAATTCTCAGGTTAGTGCCTCACAGATAATATAGTGATTTATCCTTCGGGCAAGTTTTGGTTGGGGTTGTGACTTCAGTAAATTTTTGTTATTGAATATTTGGACCGACTTAGGTGAAGTTATAATATCCTCAAATCTCCAAATTCCAAATCATATTTCTTGAGTACATGTTTGTTGTCGGTCATAATATCTTCAAATCTCTAAATCATATTTCTTATTATCTTTGGAATTTCTGAAATTTAGCCTTTGTAAATGTTTATACTTTGACAATTCTGAATACGTCTTGGCTTTTCAGGTGCCATCCTCTCCTGTTTGAACTTTGAAGTAGTTAAACTTAAAATGTGAACTCTTTCCTTCCTTCCTTTTATATTAACATGACAATAACCGGTTCTTATAATTGAGGGGCAGTATTGGAGTTACTGTTGTAAGTAATTGTAAATTGCTGAGCATGTCATGCTCTTAGTTTTATGTTGGGACTTTTTCTTTGTATCTATCGCTACTTACAAACGTTTAAATGGATCATTCAATGTGACAAAATACTGGTTAGGAATAATTTCTCATTTATTGTTCTTCCCAGCTACCTACTCAGACTGAACGTTGCAATACAGTTGTTGGTAGTACCTCACCTGATCTGCATACAAATCCCCAAGATGAAGAATTTCCAGAGTCTGACTGGAGTGAACATTACTGCCCTGATGGTAACAAGTACTACTACAACTGTGTCACTTGCGAAAGCAGAGTAATGTTTGAAACCGTTGATCTTATTCTCACAAACAGTTTTGGATTTCATTTTTCTGTTGTAATGGTTACTCTTGGTGCAGTGGGAAAAGCCTGAGGAGTATGCTTTGTATGACAAAGAATCACAGAAGCAACACGAGCAAGATGGTCATAGCTTACTTCAACCACAATTGTCGTTATCTTCCTCTCAAGAAGTTTCTCAAAAGCAACAGGTCCTTTCTTATTTTTACCATTATAAAAACATGGTCCTACTGCAATATCAGCTTGTATCCAATTAACCTCAATTTAGTTAATGAAGGGATTGCGTTTTGTTGCTGAGTCTTCTGTTACCTAACGTCCTGTAATTTTACAGGAAACAAATCATGATGATCACATGCAGTCAGAAACAAGTCCTGTTGTTGAACAGGTGTGATTTTATTTTTCTTGTGCTACTGGAGTCACATATTGTCAACATTTTTTTTTACAAGTACATATTGTCAACAATCATTGTTATATTATTATTATAAAGTGGCCTTCAAATTGTTACAAAACTAGCGTGCGTTTCTCCGAAGGTTCTGCATTTCTTATTGCCTCATTAGTTTATTTCAATTATCTGTAATTGGGGAATTTGTTGCATTCTGATAGAAACTTGAAATTAGATTAGGAATTATACACCAAGCTTGTTACAAGTAGATGTAGTCACGGGCTAATATGCAGAAGAAATTTTGACCAGAAAGTCCGGCCCAGCCCAAACCTTTGCTCTTCACTCAAATTCTCCTTTCCCTCTATATTTTCACTCCCCAATACTGGTATGTTACCGAACTCCCTCCATCACTCAGCATAATGCTGCCCCTGCTAGAATGGCTTCCTCCCTCTCTTCCAACAAACTGTTTCCCCAGGCACTATCTTTGCAGCAGTCATCTCCCTCCTTTCTGGCCTCTCAGTACTCAACATGTCCATTCCGTCCACTCCTCTTAAGCTCTTTCTTTTTCCTGGCATAAACATGTTTTATAGTTAAATTGATTTCTAATTCCCTCATTCAAAAGTGTAAGAAAAGGCTATAATTTAGTAATTACTTCTAATTAGATATTCCTTCTGATCAATACCGATTTAATTTTTTATTTACCATATGTTTAATTGGGAGATTTTGGAGGGAAAAAATGGAGATTAATTTTTTTTTTATTATTAAGAGATGTATAATATCTATACAAGTAAGAAAGGGATGGGATATAATCTAGCAAATACTTCTACCTACATGTTTAGACCTATGTTTTCCTTTGTGGTAAAATGGATGATTTTGGAGTGAAAGAAAAGGGAGATCGTAAGATCATTTAGGTTTGAGGGTGCTATCAACTATCCTTTTCAAAGTATGTTGTTTGTACTTGTATTGCTTGTAACTTGCAATTGAAAGAAGATAATTTCTCAATCAACCCCTCCTATATATTCTCCGAGGGCTCCAAAATTGAGTTGGAATTTTAGGGGGCCTCTGACTAATGAGGTTGATTGAGAAACTTTCTTGAAAGAACCGGAAGTAGCTCAAAGCGTAGAGAGCTTGATAAGAAACCTGGCTCCACCGCTACTGTAGGAACTACAAATTTAAGAAGTGTAACCCACTTTGAATTAATGTTTGCTTTCAATTATTGTCATACTGGACTTAAATTTGAATTTGAAAATGAATCACATTTCCATCTCCTGTAGTGTCATGTGTTAAATGGTTACCAAAATTTGCAACATGTTGTCTTTCATTGTCGTAATATATTACTCCAGTAGTAACAACTTTGAATCAAATGAAATGTTATACACGTAATTCATCCAATGAGAACTTTAATTAAATTCAACATGGTATTGATTGAATCACGTTCTGTGTAAAAAAAAAAACTTGTAAAGAACACGAAACGAGCCATCCTTTATAAATTTAGTTAAAAGAACTTGTTATCAAGAGCTGTTCCATATTTCCATCGTATGAACCAGAACACGAATCAAATGTTATGTTTGTTTTAAGTATTTTTCTTCTTTTGTTCAAGCAGCACCTTTTATAATTCGTCCTTTTTTTCTTTGTCCAATGAATTGAGTCCTTTAACGGAATAGATCGTACTGGTAAGCATTAATGCATTATAAGGCCGTTTACTCAATGAGCTTAAAGTGGTCCGCTAGTAGCCTCGCACTACTCTTTCTATTTATTACCTCGTTAGTCTTACCGTATTGGGACACAACTTTCAACCAACGAATCCTTCAAATTAGAACACATTTCCCTATAAATCGTTTTCCTTGGACACCAATTTTACCCGTTTAAAAGCGTAAACCTAACAATCTTTTCTACTGCACCTCACTGAAATTAATGCACATTCCGCAACAAAAAGAAACAGACATACAAGACAAACGAGGAGTCAGAATCTTAAGATGGAAGAAAGGATACACGGATATTTTGCTGTTCTTTGGAATCATCCCCTCGAATACAATATTCCAACACATTCCCTTGTTGTCGCATGTACTTTTTTTTTTGGTAGTAATTTGTAAAAAGAAAAATAGAGTTTTGTAGGAAAAAAAGTAGTTAGGTTTTTTTTTTTGTTAAGGAAAAAGTAGTTAGGGTTAAAGACCCCAATATACGTGGTTGGTCATATTGGAGACTATTGTTGGTCATTATTGATGAATACTCTTGCACATGGAAAATTGTTTAATGTCATGAAGAGAAATGACACAATAATATCATTGATCAACAGCTTGTGTTTTCCGTTAATAGCGGATTGTAATTAAATGTTGTCCTTTGTTCTGAAATTGTGACATTATGATATTCATGACTCTCTTTCTTGTGGTATGTAGCATTGTTCTTTTCCTTGCGTGACATTACAATATTCGCAACTCTCTTTCTCGTGTTATATAGCATTGTTCTTTTCCTTGCGCGCACCCACATACAGACATATATGTACATTATAAAAAGCAGGTAAGAGATGTCAATGATCAAAATACATGGAGTATGCAAGGCTGAAATTAAATAATAATGATAATTAAGGCTTTCTTATCTGTGCAAAAAAGATACTAATATGGATATTACCGGTATATTATATTATATATGATCATCACTAATGGAGTACTCCTCATCTAAGTCTCCTATATCTAGCTAGCTACAAAAAGTGATCAATCAACATAAGAAATGAGATAGAAGCAGTGGTATAATGGAGTTGTGTATAGTGATGAATGATCTACTCCTCCTTGAACATATGTGAAGGAACAACATCTTGAAGAAGGCCATTGTCCTGTACCCTTGGATTACAAAGTGGTCTCACTTGAGAAAAAGTAGCATTCATATTCTTTGAAGGGAAACCCAGAGACGACAATGTATTGAAGATTACTTGTTGATGCTGCTGATTATAATATTGGGATATATTGTAGTTTTGATCAGAACCAAAGTTGGTGGTGCATTCAGCTGGTGGTGGTAATAGAGATCCAGCACGAACAGCTGAAGAACGAGACATAATTGGGTTTGGATGTGTGTGTTTTCCTTCGTAGGTTGTTATTACAATGGTTGGATCACTCAAAGACCTCTCCACGTGTTTCTTCACATTACATGAAACACTGGTGCAACGATAATAGCTCCTATATATGCATACAGATACAGTTATTAGTTCACAATAAATTATTACAAAAATTTCTTATTTGAACATAGTAATATTACTTTTCGTATGCTTTAATAAAGGGAGAGATTAAAGGAAGCAAATCAGAAAGGGGTTGTAGTATTTTGAAGAATGAATAAAGCTATATTGGACTGACCTTGGAAAGGGGCTATTTTTAACAGCTTTTTGGCCGTATTTTCTCCATCTGTACCCATCTTCCAGATGATCCACCTCGCTTTTCGTCATGAAAGCGATTCTGGCTTCTCTTGGTCTCTTCTGATTTGTCTTCTTAGCCTTCAACCTTAACCCAATAATAGCAACCACATTAGATCCCACAAACCTTACTAGAATACTTAATTCATTATTTCCCAAGATTCAATTTTTGTCAAAAAAATATGTTAAGCAATGAAAGATGTTCTATCTCAACTCAAATACTGAAGACATTCGTAATTCATGAAATCAAAACTAAAACTTTTTAAACAAATTTGGGTAGGTGAAAAAATAAGCCCATAATCAAATTCCAAAACCTTTTTTTCTTTTACCCAAAAGAATCCCATCGTTGCCCTTCCATCACCAAAAGATAGATAAAAATAGAAGAAGAAAATGAAACTCACTGTTTGTTGAGTTGATGATTAGTTTGGTCAACAGTTTTATTGTGTTCATCATTGATTGCTTCACTAGAAGCAGATGAAATAGATGAAGAGTTAGGAGTAGCAGGTTGTTGTTGACTATTCAAAACCTCTGAACACTCTTTTCCATTCCCATCACTCTCCAAAGGTTGTTCCTTTACAACCACAGGCAAATCAAACAAACTATTACTATAACTGTTCATGTTCTGCTGCACACCCAATAACTCCATGAAGCTCCTTTCTTCAGATAAATCAAACACACTTGGAAATGAGTTGCTAGGGAAAGATCCAATATTCGCATAATCCTCCATATTCAAACCCCTTTTCTCCATCATCATAGTTTGAGAGAGATATTTAGATAGATAAGGTAGGGTTGGTTGATCTATAGTAGAGAGAGAGAGAGAGAGAGAGAGAGAGAGAGAGGTTTTGGGTTTAGAAGAAGAAAGAAATATAAAGAGAAAATGAAAGGT
>Ga0315915_1007640_pt1 | contig 12859 bp, 7 predicted proteins | sample MpolbnodulesMG_FD_207738 | JGI IMG/M metagenome (GOLD analysis project Ga0315915, IMG submission 207738) | Medicago polymorpha root nodule microbial communities from Los Angeles, California, United States - branched nodules | ecosystem: Host-associated > Plants > Roots > Nodule | place: USA... | reverse complement strand
ACCAAGTTCCATTCATGCTTATTCTTCAACATGATTCCAAGCTTGCTGCTATAAACAAACACCCAAGCCTCTACTTGTTCCATCTTCCAATTAATTGGTTCAAATCATCAATACAAGACACAAGCAGCCCCAAAATCACACATGCATAACATTATCAACATAGCTTGTAAAATCCCCAACAAAAGAATAAGAGGGAGGCTCGGCCAAAATGGAAGGAGGAGGGATGAAACTAGAGCTTGATTTCAGTTTCTAATCACATTAGGTACAAGGAATTTCATTTGCATGTTAATTTCCCCTTTTTATTTGGCTAAGAAAAGAGATTGAGGGTGAGACCGAGAGGGAGAGTTTGGGAGGAGGGAGAGGTCTGATACTCAGAGAGAGAAAATGTGTGGAGAAATGAAAGAAATGAAGGACATGGCCTATATATAGTCCATGGGCAAAATTACCAGTCTGCCCTTCTTAACTCATAACCGTATAATCTTTGTCCATTCTCCGTTAGCTAACTTTGCACAGTTAAATATTCCTCGTTATAATTAACACTTGATAAATATATCTTTTTCGATGCGTCTAACTGATTCCGCAGTCTAATGATGATTTAGCGGGATGTTACAATTTATCTTTTAAAAAAGATAATGAGTGAAAGTGAATTAAAAATAAAAAATGTAAGAAACACGATACGAAATCGATTATGCACTACAATATTAACAATATTGTCACTAATTCATGTCAAATTTGTAATGATCCATGGAAAGAAAATCAAAATTTTAAATTTTCGCTACCTCTCTTAACATGATTTCCCTTGAGTGTTATCAAAGCCAATTAAGAAACCATGAATTCCATTGTTTTGTTTATTGCTTTATGTTTTAATTTGATTGAACATATTGAACAAAAGTCAATAATAAAGAAAAATTAAAATTGCTATCTGATGACTAAACTTGACATGTGCACCAAATCGGTTTCAAATAATAAAGTAGTAAATAAAATCGTCTCATAAGGATTTTCGTTTTAACTAGGCAACTAACTATACTTATTAAAATAGAAAATGAGAAGCAAATAACTTAGATAAAAGCAAGTAAATTGGGGGGAGTTCGCAAGTTTGATTTGATTATGTAAAGCATATGAGTTTAATTACAGAAAAGTAAATTGTTTTTGATTGTAGAACTTAGCGGTGGTTAGGAATCTTCAAATCCCCTATATTTCCTCGTTGGATTAAAGATAAGTAATATTCACTTATGAGATAAATATTTAATATTTTATTTAAGTGATAAGTTGGTGGGATTGTTACATCTCTCCAATTGTCAAGTGCCTCCTGCTGATCACAATAAGGTTATACACACTTTACAGGGTTTTCAATCCTACATGCTTATGTAAGGTTGTTAGAGTGAGGCCTTACTCTCAGAGGTAATTGAAACATAAAAAAGTTGATAATCCTAAATTGTCATCTAAAAGCTCAAACTTCGTCTACAAATCTTAGAAGTACATCACATACCATTTCTTAACTTATCTTTGAAAGGCTTTAGTTGTCCAATTTTCGGGTTCCCCAATGTTGGGGTTTTAAGGGGTAAAACATATGAATTGACAATTTTGCTCTCATAATAATTTGAAATTTCAATTTCAGACAGAACTCTAATTTAAAAAATTCCCTTGTCCAACATTGGATTGTGTGCACAAAAACACTAGTGTTTATATAATGAAGGTAGAACTCTTAAAGGTTTTGTAAAAGGGTGATGACGCACTCAAAACCTTAAATTAAGTTAATTAATATTTGGAATTTTTTGTTTTGGTACACCTCATTGCTACGCAAGCATAGATGTCAAAACAGAATTTATTAATGTTACTCTTCCTCCAAATGATACATGTTTACCTCTCTAAGCCATTATTCAACCTGTAAATTACTGTAATTGCAAATAAGAAAAATTTAAACAAGAGTAACTTCTTATAATATGGCTGAAACATAACATTGGCTAATATTGCCTTTCACAGTAACTGAAACTGAAAACCAACACTTGAACAAAACTAAAAGTTGATAACAAACTAGAGTTCTATAAATAGAACATCATTGAAAAAGGTAATAACCACATAATGAAGTCTTAACACAAATATTATGTGAACTAACATCAATTTTAGTTGGTAATATTATAGAAGTTGATTGAATTTCGTGCAAAGAGATCTTTTGCAACTTCCACAGCCTCCGGAACAGTGAGATCGCCGTCAATGCATGAATCACGCAGAACCGTGAAAACAACTTTGCGAGCATTCTTTGCACCTGTTAAGAAAATCTCATGATTTTAACTAGTAATCTTCACACACTATATAGATGAATTGCAAATTTTCACAGATTGAGTGAAAGAAGCAAAAACTGATATAGTTGTACTCATTTCTCATATAAGAATTTCATCCAACAATAATTCAATTGATTCAAGGACATTAATCTATATGCCTTTCCCAATATTTGAAGTAGAAAAAATCACTTGAATATAATTTTGAAAATAAGGTAACATAAATTGATTTAAACATACCTAAGTAGAAGAGTTCGGGGAATGCATAGGCATCGGTACTAAACATCACCTGCAGTGGAAAGTTTACTCTTATTAGACATTAAATGTATAAGTTTTCTTTGATTATTCAAAGTTAAAGGATATTAAAATTCTGTTATTTGTGGATACACAATTTTGAAATAACAAAAAATTCATTTGTGTTTTTTTTACAACATCTAGTGAGCCTCACATTATTTTAAACTACTTGAACTCTAAAGAAAAGTTTAAGGAAGGTAAAAAATTAATACTACAAAAAAACAGCTCTATAGTAAGTAGTAACCATGTTAGCAACAGATTTAGAGGCAAAAAATATCCAATTAGTTTCTAAATCGATCACTAACGTTAGGGAGTAATGGTTTATAAGCATTTGATAAATCGATCTTTAAACCGGTCATAAACTCATTTAGGGACTGATTTAGCGACTTATTTAGAAACCGGATTTTCAAATCGATGTAAATTAGACCGAAATATTTTGGTCACTTCATCGGTTGCTACATACCAAATTTTTAGTTGTATTACTTTTTGAATACCTTATTTAATGGAGCCTGCTCTAAAAGATCTTTCACTGCAGAAACCATGCCATGCACACTAAGTTTTGGAATAGCCAAGCCAAAATCAAGGTAAACCTGAAGGATAAAGATTGGGTTACTTGCTTTGTAATTCAAATTCAAATCTACTATTACAAGTCACAGAGTTGTAAAGTTTTTTACCTGGGAGTACAGAGAAGCCAGATATGATGCTTCCTTTGAGAATGGATATGATGTATGTAAAAGAACAATTCTGCACTTTGCAAATCTCTTGTCCTCAAGAACATTGTGGAGATAAAGAGGATTTGACATTCTTAGATTCAAACCTCTATCACCAAAGCTATATTATTAATAGAAAGAAAAGATTAGTATCTTAAGTAATAGGTAATAAAGAATAGCACTATAGTGGTAAATTCACCCAAAAATGATCAGAAATCAATGAAGGTAACAATATAAAACAATCCATTACCCTGTGTGTAGCTGCATTGGCAAGTCATGGGATTGAGCAAATTCCAAACTTAGCAAGAAGATGTAGTCAACCAGATTTTTGTTTGCTACCAAGACAGGCTTGAAAACTGAATTATAAAAATGATAAGTAGCCTTACTCTTAATACCATGAAACATATATTAAAGGGTTAATCAAGTAAATGGTCCCTATAAATATTCAGAATTTTGTTTTTAATTCCTACAAATAAAAATCATACTTTTTATTCCTAGTAACAATTTCCTTTAGCATTTTAGGGACTAAAAATGTTGACGGAATTTTTTTACAAGGACTAAAAATGATGATGAAATTTTTTACAAAGACTAAAAATATATTGACGGAAAATTTTAGAAGGTCTAAAAAGTGTGATTTTATTTTGTAGACACTAAAAACAAAATTCTAAATATTTATAGAGGCTATTTACTTGATTAACCCTATATTAAAACCAATTTTCATTCCCTACTCACCAGCTAACACCTGCTGCAGACCCTCCTCAGCTTCCTTTTTAGTCACCTTTGTATTGATGTCTAGGCCAAAGTAGTATGCTGCTATGCTTTTCAAACCAACTATTTCATCAGCAACAGTAACAATCATGTTAAGGAATCCAACTAGAATATTGAACTTTAATTTTGTAGAACTAAGAGCTTATTTTTGTGTGTGTTTGTGTGTAGAGAGAGAATTTTATGAAGGATATGATTCCAACTTGGAGAGAAATGCTTTAGTGAATAAATCCAGTGTCCAAGAAGATCCATTTGGCAAACCCTTCAGGAAACATTAAATATAAATATAAGATAATATAACTAGTTAGTAAAAATCATACAAAATAATATTAATAGAACAATTGTGTAATTTGAACAATAACTTTTAGAATAATTGTGTAATTTGAGCAATTGTTTAACTACGGATTTGGACACGGTTAACCATGTCCAATAAATTAATACTTGCTTGAGTTGTGTTGACCGCTTATAATTTGTCATGAAAGTTGTCTAAATTTGGTTGTACAAAAATCAATCATTTCACTGTAATTACGTACAAAATTTGGTTGTATAAAGACTTTTTTAAAATGAATATATATAAATCTCTAGATTTTTTTATAAGCAATCCTGTTAGTTCTACGAACTCTTTTATCAGATAAAACTGATATGAGTCTCATCATTTTATGTGGGATCTATTTTCAAAGCGTGGGATCTAGAGTAAAAGAGTAAATGTTAGAGAAAATGTTAGATAAATTGTTCATAACACTCATTATCGGTATCGACATATGAGTATCGTGTTTGGTATCGTAGCTTGATAAATACAAATGCATGAATTAAAAGTGAATGTGAACAAGAAGCTCACTTCATTTAGGATATTTTCAGCAAGGCGTTCAACTCTCACGAGTCTAGCAACATGAGGAGTAAAACTCCTGTGCCATTCAGTATCAAGTATTTTGTCCAAATGTATCCCATCATCGAAAATTACAGTAGAGATTCTTGCAGCTTTGAAGCATGTTGAACTAATAGATTCTAATCCTGAGATTCTTCTGTATTCTACAACAGCTTCCAAAGTTGATTCGCATCCATACAATTGAGCAATATCTCTTAGATTTCTCTGCCATCACATAATAACCAATAAAAATTTATTAAATATTTCCTGACGAGAAAACCCGTATGAACGTTGTCCAAATTTCACTCATCCGAACAAAAAAAAAGTTGTTTGTTCAAAGTTATCCATTCAAACACAAGAAAAACAGTGTTTTATAGTTGAAAAAGACTCTTGAATAAGAGTGAGTAGTTTATTTAGATTTGGATTCCGTGAAATTGCCAAAATCCCGCGCAACCACTATGTTGGTGACCGTTAAAACAAGATCGAATGAAGACTTTAACATTGAGATCGTAGTTTTTGAAAGAAAAAAAAATACTTAAAATCTACAATGTCTGGTCTTGATCTAACTGTCACTGATGCGGTGACTGCGTGGATGCGGGGTTTTGGAGATAGCAAGGAATCCGAGTTCCTTCATTTCACAAGCACCACGAATCATGACAGCAATACCAGAATTCATTAAATGTACATGAGTTGTCACGGCAATTAAATGACTTTGATTAGAAACTACACACACATGCAAAAGAAAACGTTGTTCCAGCAGGGAGATAAAAAAGCAAAGGATGTTTGTTACCTTGAAGGATAGAGAGTATTGTGTTGAAGCAACAGCATCACCGTGTGCTAGTGAAAAAGCATGAATCAAAGAAAAGTTGGAGTTAACCGCAACTAAGTTATGGGCATGACCATCCACAATTTCTACCTCCTCAATCGTTTTTCTCAATACACTGAAATCCATTCTCACTCTGTTTGTCTCGTTGTATTTTTGTGTTTCAAATAGGTAACTGTCCACAGAATCAAATGTTGAAAGATAACAAAGAAAAATGAATGAAAAAGAGAGAAAACTCATAGAATATTGCATTGTTTTCTCACATGTGTGAAGATACAACCTTACAAGTATTTAACTATTTATAGAATGTCAATGATAGATCACACTAAGCTAAAGTGGACCAGCAGAGGCCACCATTCAATGTTTTATATGACTTTGTATAGTGGTCCTTTTTTGGCTCAATATATTGGGTCTTGAACACCAACGTTTCTAAGCTTAATTACGCTAATACTTAATTAGAATTCTTAACGGCGAAAAACAAAGTGGAGTTTTGTCTGAAATATACAAAAGAACCCTAATTAATCCTTAACTGGAATCCCAATATGTGATTCCTCACTGCAATTTTGTTTAGAAATATTGAATAATTGTCTGCAATTTTGTTTGTGCAATACCAACGATTCATTGGTCGCAATTTCATCCTAAATTTATCCTCATATAGTTGCATTTTCGTTTTATCACATTTTCTCTCTTATACAACGTTCGCTTTAGTCTCGTCATTCTTAGGCAAGCCTTAAGGCACCCTCATCTTTCTTATATCCTTGAAGTTTCTTATAATTTTTAGTATATCTTATAATTTCTTAAATAACTTGTATATGTTGTGCATTTAAAAAATTATTTTTCTTCACTGAATCATACTTTCAACTTGGTCCTCCCTAAGCTTAATTTCTGGCTTCGTCCTTGTTATCACACAATCTTGTTAGAACTCGGAGAATTCGGGGAATTCTAGGAGGCTTAACTCTTCCTAGAATTCGGGGAATTAGTTCCAACTAAATTTTGGTAAAAAAAAGCTCTAAAGTGGTGATAGCTTGCATTACAAGTTATTGTAGTCTATGATGCTCCTTATCTACAAATAGACTTGATTCAATCTTGTTTGTATCATTATTCATAGTCTCCAATAAGCTGGAGCATGATATATGTTGATCATGCCAAGCTTGGAAATGAAAGAGTTGAACTTTGAGGTGACAATGCTTTTGTGAGGAAGTCTACGAGTGGCTCTTCAGTAGAAATATGAAGCAATCATAGAAGACCCGTTTGCACCTTTTATCTTATCAAATGCCAACCTACTTCTAAATGTTTTACTCATTCATGAAAAATTGGATTAGAGGCTATATGTATTGCAGTTTGGTTATCACAATAAAGAACATGTTGTACGTTGCAAAGTTTCCCCGCCTTTCATGTCGCAGAACCATACAAAAAAATTGTTCATTGAAGGGAGATGATCCATAAGCAGGATTTGTGACTTAACCACTGAAATCTTTTCACTCAAACTAGTGAGAAATCTAATAGCATAAGGTAAGATATACTTTTGTCTATTCTAATAGATTCACAAGAACATCTAACTCTGCAAGTGCAACTTCGCATATGCATATAGCTTTCCAATCCTTCCTAAAGGATTGTCAATTTTGAGTAAAAGTTAGTAAGATATTTTGAATCTTGTTGTAAAGCATAAATTTCTTGCATCAATTCGATTTTTTTTACCAAATCACGTTGCGCAAAACGTTCTCTAAGGTCTTTCCACGCATTAACTAAATTTCCCATGATCATAATAGATTGAGCAATTAAAGGAGAAACTAAATTCAAAATCCAAGAATGAGTTAACATTTGCAACGATTCCAAGCTCAAAACGTAGGATCAAAAGAATTTGTAACTAGAGGAATTGTTCCATCAACAAATTCAAATTTCATTTTCCCGCCAAGAGATCTACACATAGAATGAGCCCAAGAGTGATAATTTGAACCGTTTAGAATAGGATAACCCATTATAGAAGAAGGCTGTCCTGCAATGGTCGCATTACAAGGAACCACTAAGGAGGTGAAGCAAAATAAGCACTCTCACATCGAGAGGCTTATGATACCATGTTGACAGAATCAAAGGTTAAAAGATAACAAAGGAAAATGACAGATCACACTAAGCTCAATTGTAAATTAGCACACAATAGCATAAATAACTCTTCATAGAGTTGAGGGAATCTGTTACAACTGGATTTTGGTTACAAAAAGCACTAAAGTAGTGATAGCTTGCATTGCAAGTTACTGTAGTCTATGGTGCTCCTCTTCTTTAACTTCAAGTAGACTTGATTCAATTGTGTTTGTATCATTCATCAATGATAAGAGTCACACATCAATTATATAATTTTTATAGCATAAATTTTGAAGTCAACAATTAATTTGCAAATCACATTACATAATTGTTAAAGGCGCGTTAGCTTACGATTGTAGTGAATCAATGTTTAAATTCCATATGAGAGAGATATCCACATTTAACCCGTGAGACATGTTTCAAATAAGTTTTATCTTCTTCCATTGAAAAAATGTTATGGAAAACAAACATATTGTCATATTATATGAGATAAGGCCCAAATTATCACTGATTGAAATCTGTCAACTTTTTGAATATGCAAATAGTAAGATCTACTAATTTTAGAATAATAATAATACAACAAAGTGGGTAAGGTTACTCCACTTTTTAAGGTGGGTACATAGTAATTTGAGAAATGATATTTGTACAATTATTTTGGGATCAATGTTTTTATTGTATTCTTACTTCTTTTTTTTTGTCTCTATTGTTTTTGTCCAATAAAAAGAGAAAAGAAAATTTTATTCCAAAAGTTGTCCGAAAATAGATATTTACTCTAAAAAATTTACGATTTTATTAGGGTTAACTTAAGCTGAATCCAAATTTTAAGAATACATTGCACTAGTCCCATACCTGCTTCCATGAGTCATGAATAAATAAACAAATTATAATACATTTGGTCCAATTTTATTTTATTTTTGAAATTTAAGTTTAGTTTTGACCTCGGAGTGTGTATTTGTTATTTTGCTAAACGGAGTGTGTGAAAATTTAGATTCTCATTTCTCATGCTTGTTCAAGCATGCATAAGGACATATATGAAAAATATACTCCTACCTCCTCAGTCCTCCCCTAGTCCTTATACTCCTACGTTTCCTCCAAATTCTACTTTTGTCCTCACATTTTCAACTATAAATTTGTTCTTTTCATAATAGCTTGACATTAGTCTAGACAGTGATCAATTGGAGATGCACTTGATGATTTCAATTGTCCTGTGAAATACATTGCATTTGCTGCAATATAGGGAAGCAAATTAAAAAAATGATTTTTTCTTCTAAATATTGTGAAAATTGTTCCAAATTTTTTAGTTTAAAAAAATATATATTCTTTTTGAAGAAGCTAAATTAGCTTACACAAATTGATACTGGAGAGAATCGAACCTGAAACTTGAGGAGGAGAACATTCCCAAATCTCAAGTCAATACCACCAGGCCAACCCAAATAGATTAAAAAAAAAACAATATTACATATTTGTTTTATCAATTTTTTTAAATCAAGAACATAAATTATAATTTTTTAATGACAAATGTTAGTATGTTACATGTTATGTTATGTTTATTTACTTTTTTTTTCAGGATTTGAACCTCAACATTTAACCCCTCAGCTCATTAAATCCCTTAGACTATGAAAATATTAGATTCTCTTTAAACAAAATGTGTAAGATTCTTTAAGTGAGCAATTAAGATGATGAGAAGAACGTATCCTTGTTCATTTGTGGTTGTGGAAATAATGAAACAAAATTTTGGTATTTTTATTGTTTCCAGAAAATGTGAACAATTGTTAAATTTAAGTGTCCATTATCAACTTTTTGTTGGCTAGTAAAATTTAATATTAATTTAGAAAATAAAAATAGAGATTCTTTTTACTAAGGAAACGAGGTTAATTGTGTTTAGAATATTATATTTTATAAAAAAATTAAAATCCAACAACCTGCACAATGTGATTGGACCACAACAATTTATTAATTGTGTTTAGAATATTATATTTTATAAAAAAAAATTAAATTCCAACAACCTGCACAATGTGATTGGACCACTACAATTTAAGAAAACAACTAGCAAACATACTGTAGGAAATACAGAGTGATCTATGTATTCATTTTCATTGCCTGTTGTACATATATTTGGTAATACTTAAGGTTATTGCAATTTTCCCCCCTCAAAACACATATAATTTAGGGATATTTGCCGTGCAGTTTGATTCGATTTTGTGGCAAAGGTCATTCAAACTGCATGATAAAAAATCATGCGGTTTGGTTTGGTTGACCTTTAAAATTACTCAATCCGTCTCTAAATTATAGTCGTTTAAGGTTTGTGCACAATTATTTGGAAAATGATTAATTTGTTGATTTCAATGGTAAAATTAATATCATTTACTAAAATACCTTATTAATGGTAGTTAGTGGAGTAATTAAATTGGATGAAATTCAATAAATAAGGATATAATAATGGAAAAAATAATAAATGTTGCATTCGTATTCTAAAGTGACAATTATTTTAAGAAAAAAAATATGCTAAAGAGACAATTATTGTGAGATGGAGGGAATAAAAACCAAACCATTGCGGTTTGGGTTGGTTTGATTGTTGCGGTTTTTTCTGAGACAATAAATTTTTTTGATTCCAACTTTAAAATCAACTTATTTTGAACAATGTTTCAAATTTGATCCAACATTACAATTTTATTTCCATTCAACAATGTTTCCGTCGACGTACAAAATTAAAAACATGGACAAAAAAATAATTTTATTCGGTAAGAAAATGATAATGACTAAGATTTTATTATTCTCTAAAAGTCTATTCTCTTCGGTAAGAAAATGCAAAAAACTAAGATTTTATTATTCTTTAAAAGTTCAAATTGAATTTCTACGATTCAATATATATCTAACATAAACATATATACAAAAACACTATTAAATTAAATTAAAACACATAAATACATTTTTAAAATCAAAAGCATAGAAGAAACTTACATGAGAAAAAACATGTCTTAGTACAAAAAAAAAAAAAAGAGAAAAAACAAGTCATTCTATAAAATGTTCAATTGTATTTCTATGAGTACTAGGTTTAGTGAAATAAGTTTAATTAGTGTTTCTCTTATGTTGGTGTTTAGTTTAGTTCTAAAATACAAACCGCAAGCCGATCAAAACTATGCGGTTGAGTCAAAAAATGATCTGAATACATACAAATCAAATGCGGTGTTTTTGTGGTTTGTGATTTGAGTTGATTTGATTTACGGTTTTTTTATTGTGTTGAATAATTATCTTATTTGTTTACGATTTTTCTCTTGGTTTACAGTTTTTCTATTGGTTTACAAAACACATTTTTATACCAGGAGACAAATTAGTCCTTCTAATACAATAAGTTAAAGACTAATTTGTCTCCGGTAAGAAAATATAAGGGATTATAATGGATTTATTTTTTGTTAGGGATTGAATTGATGTGCGAGAAAATTGTGAGGATTAAATTTAATACGCACTTTTTTTATTTATTGTTTTTGCCCCTGAAGTTGAATGAATTTATAGAAGTTTTGTAATTTAATTCTTTTGTGTTAGACTTTTGATATTAATCTCTAATCTCTTTAGCGGGGTAGGACTGTAATGGATGACAAGGCTCTCCGTTTAAGATTTAAAACCACTGGTGAATAAATTAAGTGTCTGGGATTCAAACCCTAACTCTTGCATATAACAATATATTGACCATGCCAACTGAGTTATACTCACGGCGGTTCTCTCAATTTCCTAAAAAAAATATTAAGTGTTCCATTCGGAGAGAGAGATATATTCAAAATAATTGATAGAAATATCGACAACAAAAAATTTATAGTGGATTCCACCATAATTATTATTTTTTGTTACGATGTCTCAATTAAATGGATCTCTTCATTCATTTTAAGAAATGGAGAAGATACTAACCTTGACAATATATTAAATTTTACCTAAAAAAATATGTCTGATTTTTTTTTTTTTTTTTTAAACTTTTGTAATACCTCTAATCTATCCAGCAAAGGCGTGTGTCCTCAAAAGGCTTGATTACTAAGCCAAATTTTTAGAAGACAGTATATAGTAAGGTTGACTGAAGAATAGTCTCATGGTTTTGTTCCTTGACAAAGTCTAGTTCAAAATCGTTCAAGTCCAATAGGATGGACTAGCAATAGGTAAAGAAATCAAATTCATTAGCCATAAAGTCTAGAAGAAAAGGCTACACATAAAACACTCTACAAATAGAAATAGATAAAGAAGTATTTCGCGACAAAAGTGAAGATTGGAAAAATGAGTAGCTATCATTTATTTTCATAAGACTTCATTGTTTAGGTGCAAAGAGATAAAACATCAAAGGATATTTTCAATAAGAAATTACGAATATAAGAGGGAAAACATTGATAGGAAGAAGATAATCTCTTAAGACAGCAAAGAGTGAGGACATTTCAGACTAGAATGTCTAAAGTTTGAAAAGGAGAAACCCATAAAAAGCGAGCACAAGAAAAAAAGAAAAAGGATTTCATGGCGAAGATGATATTTAACATCAATGATAACGAGGTAGAAAACATATGTTTTACAACAACGCAAGGATACAAATCAGAGTATCGATACAAAGGATCGATACTTTCAATACACGACAATTGGAAGAAAGATGATAAAAACGATTTCAATGTTAGAAAATAGTTGTTTACAATATTATGTAATCTATAGACTTGCATAAATGTATTGAAGGATAAAAATAAGAACCCACATAAGAAGATGGAACACAATTTACTAAAAGGTAAGGAAAAGAGAATATCATATTCTTGAGTTCAAAATGAACGTCTATCTATATCATTCAATAACAAAGGGAGATATTCGATACACAAGATATTCTGTATTCAACAAATGTTCTTGTGCAAGATTTTAATCCGATCCTATCAGACTGTTGTTAAACGGATTACAAGTTAGCAGGTTTTTTTTGACGCTCACTATGCTAAAGATAGAACTCAAAGAGAAATCACTGAACAAAGAAAAAGGACAAGATTAAATGCTGATGACGACATAAAGAGAATAACCTATATAATAATATACA
>Ga0315915_1007637_pt1 | contig 12865 bp, 9 predicted proteins | sample MpolbnodulesMG_FD_207738 | JGI IMG/M metagenome (GOLD analysis project Ga0315915, IMG submission 207738) | Medicago polymorpha root nodule microbial communities from Los Angeles, California, United States - branched nodules | ecosystem: Host-associated > Plants > Roots > Nodule | place: USA... | reverse complement strand
ATAGTACTCTGAATATGGATCCTGCACACTTGAACAAATTGTTTAGCATATCCAATTGATTATTTTTAATACCTTGTTATTGTCAAAACTCAATAGGTGACTTGTGAAACACCCTTGTTCCAACAGGTCGAATGTTCTTTTAGTTACAGAAAGACGAGTTAACACAGTTTAAATATGTGGTTAACTGTATTAAGTTGGTGGTTAATGAATATAACAAAGTATCATAACTCTTTTTTTATAACAAGTATCATTACACACTAACAATCAATTGAACACAATTAATCATAATTTTATCAAATGATTTATACATGTATAAACCACCAATCCACATTGAACATTTTTGTATTTATAGTTGAAAAATAAGCACAAAATCAAATCCACAAGGATAACCATTTTTTCTATATCCAATTAAAGCTAGCCATTAAACAACAACAAAGGACAAATGAATCTAACTCCACGAACATAAAATTCAAATTGACTTTAAAGATAACAACCCTAAAACTATATGTCTCAAGAAGACATACAAATACAGAGTCATGTATGTCTGACTTAATAGCATACCTAAAGTTATTGTAATTTGATATTAAGTATTTGATCATCCATTGGCTAATATAGCTTCATGGATCTACAATCCATGTTGATCTTGAGAAACAAAATCCTAGCAAAAAGCAAACAATTGAACACATAATTAGAGCAAATAGAGTGAAAGAAGGGTTCTAAACATAGAAAATTGAATGATGCATGTTATCGAAAAAGTAAACATGGGTTTTTGTCAAAATGATATCTTTTTTATAGAGCTGCGTTGAATTTTATGGAGTTTTCATGGGACGTGGTTTGCGTGCACTCAGGATGTCGTGGACGCACTGCAATCAGTCACATCTGAACCATCTGATTAAGATCGGACAATTTAAATTTTAAGTTCGAATTTGAACTTAAAATCCAAATCATCTGATCTTAATCGAATTGTTCAGGTGTGACTGATTGCAGTGCAATCAACTATACTCAATCCAAATTTGCAATCTTGTGAGTGATATAGTGAAGAATGAGTTGAAGTCATTCACAAATTTATAGATGATTTTTGTAACATGTTGAATCTTACATTGTAAGTTTCATTAAAGTTTTTGACCGGAAACTTTTTTTAATTCTTTTTTGGAATAAAATTTGTATTCTTTTATTACTATTTCAGATTTTTTTAAGTGTCATTAATTACTTTTGACCGACTTTCAAAAACAATTAATTAGTTTGACCGAAAGCTTAATTTAATTCTTTTTTTGGAATAAAATTTGAATTTTTTTATTATTTATTTCAGATTTTTTTTCCCCACAACAAGAATTTTACTTGTTTTCCCTTAATAAAAAGAATTTGACCTGTTGAACAAAAAAAAAAAAGAATTTGACCTGTTTTAGTAAATTACTAACTTTATAAAAAAATCATTTTTTAGATTTATTGAATAATTAATGTATATGGTTTGTATTATACACAAAATACATATAAAAAAATTTGATCAAAGCAATATATAAAAAATCAGGAGAGGCCTGAACCTTATTACATCAAAGTGTTCCTAAGGTAAGGAGAACCAATACTGTCCTTAAATAAAAAATCAGCAATAAAAGGAGGGGGTAAAGGCCACCACTGAGAGGTGAACACAGGTAAGCTTTGCCCATTTGAAGCTAAAGCATCTGCAACAACATTTACTTCTCTAAATTATTTAATAAACTTAATAAGTGAAATGTTACTTATAATCGAGGTCGGATGAAGTATCACTTTGTGAAAGAGGATTATATTTTGAGGTTCGACAACTACTCTTGTTCAATGCCCCAACCCGAGCGAGCATCACTTTCGAATAACAAGACAATATTTATCGAGGTCCTCTAACATTGTCCTAGTTTAATTAAATAGTCTGTCTAATTATTTCATCCATTGGGTGGTGATTCAACTGGTTTAAGCCAAGATATTAAAGAAGTTGAAGAAAAATCTCGTATTCAAGTCCTAACAAACAAAAAACTAACATAATAATTAACCTATTATCATTTATCATTAAAAAAATTATTTCACTCTTTTCAACCACTTTAAGAATGGATGGTGAATACATATTTAACTATTGAATTCAGCTAAGTAATAATTTTTTTAGCAGTTTGGATCTACTCCAGTTTCCCGTTTAGGAAGTATGTTTGATTCAACATGACATTTACAATTAGACAAATATAGCCTCACACGCATACAGTTACACACATCTATATTAACTTCATGAGTAAATTTAAAATGAATTACTCAGCTTAATAACTCATGATATATAACAATGAGTTCCACTGATCCAACGGTCAAATCAAAAGTTCTTATTGAGAGTACCAACTCCACAAATTTTTGTAAAATTTTAAAACTACTCAATACATCATCCAATGGTTTCAATAGATTAGGTTAAATTGCTACGAAATTTGGATTTATATAAATATTTGTGTGCTTGGTCATAAATCTATTATGACAATAATCAATTGTTGAATTAGTGTAATTTCTTCGTAAATTATGAGTTGTTAAGTGGAGTAACTCATGTGAGAGTAACTCATGAAGCTGATAGTTGAAAAACTAACTTATAACTGAGTGCTGATAGTTGATAGCTTATAACTCAAAATGTAGTTTAGTAACTAGTAAGTCGTAAGATTGGTTGTAGTGGACTATAAAAGGTGTGAATGTGGGTAGTTTTTTCTATAAAATAATTAAATTAAATTAATAAGGTTAAAATTGAAAAAAAATTATAAGAGGTTATGAGCTATATGTAAGATATTTGAAATAACATCTCAAAAAAAGTTATAAACTCACGAGAAAAGCTTATTACCGAACACGTCATATTTTGATCCAACATGCTTATATACTAATTCAATAAGCTATGAGCCAATGTCTTATCGTTACCAAACACAACTTTAGTAGTATTGATTGTGTGTATCTTTGAAATAATAGAAATAAATTCTTATAGTAATTTGAAATTATGTGTGTGTATATGCTCCATTTTTTTTTCAAAAAGAAATTATAATTAGGGGCTGATGTAATGTATTAAGTAATGTAATAATGTATTAACGTATCAATTATGTACTCTTTTGTGTGTTGATGTCTAAAATGTTGAATATATGAGTGAGGTGACTATATACCTAACATTTTAAATTTTGGATGAAGATGTGACGTTTCTCTCTTATGGTATCAGAGTATCGACTCGATGTTGCTCTCGATATTCACCCATACCGACCAAAATATATTACATCATTATCTTTATTTCTTTTTCTCTCAGGGTGTTATTTGGATGTAGGATTGTCCATGAAATATTTTCTTGTGTTATTATACACGTGAAAAAATAAATTTCTTATCATTAGATGATGATGATGATGATGAACGTTTGTGATTTAATAAGGATCAATGACATGACAGTTACTTGTTATGTAGGATATATCTTTACTTAGAAGATAGAGATATCTTCTATTGTTGTTCGTGCAATTCTTGTGCAACCAATGCAGGTGGAAGACAACTTGGCTCAAGCTGAGAAACAAGCGGAGGATCATCAAAGTAACAAATTTCATGACATTGGTATCAGTGGCCCATGGAGTGATGCAGTGACAGATTTTGATTATATACGAGAAGATCACATAAATCACAATGTCGCTCAAGACTTGAAGATTCTGCATTTGTTTTGGAAGGGCAAAGATGTTAGTGCTAGTGTACCTCAGGTTTATGCCGAAGAGGAAGGGAGAGGAACATCTATAAATTATTTAAAGAATCGTTTTGTTGCTATGCAATAGCCCTTTACTGAGGTAGTGTAAAGAAAACAAGAAGCAAAAGGGTTTTCCGGTTCATTTTACCCGCTCCAGGGGCATGCTTTCAGATTGATTTGGCTTCTCTCTTTGATTATGTTTCTTTTGTTGTTCATTTTTATTTGAACTTGGTCTTTTTCTTTTTCTTTCTTGTTATCTTTTATCGCTTGAGAAGGTTTTGGTTTATGTTCCCCTTCTTCTTTTGTTCTTATTTCTTTTTTATATGCATTTAGGATGTTGCAGTAGGTTCTCCTCCTAAATCCCATTTGTCTAAAAAAAAGTCACGAGGGATACATGGTGGAAGGGTTTGTTGTGATTTTTTTTAAAAGGGTTTTTAAGAAAACAAGATACATGATTATATAAATTGACTTTTATGTTTGTTGGCAAATTATGATACGATAAATGTTAGACACACTCTCCTTTTAATACTCTCTCAAACATTTACTCATTTATTGGATGAAACACATGTGAGTTTCACAATTTTATGTGGGGTCTATTTTCAAAGTGTGATACCTACATAAATTTTATCCAATAAAAGAGTGAGTATTAAGGAGAGTGTTAGAAAGAGAGTGTCCATAACACTTCTCTTATGATATATACCTTGCACAACAAAGAATACTAATTTATATAAGTAACTCGTTTAAAAACAGGAAAATGTTAACCTGTGCTCTTTGGCATAAGTCAAGAAACCAAATGTATAAGATTTCTTTTTGAAAATTGTGCTTTTAATGTCTTAAAGTTTCAAAAGTTATATTTTCAATGTAAAACTTATTTTTTATTTCGATTTTAAACTCTTTAAGGCACAAGTTAGCACGACCCTTAAAAAAATACGTAAGTGAGATTCATATAAAAGTTTGGCATCTTCAACATGTTTTTTCTTGCGCATCATTCATAGATAGAACTTTAGATAATTAGATTAAATGATTAAGAGACTCAAATATCTAACACATTTGTGAGACTATGTTGGTCAAGTAAGTTTATTTGTGAAGTAAAACAACATTTATCTAGTAATTTAATTTGAAGTCCACACTAAACTTTAAGAAAGAATACGCACCCATTTACTAAAAAAAAATTCTTTAGATTTTCATACTCGAGCAAAGTAATCTTTTACGTGGATGTAATCTAACATTAATATTTTTCCTTACAATCGATTAAACAAAACTATTCCTTTGACCAAAAAATAAAAATAAAAAATTATTCCCGACTCAACTAGCCTCTATTTACTTTCTAGAAAGATTAAAATTCAACAATTTTAAAGAGGATGTTACGTGAAAGATCTCATCTCACTACTAAAGTTGATTAGATTCAACAATTAGAATACACAATTAAATTTCAATTAGATTCAGAGAAACGTAAAAAAAATGGTTGACTTTTTTTATGAAATGAAAAAAAAAGTTTTGATATGTATAGAAAAAAAAAACATATTTTATGTTGTATGTTTTTTCTCCTCAATCTGATACCAAGTCTCGAGCCAAGGACCACAAAGTTTGAAAAATATTTGGTTGTTTATGTGGAATCATTTGAAAGTACACATTTGAAATCATATTTGGCTGTTTGGAAAATGTTCTCTCAAGTTTTATTGCACAACACTAAAGGAAAGACTTGGATATCCCATAGTGAATGCACTCTAGTTCAAAAATGTAAAAAAAAAAAAACAACTATAAAATGTTCAGCCTGTCAGTCGCACACGACTAAAAAAATTACAGTGTGGCAGGCGGAAACTGCTAAGTGCTATCAAGTTTATTTGTGCTGCTAACATAATTAAAAATATCATTCAATGACTTCAATCAATCTCATATTGAAGGGTCTCTCACTCTCAGCAATGTCCTTGTGATGTCTTCTCTGCAAATAAAATCATGCAAAATTCTTACTGAAGTTTCCAGAAGAATTACCTATTAGCTATTTCATATAGACCTTCATGTCTCCAAATTTTAACAAAATAGCCTACCATCTCCTGCATAATGCAAACTCACCAACATAACTTTTTCATATAATGCATTCCCAAATTTGAAAAGGAAAGGGTGTATCTTTAAGAACTTACAGCTAAAGGTATAGGCGGGCGGAAAGGTTCGTTAGAAAAAAGCATGTCGTCAGAACTTCCTGTCAGGCTGAAAGAGATGCTGGTTAATTTTGGTAAACATGAAATGGATATTCAAGGTTACATAAAACATAGAGGATGGATTACTGAAAATAAAAAGGTGCATCTAGGACCTCCTCTTCATAAAAGCAAAGGTTGCTGCTATTGGCACAAAAGGCCAATGACGAGTTATTGGCAACATGTACAAGTTTACAGAAGTAAAAGTTTCCGCTTAATATTGACAAACCAGACGATTAAAAGGATGATATACATGTATAGTGCTTAGAGACACAGCAAAGAGACAACATTCATTTTCTAATATGAAATGGATTCACAAAGAGATCAATAAATTTGTACATAGAAATTTCGATTATTCTATTTAGTTGGCGCCAATATTTTTGTTGGTCTATCAAATTGACCAAACATGGCCCCCAAATTTTTATATGGATACATGGATGAAATCAGAAATATGCACGTACCATATAGTTGAAACTTTAGGGGGTCTTTGTGCTTTTTTTGACTGATCACCAACCCATTCTTTCCTCTTTTGATTCCACGCTATCTCAGCTGCATGATAATAAGAATATACTTGAGAATATTCTAAGAAGAGAATTAAAACTGGACTGCATTTGATACTAAAGAAATCAATCACTAAGAAGAGTCTCACATTAGTTAACATCCAAATACAACAATTTTTTTAAATATATTTCATATTTTTTGAATGGTTTCAGGGATCTGGAAAGGATTAATTCCAGTTATTTCTATAATCTGCGGCTACATCTGGCTTGGTAAGCAAAATAGATACCTCCATTCATATATTTGTTAGAGATGTGATTGTGTATCATATTGTAATACAACCATATGGAAAACTATGTACTTGTACTCCTATCACAGTTTTCACATATCATTTTTTCCTATCCGGAAGCCACATGCACGCACTATATGCAAGTTGCCTCATGACTTACCAAGGAAACAGGAAAAACAGACAAAGGATTCTAAAACGTTTTGCCGATAAGTTGTTTAAAACATTCTGAGCAGGGAGCAAAAACAAAATTAATACATGAAATGAGCCAAGCCATTTAATTTGAAGTTAAACACACATACACACACGAGTTGTTGCAGATCTGTTTAAGATCTATGTGCTTACAAGATAACCAAAAAACTCGAAGCATGAAATAAATTCTGTTCACTAATTCGTATTTTGCTAAAGTAGAACTATCGATAATAGATGTCAAGAAAGGACATACCATGGTTTACGAAGGCTTCTTTTACAGTCGAATTAATTTTGCGGGCATCATGTGAGCCCTCTGAAGAGTCATTCTGATGGTCATTAGAACTACAACCAATCAGATCCATCTTTTATGGAGAGCTTTATAAAATTGTCTACTAAACAACTAACCTGTATGAAAAGTATATGGAAAAAGACTATTAGAGGGAAAGCTTTTCACTCATGCTATACAAATATAAATTATAAAATCATTCCAAGGCCACAATATAAAGTTTTTAGTTTTTTGGAGATTCACCAATCATGCAAAAGAGCTTTTAGTTAAGCAATTGAAAATGCAAATTTTAATGTCATTTAAGCCTTATAGAACTAAAATGTGTACCAATTGGAGGCCAGATGAAATAATATGTTTTCAGCCTCTAATTCCAGATTCAAAACTAACAAAATGTAAATCCAAATTCTATTTCTCAATACCAAACTATCCAGAAACTAAATTTCATAAAGAGAAAAAAAATCAATATTTTGCTATTAGTTTACTGGGTAAAGTAAACAATCTCAAACCATTGATGAATAAATCAATAGCTGGTGTAACATGCACACTCCTAACAAGTCATGAATATTTTGCAATATAAACATCAGATTTCTCATTAACTATTAAACTTGCTTATTATACTTCCGACTTCCGAGTCTAATCCATTAAGAAGAATTTGTTACCAATTGTACAGGTTTCAGGGAAGCATCCCTTCCCTTCCCTCAAAGGGCAAAATGATCATAACCAAAGCAAATGTTAGTAATGAAATTCCTCGAAAATTGAATTACTTGCTGTTGGGATATTCATGCATTCACACGCGATCAATGTATTGGCCATCATTGTATTCAGTTCAGATTTTGACTTTTTAGAAATAAAAAACACCGAGCATGGAATCCATATACAACCTGATCTTGAACCAGTTGTCATCAATACGCTGACTGCATGAAATTAGAATATCCCGACGACGAGGGACGAATCTTGATCCCTCCCTTTTGTGATTACGATATTATTATATTTTATTGGGGAAATACATTCATTGATAATGAACCACTAATTCACAAGCAAATAAATTTGAATATTAAACCAATACAAGAAATCATCACCAAGGATTCGTCAATTGAATCGAACACAATATGCAACCATTGTCATTTCAATAAAAACAGTACCAGAAAATAATATAGATTATAACAAAGCCGAAACAAGTAATGAATACTATTACTAATAAAACAACAATGATTTCATCAATAAAACAATAGGTTAAGAATATGAATTCATTGAGGATTGAAATGATAAAAGAAATTCAAAGGGGAAATGGAAAGAAAGGAAAAACTAACCTGTTGTTGTGTAGTGTGGACTGAACTTCACTGAGACGAAAGCGATGGAGACAAAATCGTCTCAAAATTTTGGCTTATACATATAGGACCGATGGAAAAAAAGACAGAAAATATTTTGGACTAGACCGATGTGGCGTACGAGTAATTCAATCAAGGAAAATTCAAACCACTCTTGGCTCCTTTGATGCACATGATGAAAGATACGGTAATTGTATTATACTTTGTCTCAATGTAAAAAAGTACATGATTTATATCTTACATTGTCATAGTTAAAAATAAAAATGTTCTCCTCCAAGCTTGACTCGGTTGTTAATGACATTGTATGTTGTGTGTAAGAGTTGAGGTTCGAATCCCGAGCACCCAATTTATTTACTTTAAAAAAATATTACATATTTTCCAGAAAAAAAAGATGTTACGCATTTAAACTTTAAAAAATAAAAGTGAATCTAATCAATTTTTTTTATCATGTTTGTACCAAACACGTAACATGATAAATGACTATCATGCCACTATCATATCATATCATATCTCTTTCATATTTAGCGTGTCAAACATGTCATATTTGTTTTGAGTTTAGTTTGTACACATCATCAAACTGATAGTGTAACGTTATTTTACGCATGAATTCGATCAAATCAATCCAAGATACCACTTTAAAGGCTAGTTCTAAAATATTACTAAAAATATGCATTTGACATGATTTGATCGGATGAATATTTAAAAAAGTTTCACATCGTTTATGTGCACAAAAATTAATCTCATTTTTTTTTTCAATTGATTCTAGAAATAATAATAAAAATTACTTCATACTTCTCAAAAATAAAATTCACTTCAAATTAGTTTGACTTAGTTGCATCTTGGTTTTTTTTAAGGAAATATGCTTATAACATTTCATTAATAATAAGATATTCAATACATTTGGATATATGAAAATAAATAGCGGGATTAGCTAGTAATGTGGCTTCTCCTACAAGAACATGAGCAACCTCATTGGTTTGTCGTCTAACAAACTCCACCCTAAAGCTGGTAAAGAAAGAACTAACTAGAGTACGACAGGAAGAAATAATACACCCAAATTCAAAATAGTCATCTCGAGTAGCATGAAAAGCATAACAAGTAAGATTGGAATCTGTTCGAAATCAACGTTGTTAAATTGCATATCGCTAGGCCACTGCAAAGGCAGAATGTAACCCCAAAACTTCACCAACGTCAACTGGATAACGATAAGGGTAATTAACAACCTTGACCAAAACAAAAGTACCAACGGAAACATTCACAGGTGCAGAAGTACCAACGGCGGGCGAACTCCCCCCTCCAATAGTCCCTTTATTTTGTTACTCTCACGAAATTAGAAATCAATTTTTAAATTTTGTTATCACATCTAATTTTGAATTAGTATCATTTTTGTTGTAATGTTTTTTCAATTTAAAATTTGAACTCCAAATATGGCGATATGGCTAGTTTCAAACCAGAAGAATGAAATGAAAAAAAGAATAAGAGTAGTTTGATGAAAAGAACAAATGATATTTGGTATTTACACACCCCACTTTTTTTCTCTAGAAAAAAAAAAAATCTCACTTTTTCCTACACTCATTCAACACTCAATTTTATCTCTATAACAATATTCCTATCACATTATGAATTTGAGAAATGATATTTGTACGACCATTTTGTGACAACTTTTAAACAACTTTCTCTCTCTTCCTTTTTCTCTCTCCATTGTTTTTGACCAATAAAAATAGAAAAAATGAAGGTTGTCAAGAAGGTTGTACCAAATGATTGTTCAAATATCATTGCTCAAATAAATAAATAGTCGACTCAAAAATTAAGCGAAAGACAAAATCATGGACAAAAGAAACAAGATGATCTAGAAATAAGATGATGGGAAAGTTCTAATCGCCTTTAGGGTTTACAGAAGGAGAGGATTTATAATACAGGTTCATAACTTTGTCATAAGCATCCTTCAAAATAAAACTTTGTCATAAACAACTTTTTTAGTTTCAAATTTTGGTTTTGCCAATTTTTTATTTTTGTCATTTTCAAATTGATATATTCCTTTTGCATGTGTCTTGTTTTTATGAATGGATTTTTTTTTTTTGACAAGATTTATGAATGGAAATTGAAATGGTCATTTCCTTCCCAAATGTAGATGATCCGGACCCACTATAGGTTTTTAAATAAAATTTAGAGAACTATAGACAATAAATAATATTGATTTAATTAATGTATTAATGTTAATAATATATTATAGTTTGCCATTAAAAAAATCTCTCCAACAAAAGTTTAGGGTCATGCTAACCGGTGCCCCCAGGGCACTGGTTAAGCATACAAAAAAAGGAATTTATTACCATAAAAGGAAACTTTGTTGACTTATTTATGGATTAATTATACAGTTTTCAATGCAATAATTACTATATAATTTTCCTTTTTAGTATCCTTAACCAGTGCTCCGGGAGCACCGGTTAGCATTTCCCAAAAGTTTATTGTCGTTGGAGGTATTTTGAATAATTTCAGAGGTCTGTGAACAATTATAAGATGTCTAATTAGCAACGTTTTTATGGAAGAGTCTTTTGCTGTTTAATGATCAATCCATTTATAATAAAAAAAAAGGTCAGTCGAATTTTTATAGCAAAACGTGCCGCAGCTCAACTTTTTTTTTTTTGCGCATAATCCTGCTGAAAATATAGATATAGTGATTTTTTTTTACAACGAACAAAAACTCTTAAAAATGATTATTTAAAAAAAACAAGTTAAAATTAAAACTTCAATGAAGAAACCTTTAGGCCATGAGTGGTAAGATGATATGGTGAATTGATAGAGAGATACAGGGGTTAGGTTTTGGGTGTTGTTGTTGGTGTTCAGGGGAGTCCTGTGCAAGTGGAACAAAGCCTTTTATACAAGGTCTCAGATATGGAAGGGCTGCAAAATTTGAATAAAAGGAAGAAGAAAAAAAAACTTGTATATGTGATCAAAATTCGTCACTAATGGTTCTTTTTTGTAGGTAAAAGTTTGAAAGACAACAATTTTTCTGTCAATTATGCATCGCCCATAGATGAATGTCTCTTTGCCTGTAGATAAAAGTTATGTTTGAACCATTACTTATATATTTAACTACAACTTAGTTGTCTATCACTATAACTTATGTGAGATTTTTTTATCAATTCTTTTTAAATGAAAAATTGTCAAGATTATAACGTGTCCTCCGAATTGTCGGGGACGACTCCGATGGTATTGTTGCAACCACAATGATGATTAGGTAGCTATTTTCTTATTATAAAGTTGGAGGTGATGTATTGTTGGTTGACTTGGGTGTTATTCAGACGGATCTTGGTTTTTGTAACAACAAAAGTTAAAACTACATTATTTGTAGTAAGAGTGATGGTTTGGAAGTCAATAAGTTGTTTATTGTTGCCCGTGGTCATACCTTGCACTCCATATGCTACATACATTTACGTAAAAATGATAACATTGCATTGACGCATGTTCTTATGGAACAAACTACGTGTGTAGATTTTATGGTAAGGTAAATGGACGATCTCATTTGAGCGGCTTTACTCATTAGGAGTGCCCCCTAACTGACATTGAGCCTCTCATCTTGAGAGACAAACTTAAAGCTTAATTTCTGCTTTATTTTTTTTGTCTTGTTAATTTGTAAAATAAAAAAAAGAGATATAAGGGTTGAAGTGAAAAGTATGTCATGAAATTAATTTTCAATACAAACAAAATAACAAACATTTGCGTAAAATAAATATTCACGTGAAAATAAAAATTAAGCACTATTTATCACTTTATTTTTAACTCGCACACCCAAACCACCAAGCAAACCTACATTATGCCAACTTTCTTTTTACCCGAGATAAACATATAATTTATAAGGAAAATTCTATGGTGAAGTCGTAAAAATGACTTTTCTGATGAAGTTAATATTATAACATCAAAATTGTAGTGAGTAACACCCCACTGTTTGTACAGTGACATCAAAAGTTCAGTCCTCATAGTATCATCAATTCATCAGATTAACAAGTCTACACTTAATCTAATTTTATCCTATCTTGTTTTAAGTATAACACCCCATAAAGTGTAACACTCAAGACTATCACATAATATCATCAAATCTGTTTGCATGTTAAAGATGTCAACGATAAAATAGTAGCTGTAAGTCCAAGATGTTGCAAGCATTACTAGATAAATTACTATTGATCATTAATCAACAATTTAAAAATAAATCAAACATTAAAATTAAAATTAACTTTTTCAAAAAAGTCAATTTCCTGACTACACCGTAGAAGCTCCCTATTCTTAAATACATGATGCGGCAGACAATATCTATCTAGCTATCATACAGTACATCATGCATGATTAACTAAATATTCCTTTACCTTTATAAAAAGAAAATTAATC
>Ga0315915_1007636_pt1 | contig 12866 bp, 9 predicted proteins | sample MpolbnodulesMG_FD_207738 | JGI IMG/M metagenome (GOLD analysis project Ga0315915, IMG submission 207738) | Medicago polymorpha root nodule microbial communities from Los Angeles, California, United States - branched nodules | ecosystem: Host-associated > Plants > Roots > Nodule | place: USA... | reverse complement strand
ATTTTGAAATAAAAAGCAGCAATTACCAAACAACTTTAACTTCATTTCTAAAGCTCATATTTTTAACTTTAAGTTTAAAGTAGCTTCTATGCCTCAAAAAAGTTGGGTCAAACGCACCCTAAGAGCCCGTTTGTTATAGCTTTTTTTAGGAAAAAAAATCTTTTTTTTTTAAGAAAATAATCACTTTTAATAATATTGCATCCGTTTGTGAAAACCATCTCTACCGGTGAAGCTGCTAAATACTATCTAGGAAAGTTTTACGAAATTGCTAACACAACTGCTCGTGATGATTGGATACCGAATCTGGAATTCCTTATTCAATTGGAGCACAGCCAGCTGGACCCCTTCCAAAAGCTGCTTAATTAATTTTTTTTGGTTGGTTGGGTTAGGCATTGTCCCTACCAACTGAATTAAGCTCACGAAGACACTGCTTAATTAATTTAAACCAACATCAAAGCTACCTCTTTTTATATACTTAGGTAGCCATCCCTGCATGCATGCTGAATGCAAACAATTTTGACATTTTATATGTAATAATAATGTCTCTAATCAATGAAATTTGATTTTTATTGTTAGCTCCATATGAATATTGCTTCCGGGTGCGATGTATACTGCTTCTTTCTATCTATTCTTTTTTTTGCTACAAAGCAAAGCAAAAACAGCAACAAAAAAAACACAAAGAAAAAAGAGAGAAAAAAGCTACGCTTGGGAAATAAGTTCCCATAGCATCGGTCCTTAACAGCTCCATGAGATCAGATGGAGGAGAGGAGTGAATAACAATGTCAATATCAGAAGCAGCCCCTAACTTTGCCATAAAATCCGCACTCTGGTTACCTTCTTTGAGAGTGTGATGAATTGAGAAGTTACTAGTGGTCATAAGGTCTTTTATATATCCTGAACGAGAACAGCATAAACATGGTAATGCGAAGTATCCCCTTGAATGAGATTAATGAAAAGCAGAGAATCCGAGTAGCAAACCAGATACCCATGTTTTTAGCAAGACGAAGCCCGTGATAAATTGCTGTTAATTCGGCCAACAATATGTCATTAGAGTGGGAGATAGAACCTGAAAAAGCCGATAGAAAAAACCCATGCATGTTGCGAAAAGTGCCACCAAAGCCGGTACGGATAGGAGTCCTGTTACAACTTCCATCAACATTCAGAATGGTGCAGGAAAAATCTCCGCAATTCCATTTAACAAGACGTTCAGCAGCGGCTGATTGGTCATGATTGAAGGCCGAAGAAATAGTGCCAGTTGAGTTATGAATGCTTCTTTCTATCTATTCGATAAAGTGTTGCTTTGCTTTCTTTGCTAATTAATTACTTTTTGATTAAATCTGCAAAACAAAAGAGTTATTTAATTTGTAAACTCTTCTACTAATCTAAAAATAATAATTGGTTAAAAAATGATTTAATTGTCTAAAAGCATTATGTCATCAGTTTTCTATATTTTTTTTAACATTCACCGCTATTAGTAATAATAAACTAAACTTTTGATAAATAATATTTTATGATATTTTGTTATTAAATTTTTTTATCTACTAGTAAATATTCTATCCTCAGTTTGGAATCAATTTTAAAAGAAAAATCGATTCTAGTTAAGAACAACCAAACATATCTAAATTAATTCTAGAACTCTAGAACCAATTTTACATTTTCCAAAATAAAACCAAACATACACAAAGTCATAATGTATAGGTCAACATGTGGTTGTTAGGATTCTTCAAAACCAAAAGTTATAACCATAGAATTTTTGCAGCTCAAAAATGTGTTTGAAACCCATAAATTGAAACTTTCAAAAGTATGAGATCTTCTGGGAGAGATTAGAGAGAAGCGAAAAACATGGAGTGGCAGGTGAATAAGATGGTGGTGAATAAGAGCACTCCTATATATAGCGAGTGCTACCTTCTGGAAATTTCACGATGCATACGTGTTTAATGTTTAATAAAAGAGAGCCTTATACATTTCCGGTTTTTATGGAATACATGGGGGGTTATGGATTGACTGACCAGTTATCATCATTCGTGAACTGTTCGCTATAAAAATTCTCGCAGTAATAAGCATTTTCGGGTGAATAATTTGGAGTTTTGACTGAGGCTTGGTGTTTGATGAGATGCAATAGAGATTGTAAATCCCTAATGGTGGACAAGGGTTCCGTCCGTTTATGCTCTTGTGCTACATTTTTCTACATAATAGTTGTTGTCTCAAATGTGTTCTCCCAAAACACTCATTTGTCTTTGATTTTTGGCAGTACTCTAGAAATTTTCTTGTTTCTTCGTGTAGATTACCCAATGAATTTTCTCTCTTTCCTTTTCAATGACTCTGTTTTATGCCAATTTCAAAATACAAATACATATTCTACCTTTGTAAATTTAAATTCTTGTATTTTTGTCCTCCATGTCTTAAACACACACGAGATGTACGATTTCAAACTTTGTCGAAGATGGAGTGTCACATATGTCCCCAGTACACTATGAGCGTGACAAATTGCTCGCCATTGGAGTTTGTCATAATGAAAAACAAGTTATGTTAAATAAATTGTGGAACTCATTATCAGAAATGTGAAATACAATATCGTTTAATTTTTTAAAAATATTTGTAGAGTTTATTTAATAATTGATCATTTAAATAAAAATTGAATGAATTGCCTCAAAGTAATGTATTTCAAGAGATTCACATAAACAATCTTATCTTGAGTTCAACTACTATGACTTATCTAATGTAGGTTAAGAACAAAGCTCCAAATTTACAAAAACGATTTAACTATTCATTTATTCATCAAATGAAAAAAATATAGCATTTGTTCAATATAATGTCACGTGTAAGCCAATCGAGAAATGACCATCGTCTTTGGCTCATCGCCATGCCATGTCACTCGAATATTGCTAATTATTTGCTCGTTTTGACCGCATTATAACGAGACAGTAGCGATGTTTGAGCGACATGGCATTACAATAATGATGATGGTCATTCCTCGCCGTTGACTTTGTAATTTTGTGGCACATTCATGCACTTAAAGGGACTAGATGGAACACACATTCACTGAGTCTCCTCCTTTTCACCTCGTTCTGCATCTGCGGCACAATCCAACGACGGAGAAATGCTTGGTTTCCTCTCTCTGCTGAGGATTCTCGTGAACGACAACACACGACTCATTGGCGACCGAAACGATGATGGTGAATCACAACTCGACTCTCCCACAGCAAAATTCTTGCAATCGGATTCACTCCTTCTCGGAATCTCAACGGTAATGTCAACCAATGAAGATTGCTTCTCATCAGAACAAGAAGAAGAAAATTCCGGTACAGACCGGTTCATTTCATCACCAGAACTCGAACCCAAAACCAATTCCGGTTCACACATATCAATTGTCGCTTGAACCGGCGCAGCCTCAACGGGCGCTCTACAAAGCGGGCATGTAGAATGAGACTGAAACCACATATCAATACAATCAATATGAAAACTATGATTACATTTGGGTAAAACCCGGCCCGTTTCACCATCTACAAACTCCGACAAACAAACCGCGCATTCCACCACCTGATCCGTCTTGGAGGAAAATTTGAAAACTGGGAGCGACGAGATCACGGAGGCATCAAGGCCGCGAGAGACGGCGAGTGTCAGTGAAGCAGGGGCGGATGGATCAACGTAAAAGATGAAAGGTTGACGGCGGTTACGGCGGAGGTGTTGACGGGTTCGATCACGTAGAAGGTAGTATCGAATTAGGAAATGGAGACAGAGCATTATTATGATAACGGCAAAGAGAATGATAATGGCGGTTAGCATTATCTTGCCGCTGAGTGCATAGTGGTTTTCGATTTCTTTTTCGTTCTCCATGTTCAAATTCATCTGATCGGACATGTTTATTGGTTAGAGTATTTGTAATTGGACAAAACAAAAACGAATCGGGGATGGTAAGGTTTCTTCGATTGTTGGTTTGGTTGGAGTGAGTAGGTTTCGGTTTATTTATTTGTGAAGCTGAAGCTACTGTTAATGTACTTAATCAGTTTCTTAATCCTTTTTACAAGGTTTTGGGAACAGAGGTTCATTTTGCTGTTGACGCGGTTTTAATTAATCAAATGTCATTTCTACCCTTTGTTTCCAAGTCGAGTTTTGGTTTGTATAGTTTTCGTGTAAGAAATGTTGTGGAAATTGTGTTGCAGTTAAGTCTGCTGAACAGTGCACCCACAGTTTTTTCCAATTTCCATTTGGGGTGAATGAATTTATGAAACTGTGGAATTTTGCTGTGATATGGTCAATGCATTTACTCTTAATCCGACCGGTTACTATCAGTCTATATACAGATGATATCCCCGTCTACACGTTTGATTGACTCTTTTTTAGCTGGGTCAAATTTTTTATAATTTATTTATTAAATAAATAAATAATTAAAATTACAGATTTTGAATTTAGGTAATATTATATCTCTATCTGTAGTCCTTGAACTTAAATTCTTCTAATGAGGTTTTTCATTTTTTTTTTATGTTATTTTGCTCTTTTTTATCCATTTGTATATAAATTTTAAACTTTAAATCTAAAATTCATATGCAAACATGAGTGAATGATCATAATTTAAAGATTGAAAACTCACGAAGAAATAAAACCATATATTTAAGTTTAAAAATTCATATGCAAATAGCGCAAAAGAACCAAAATGACGTGAAAAAGATTAAATGATTAAATTGTTATATGAAATTAAGTTAAGGGATAACATGAGTAATTTTACCCTTGTTTTATATAGACCATCAATGTAAATATTTTTCACATCATCAATTAATCACTATCGTAATATTATTAAAAATGTTTACATTTAGTCATAACTACTTTCAATATCACACATATGAATAATTATTGTGTCGACATAATAAAATATTTTACACCAACAATGTATTGAAATGAATCTCGTTATCCTCGTGAGTTTAGTTCAAGTGATATAAACATTACACTGCATACGAATATGTCGGGGTTCGACCCCTAGACACCCCACTCATTCCTTAAGATATGAATTTCTAACCACTAAACTACTTGACAAAAAAGCTATCTTGTTAAAAACAGAAAATCTAAAAATTTAAATTGAAATTGATAAAGGACGATCGTTCTATTATTATCTCTTTTTAGCTAACACAAATGATTTTTCTACATATTGTTTTATGCGTACACTTTGAAGAGGAGGGCTAGGGCTAGATGTGAAAATAGGCGTATCCGAGTTAGGTTTTCTAAATTGCAAGGCTTATATTCAATCTATTAAAAAAAATTAAAGCCATAGTTTGGTATGTTTATGTCATAAGTTTTTTTTTTTGTCTGATTTTGGTTGTCTTAAAGTTTGTTATTGCATGTGAGGATACTTAAAAACTTATTTCATATTAATATTTTCAAATAAGTAATTTGATTCATACTTAAATAGATTATTGAGCTAATAAGTTAATGAGATTAAATTATATTTTGAGATTTAACGTGATTTTTTTCTTGGAATAATTTAACGTGATATTTAGATTATGACTTTACATGATAACCTCTTTTAATTACATTTATAATAATACATGTAAATATATCAAAAATTAATGTATATAGTAATAAAAGAGGAAGATAGTTTTATTGCATGATTTGTAATATAAGTTTGAAGTGAACATTATGAAACGTGTAGGTAATGATTTTACTACATTTTTTTGGTCGGATTGTTGGGTGGGGTCAGTGTCGTTGAGGGAGAGATATAGGAGGTTGTAAGATTTGTCCACTAACAAGGACGTTATGGTGGGAGAGATGCATGCTTTAGGGTGGGGAGAGGAAGGGGAGGTGTGGGGGTGGAGGCGTCGGTTGATGGCGTGGGAGGAGGAGTTAGTGGGGGAAGTTAGGCTTTTACTTGCTAGTGTCTTTATAGGATCTTTCTAGTCCGAATGTTTGGATTTGGCGCCCGAATGCAGGAGATGGCCATACAGTTCGTGGTGTGTATCAAATGCTCATGAGACATGAGATTCAAGACCACGGTGTCGTTTCAGAAGCGGTGTGGCATAAAAATGTTCCTTTGAAGGTGTCTATTTGCGCTTGGCAACTTTTTCGCAACAGGTGGACTACAAAGGATAATTTATGGCATCGTGGTGTTATTCCCGTTGATTCTCAATTGTATGTTTCAAGATGTGCCCAAAATGAAACAGCGGAATATCTTATTATTCATTGTTCTACTTTTGGTTCTCTTTGGCAACTCATGAAGACTTGGATAGGTGTGTATTCTGCGGACCCTCAACATGTCTTGGAGCATTTTAATCAATTCAAATATTCTTCAGGAGGGTACACTCCTCGTCGTTCATTCTTACACATGATTTGGCTCTGTTGTATTTAAATTCTTTGGAATGAACGGAATCATAGGTTGTTCTCTAATAATGTTAAATCAGTCATGCAACTTATGGAAAAGGTAAAAACCACTTCTCTAGCGTGGTTGAAAGCTAAAAACGTAAACTTTCCATTTGGTTACCATATGTGGTGGCAGCAACCCCTTGTTTGTTTGGGGATTGACTGACCGTTGTTTTTCTCTATTCTAAACTTTAAGGACTGGATGTTGTAATTTTGTTCTGCTTCTTTACGCACTCCTTGTGCTTGGGAGCAGAATTATTTGTTAATATATCTCATTTTGACTTGTTCAAAAAAATATATTTAGACAAGAATATACGCTTTAATCAAAAGGAAAACATTACAATGAACATAAATCATAACCAATAAATTGACTGCTTGACATCATAAGTCGTCAATTGAAATTATTAGGATTGTGGGTAGCCGTTTCTGACTTGAAAGCCCTTCATTCAATGTTTGTATTCTCTAATTCGGTCATCGCGATAGTTAACCAATTTATCAGGTTGTGTTTAATATGGATCTCTAAAAAATGTTTAACAGTGACCCTTATCATTTTTAGGGGACAATATATAAACAATATACGTTGGCTTCACATGTTGCTTGTTTTGAATGATACGATAAATGTTGGCTTCATATGTTGATTGAATGGTTGTAAGGAATGAGATGAGAAAGACATGGTTGAAGGAGAAAATTGGTAGACGGAGAAGGGATTTTCTTATTTTATTTGAGGTTTACTGTAAAAAAAAAAAGAATTTCAATTTTAAATGGTACAAGGAGAAGTTTGGTTTTAAAAAAAAATTGTAAAATGAATTATGGTTTTTTTTTTGGTATATGCAAAGATGATGAAGATTAAAAAAGAAGAGGAAGAATAATGAGAAAAGGAAAAAACAATTCAATTGTTGGTGGTTCATCGTAAGATACATTAGACTTGTATGATCCAACGACCCTTTTTTGATAAAAATATCAAATGATTAATATTTAATAAATTAACAAAGTTTATGATGGATATAATGTTAATAAATTAATAAAGTCTATGATAAAATGATCTATTTAATAAAAATCTTAATTGATCGGATAATGAAGTAGGCTCGAGTGTGGGCCTTATCGGTCAGTCATGTCTATATCTCTAGTCACGACCATGAATGTTCTCCTATGGGTCCGTCCCTAGAGTAAGGGATCGTTAAAAGATTTATAAAGAAGGTAATTTAATCATTAAAAAGTGAAGTGCATCACTTGTCAATATAATAAAAATTGAAACTTCGGATAAAATATGTATTTTAGACTCTTTTTTTGAAGGATGTATATCTTTAGACTTTTTTCTTATATTGTGAGCGAAGTGATTCAAGAAACCCAACCTTTATGTATCACATCCTCGTGCAACGCAAAATCTAATATGAAATTCGATGCAATTCTATCGCGTCATCATGTGACGCAATGGCTCGAATGTGCTATGACATTCAATTTAGAAAAGTATTGAAGAGTTTTATTACAAATCTGAATATTATTTATAAACCATTTTCACGCGCTTTTGGAGAACCATAGCCTCCCAGGGCTCTCATGTTCAAACATCTAAACAGCAATATTTCCTTCCGTTTCTTGTTGAACATTGTCATTCTTAAGCATAAGGGAGCAATTCTTGCCACAGGAAAACTCTCATTGATCAATTCTCATTGGTTGCTGATAAGCCCACAATTGCACAATTTTATTGTGTAATAAAAGATATTGAGACTAGTGTTAATAACAGATCTCCTTAACTAAGTTAATTAACTAAAAGAATTGAATTTTTAGATTGAGTTTGATTTTGGAAAAAGTTTCTAACAATGTAATAAAAATATGTTAGGGTTGTGGATTTCCATCACAAAATAGAATTTTCTATCCCCAATCTCCTACATTGCTATGCAAATTAATGTTATGAAATATTTGTTTTATCTTATAGATCTACCATCTAGCTCTGTCTTTCAACAAAGATTGATATCTCAAATTATGAATTATAATGTTATAGTTGTTCAATTCCTTTGAAAATGTTTGATTATAACTAAATGATTGTTTAATCTTATAATGCTTGTATAAATTGTCATCTTAATTGGCCAAGCTCAAACATCCATGACCATAATTCATATAAACATATGTTATTTGGTCTTGTTATGCTAATATCAATTGTCACATTGATTAGCCAAACACAAATAATCATATCCAACAATTTTAAAAGCACTAAGATAAAAGCTAAAAAACAAAGCAACAAGGCTTGAGATTTTAGAGAAAATCTATCACCGTGACATCTTCCCACAACCCCAAAATTAAAGAAGTCTACTCACAATAAATAATTGTAGCCATCTTCATTACTACCATACAATTAGAAGTAACTTCTTCAACATTTGGACTTGTTATGACTACTTAAAAAGAGTCCAACCCGCAATAATCCGCAAATTAAAAAAAATTCATTAAGTTATTGTATCTAACTATCTATGTTGTGGAAAATGATAACTTGTGTTTTTAAGACACAAGTTAATGAATCAAATATAGAAATAATATAAATGTCCTAATGCATTTGTTAAGAAATTCAAAATAAAAACTTTATCTTCACATTAAAATATTAAAAAACAATTTTTTCTACACAATTTACAATTTTTCTTTTTAATCCTTATTAATTTCCTTACATAATCCCGTAAGTTTAAAACCTAACTTAAATCAAGTCAATGACAAAAATTAGGTGGTAGGGCTATTTTCACAACTCACTTGACAATGGTGATTGGGTGAATATGACCGACAAAGCAAGCAAGCCAGACATAAGAATGTCCAAATGCCACAAATGCAAAAGCAACACGCTAGGCATATTAATGATGCTTTTTGACTAGGAAATTAGAGTATCCACAATCGAGATATTTTTTTAGTACTTAAATGAGTTTCACGTGTATACATTACTTATTTATAATTTTTTAATAGTAACGGTATTTAGAAAACACTCAATCCCTCCAACCCAACATCTCGCATAAATTTCTTAAATGAGATCTATTAATCAACTATTAATAACTTTACATCTGGAACAATTAAAGCAAAAAGAAAAAGCAAAGGAGTTTAAACTCCCTTTGTTCCGTCATATCTTCTCATGCAAGAAGAATAAGATCATTGATGGTTAAAAACCACAGAGCCAAGCAAAAAGGTATGGAGGCGTGTTAGTTGGAGTAACATGCAACACAAGGAAAAGACATTGTACACACAAGGAACCGAAAAGATCAGAGCAACTTCAATAATTTTCTAAAATTTAAGAACAACTAAGAATACTCTTTGATTTTTCATAACATTTGAGTTGAGTGACATATATAACAACAATTTGTTATTAGAGGTTCACATAATGGGACGATTCTCAGACTAAAAAGTGGTAGAGATGCAACTGAAAAGAAAAAGGAAAAAAAAAATATAGTTGCACTTGTAGAGAAAGCAGACTAATGGGTGAGAAACTAACTACAGGATTCAGACGTATCAATATCTCTACTCTATCTAAAAAGGTAGAGTCAAAAAACCTACATTTTGGCTCTCGAGGGAAAATATTGCGCTCAATTTTATTATCAGATAAGTAAACTAAGTAACTACCACTTAACTTAGAGACCACATACGAGACAATGACCTTTATTGAACTATTTTAAATCAAAATGCGATTTAGGCCGACACATACCTTTAGTTGTTGTCTTTTTTTGCTAAAACTGATTTGAGCAACGACCTACACTCAACTTTTGGTTGACGATCTTTGTTTTTTGGGAAATGTTAACATATGTCCTTAGAACACTTGTTAGCATGACCCTTGTTTGTTTGTTAAATGTCTCTGCTTTTTGTATGACATAGCCGTACATTTTGTTGAAATGTTACTTTTCCTTGAATTAGACTTCGACTCTTCATAATGCTTATTTCAATTCCTCGTCGACATACTAAAAAAATTCTTCAATGACACCATGCTATAGATACAATTACCGTTTAACTGTCATTAATCTCTACAACAAAAAAAAATTGTTGAATGTACAAAATAGATTCTTTTATCCTAACAAAAAAACTCACGTAAAAGTTAGAGACTAAACTGACACTTAATTTAGTCCATAAAGAAAAATAAATCCAAGTTTTGCCTAAAATAAATTAAGTGCGGGTAAATAAATTATACTCAATTTCATGTATTTGAAAAGTGGAATCAAACCTATATGACTCGAGGTATTAGTCTATGCGATTACACGTAAAGAATATCCGATTTACCCAAAAAAAATAAAATATACAGGACTAAATATCAATTCTATTTGAGTAACCGTGGCCTCTTACAATAGGTCAAATTGCCATGACATGGGTGCATTATTTTCTAAGTTGTGCACCCTATTATTAAGCAACAAAGCGACACACACTCTCATAAACATTTTCCACGACTCAATAGATTCACACAGAGAAATGGAATTGGAGGGCATAGAACATCGAACTGTAACCGTCAATGGCATCAATATGCACATAGCTGAAAAGGGTCAAGGGCCATTCATCCTCTTCATCCATGGCTTCCCTGACCTATGGTATTCATGGCGCCACCAGATCACATATCTAGCTTGCCATGGTTACCGTTGTGTGGCCCCGGATCTCCGTGGATACGGAGACACCGATATACCAGCCTCACCGACATCCTACACGAGCCTCCATGTCGTCGGTGATATCATCGGACTTCTGGATGCCATTGTTGGTGATCAAGAGAAGGTGTTTGTTGTGGGCCATGATTGGGGTGCCCTTACTGCTTGGTATCTTTCCCTTTATCGCCCTGAAAGAATCAAGGCTCTTGTTAATTTGAGTGTTGCTTTTACTCCTAGAAACCCCAAAAGAAAGCCTCTTGATACCCTTAGAGCAGTTTATGGTAATGACTACTATGTCTCCAGATTTCAGGTTTGTTCTAATTTTATTAGTATCATTTATATTTTTTGTTCTTTATTCTGGTTTGGTTCAAAGATGGTTCTTCTGTTTGGAATTGGTAGTTTACTTTGAAAATCATGATCGGAATTTTAGAAATGTGGAGTTGATAAAGTTGAAATCCATGTATAATATATAGTTGAGTTTTTGTGGATTTGTGTAGTTATTTATTTTGGTGCTCAAAGATATACTGTTCTATGTGGTTATTTCTGTCAACTGCAATATTACAGGAGCCTGGTGATATAGAAGCAGAGTTTGCTGAGATTGGAACAGAAAGAGTCCTGAAGGAATTTCTGACTTACCGCAACCCTGGTCCACTTTATCTACCTAAGGGTAAAGGTTTTGGACATCCAATTGATTCTCCTATAGTGTTGCCCCCATGGCTATCTGAACAAGAATGTAATTACTATGCCTCCAAATTTGACAAGACTGGATTCACAGGGGCATTGAATTACTACAGAAATATAGATCTGTAAGTTTATCTTCAACTCTAGGCTGTTAATAATTGTACACATTTCAATGCTTATTTGAATTATCACTAAATAAATCAACACATTTTTTACAGTAAAATCTACGGAGGGTAGTCTAATCACTCGAAGCAGAGAAATATACTTATAAACAATATTAGAGAAACTATTAAAAAAGTCTAGAGATTAATGAGTTAGTAAGAAATATGGTATATTATAGAACATTATAGTGTCGATCAATGAGATAAAACTTGATTGTTGCTGTTGTTGTTTTGCACGGTATTTGTGTCTCTATCAATGTTTCATAGGTTTTCTAAGCTAAAGTTAAGTTTATGTACCTTATTGCTTCTCTTGCATTTGTAGAAATTGGGAGCTCAATGCTCCGTGGACTGGTGCTCAAGTCAAAGTTCCAGTGAAATTTATTGTGGGTGATCTTGACCTTACCTATAATGCACCTGGCACAAAAGATTACATTCACAAAGGTGGGATGAAGAGAGATGTGCCACTTCTGGAGGATGTGGTAGTAATTGAAGGGGCGGGGCACTTTATCCATCAAGAAAAGGCTGATAAGATCAACAAATACATCTACGATTTCTTCAAAAAATTCTAATTTGCTCTGGATTTTACATCTGTCTCTTAATCTGTTCCTGCTCAGATGGCATCTTTGTTCTGCATTCTTGCCGAATGTATATTATCAAAATGGAATGTATGTGCATGTTTATGAACTCTGTCTGCTCAGGTTTCGATAAGAGTGATATGAATAATGTCAATGTAAATGTTTATGTGTGTGTTTATTATCAAATTCTAATGCTCAAGGTATATTAAGGGTGATATGAATAATATTAATGTACTGTCAATGTACACGGTACATGCCTCTAAACTCTTCATGGTCCTGTATTATTAAGAATGATATGAATAGTTTCATAAGGTTTCTCAAACATGATTTTAAGTTGGCATACTTTTATGATACATCATTGTTATACAACCCTTTAATTCAAGCAACCAAACATGTTGAATTTCATTAAAATCGCGGTTAACAATGAGAAAAAGAAGAAGAGAAAAAAAAAACTACGTTTAACACTCATTTCCAAACATGCAGTTCAATGTTTACTTGTTAGCCTTCATATG
>Ga0315915_1007628_pt1 | contig 12877 bp, 2 predicted proteins | sample MpolbnodulesMG_FD_207738 | JGI IMG/M metagenome (GOLD analysis project Ga0315915, IMG submission 207738) | Medicago polymorpha root nodule microbial communities from Los Angeles, California, United States - branched nodules | ecosystem: Host-associated > Plants > Roots > Nodule | place: USA... | reverse complement strand
AGATAAACAACGTAACAATTAATTACGGTACTTGACATTGGTCTCTGTGAATTCGACAAACCTTTTATACTAAAACAGATATTTCCGTACACTTGCGGACCTATCAATTATCTCAATCCTTTTCATTCATATAATGATTGTCAAAGACATCATGGATCAACAGCTAGCATATGTGTGTTTATAGAGTAATTATTTGACAATAACACCAAGCTGGATAGCACAACACCATCTTCACAATTTTGAAGTACAAACATTATCTTCTGTCTACTGTACTATTTTTGTCCACATATTGAATTACATATTTTTGTACATATATATAGAGAAGCTTCGTTTCTACTTTCTAGTGACAAAATTACCGTGAAGTTCTAATGAAATTCCAAACTAGTGGAATAGTGTTAGAACTTGAAACCAATTAATATTCTCTAGACAGCTAGATTAATTACGACCTTCTACATTATTATTATTGTTATAATTAAACTTGATACTATGTATGATGGTGACGTATACCAAATTACCAACTACATTCCATAAAATCACTTCTAAAAGGAACACTACTCTCCAATATGGGGCTCGAGACGTGGTGACAAGTAATAGCTGCTTGCCAACAAGTCACAAGGGCATTCACTGTCTCCTATAGAGACGGACCAACACCCCATTAAATTTAATTAACCTAAAGTTAAAATTAACCAAATTTTGCGGAAGAGTAATGTAGCTTATAGGTAGATTCAGTTCTCAAAAGAAGAAAAAAGAAAAAGCCTACAAAACCACTCTTACTAGTAGCCTTTCAGTTTCACCAATGATCATGAGATGAAAGCTTATCTTCCCTTTTACTACCCTTTGAGAATGACTCAACCTTCATCATTATGAATGATGGAGACATAGGATGCCACATAGAGCTGCTTGGTCATGGACATTTTTGTTGTTGAGAATAAGGTTGTCTTCATGGTGTGGTGGATTTTAATTACAATTGGAATTAGAATCAGAACACGACAACATAGAATATTATACGGGTCTCATAATTAAACACATACAGATAATGTGAACAAAATTTATTTGTTTGAATGTATTTTCTATCTTGTCAGTGTAAATATGTCTTAAAGAATAGTATTATGATGCGATGAAATTGTGGAATATGACAAAAAACACTATGGAAATCGAATGCTGTCCATTTGTGGTGATTGGTGAACATTGGTGTGTCTTTTGTTCTCCAAAATGAATGATGACAATGAGAACAAGTTCACCAGAATAAAGAAATAAATAAAAAAGAAATGTTGAGTGCTATTTTTAATGTTAATATAATAACTCAGCACAATAGTAGTACAATGCTGTTCTTTGTTGAATAAATACAAAAATCTCAACTAATTAATTAAACAAAACAAAATCTACAAAATACAAGTAAACGCAACACAACAACTATTATGGATCTAGTACGTTAAAGTTAAGACTGATACGTGAGAACCATTAAGCCAATACAAATATTATTATTTTTATTATTAAAGTTGAATGTGGAAAAAGCACTGTATGTTAGAACGAAATCAAGTAATTGATGTCAAGTGTAAATAAGCTATAATTAAAGACAAATTGTTTCAGAGAACTTGGATTTGAATCATGAGTAAAAACAATCATTGACCAAACTTGACTTATTTTTCGCAGAACTCAAGATTATCAGAGTTCTTCCCCTAAAAACCAGAAGATTAAGACAAAAGAAAATAAAGTTTGTCATTATGGCAAAGATTAATCCAAAGCAGTACTAGTAGTTTACAGAAGGTATATGACACCTTAATGGTGTGGTAGATGGATGACAGACAGTCAACAATATGACCTAATTAAGCATCTAATCAACAATATGAGTGAATTATAGAAACAGTTCAATATAATTTCAAATCATTTTATAGCTGGCGAAGAAGGACCACCACACTCCTTACAAATGATTAACTAAACAATCATGAGCTTGGTCCTATTCAGAGAAATAATATAATTTATTTTAGTTGCAACTACATAATATAGAATATGTTGCCTGACCAGACAAGGAAAAAGCGTGATAAGTTTGAGGGAAATTCAAACTAGAATACAAAAGCTCTATAATTCTAATCGCAAAAACATATGAAACATTTGATTTATTAATTTTTTTAGCTATAATGCTAATCCTTAGTTAATTTGTAGAAAAGTACATAAGATATGCTGCCTCTTGTGATATGAGCCATGTAATCTTTTTCAGTCAAGTTTCCTTCTGACCAGTCCTTTGAAAAAGTCGAAGCTGTAAGCATAGCAGAAAATTGTCTTGAATTTCAATTTATATCATAATCAGGTCATGCAATAGCATAATTTGAAATATTCAGTTCATTCAAAGATGTAGCTAGATGAGACAGATCACTATTTCTGATAACTATATGTGTGTTTCAAATTTCAAAAGTTCAAATAAGTGCAATGTTTTGTTCAAGAAATATTTTGTCAACAACTTAATCAAGTAGTTAGAAGAAGAAGATATCTTGTCCATTACCTATTACCATCAGGGTGAAGCTCACACATTTGGTTGTCATCACCGACTGCCAACAAATATCCCGAGGACGTCAAACCCTACAAATAAAAGCAACTATCGATATAATAAATTTTATTTATTTCCAGTAATGATGTCAAGTTGACAATCAAATTTAAACTATCAATATAAACATTGAATGTGGCTAGCAGATAAGTTACATGCATTATATTCTTTGATTTGATATAACAATTTCAGTTTTCAAAATTTCGAACTTCATCATCAATAATCAACAGCAGAAATTGTCTGTTCTTTCATACAGCAAATTTCAAATCAATGGACTTGATCAACGCTCAATTCAGATATTTTTGTAAATCAGGAGAGACTATTTCTGTCAATCATACCTGAATAGTTACCACATGTTCGACTACTTTGTCCTCATTCTTTTCTTGTACAATAACTCTCTGTCCACTGCACGACATTTTGAATATATAAACAAATGTACAGATAAACCATTCCATTTATACTAGTATGCAATAACATGCTTTGTTTTTGTTTTTTCCAAATAAAAACGTAACTAGGATGTTGAAAAGAACATTATGTTTAAAACTTCAGTTCCACTGCTAACAAAAACGAATGAATTTGGGTTCAGTAATTAATATTGTGAGAACATGTTGGGAATATCAGACTCGTCTCCTTCATGATTGAAGTGAAATACAAGAATTAAAGCACATGAAAAAGAGAATAAACAGAGACATAATACTTGAAATTCAAGTCACCTGTGCAACCATGTCTTGTAATATAGTTCCTCTAGGGTTTGAAATCCTGCATTTAACATAATAGGTTAAGCTCCAAATTTTCTCAAATATCGGATACAGTAAGGTAGAGTATATTGTATGTCCTTGGCAACAATTAGCACAAAATATAGAATGTTTAAGAAAATATGGATGTCTGGGAGCAACTTACCATAAATTTTTAACTAAAAACACAACACTTTGGTTGTTTATTTCTTATTTTTAGTAAATGTCAAATTTGGTTTTCTAAAGATGTATACAACATCACATTGGTCAGCCCTGTATCAGAAATTTACTATGGTGCTCTCATAATAATTAAAAGCAATTAGTTTTGGGAAGAAATTCTCTCATGTAAAACTTTTATGCGTGTGTGGTCTATATATATATATATATATTTCTGTATGTACTTTCAGAAATTTTTAAAGGATCCAACTTATTTGATTTCTGTTAATCTCAAATAAATAACAAGGTAATATGAAACTCTAAGATGAGAGAATCCATCTCATTAGCTTTGTTGTTCTAGGGACCGATTTGATGTCACTTCAAGAACCAATTTAAATATTTGAGGGCAATGATTTACATTGAATTTTATGCATATCTATCTATACACTTACGACAAAGCTAAGGACATTCACATATTTGGAGAACTAAAATGGACTCCCTCTCTCCCTCCCTCTTTGAAGTTCTAAGGTGACAAAATAAAAATAGAGAAGGCCAATGATTGAAAAAATAAGTCTTATAAACGAATAATAAGGGGTAAGGGAAAACATCATGTGACTCTGATCTTAAAAGCCAAGTGAGTGACTTTTCTTCTCGGTCTTGTATACGAACTAAGGTACAGAAAGCCTGTGCACTAGGCTCCTACCATCATTGTTAAGATATGGAATATTGAAAGGTAAGTTTGATAGAAAAAGCACATTTTTATTGAATAAATGACAGAGTGAGAATAGGAGAGCGAGGTTTTCTTCTTCAAAAAGTATTTCTCCGTTCACAACTATCAAATCCACTTAACAATTCTTCTCCAACTACATTTATCCCCATTTATTTAACTAACCAACTAACTAACCGTGCTTAAGTCTTAACAAACAAACAACTCTAACTTCCTGATATGGATGCATTTGTGGGAAAACGGTATCAGAAAAGGAAGACCTTTACAACAACAAAGCCTTATCCCATTAAGTGGGGTCGGCTACATGGATCACATTACGCCATAGTGTTCAAAAAAAAGAAGAGGATGACCTTTGATTCTGCTAATTAGGATTAGTTATGCTGATTAGGATTTATTATTATTTTATTTATTTTTTCACAAGTTAGTATAACTCGAGTTATACTAACAAAATACTAACTATACTAAGTCTTGTTATTGAAAATAAAAAACTAACTAACCTAACCACTTTTGCATCATCCTCTGTCATAACAACCAGGGTTGATAGAGGATCAAATAGACAATACTTTACCCAGTATGCAGGCCCTAGTCTGTGGGATCAAAAGGTAACAGCCATATATCTCATCCTCTAAGTCAATAGTAAAGGCCATTACAAGACATAGCACAGCGATAAAAAATAAAATAAAAAATTAAACCTGGCCAAGGGGAAATAGAGGATAATGATGTTTAGCGCCTGGTAAATTAACAAGCAATTTTCAGTTATATACTAGTGCATCCTGTTCCCTATGATGAATCCCTTTCCGCAAAACATACATTCATGAGATAGTTAGAATAGTACCTTGATTCAAAAATAGATCAAAAAACTTCTCAAATTTGTTAAAAAATGCTGCCAGAACATCTTCTCTTTGAAATTGGTAAGCTCCTACAGACAACTCTCTTAGAACTGTATTTAAGGATGTTGTTGGCTTTTCATTATTGACATTCAATCCTATTCCTGTGAAATCATGGAATTTGATATGACCTCATTAAAATGACATTAAAATAAATTAAATTCTCCGCAGCAAACAGGATTTAATATACAGGTTTAGCAAATATAATACATGGGATGGAAATGCAATTGGTCATCATTGAATGAAATTAGCTATCCAAGAATACCTTATTACCTGCACTGATATTGAACTTCTTTGATTTATATGTTGAGGTACAAAGAATGCCTCCAACTTTAAACCCATTTAAGTAAAGATCATTTGGCCACTTGATTCTAACATCGATGCATGGTGATCCCTGGAATGAGAAGTGTTAAAAAATGTACAGGAGCTCAAACAACTTGAAAATAAAATACTATGACAAATCATGGAAATTCGTTCAAAAAATTGACCATACACAAAGCAAACATTTTTCATTTAACAAAACAAAAATGACAAAACCAGAAACCATTCAGCTTTTGAAACTCCATGATGATGGGAGTTGCACTCTTCTTCCTTTCAGAAAATTTGCTACCATTTGTCCTTCATGCTTAATAGGTTTATACTCACATTCTGAATATCTTAGCTGTTACGCAGCAAGACTGATCAAGTTTGCATTTTAGTAGATAATAAATGAAATTCTTTCAAATAACAGCATTCTAATACTGCATACAACTTCACAGTTTTTTCCATATTCACATAAAAGCACCATTACTTTTACCAGAATATTAAACTTGCACACACTTTATAGTCTTATATTGCCCGAAAGCATACAGCCTTGAGCGTTAAATTTAATACCACTTTCCCTAACCAAATTCACCAGGAGACTAGGAATATAGCCAGTAGTTTAAAACCAAGTGCTTACATTTTTGTCACAGATATCCTTGATTGCCTCTGTGATAGCCAAGGAAACAACATACTGAACTAAAGGAACGACCCGTCCATCCTCCATTTGCAGAGTAAAAGAAAACATCAGGCAGCCTAATGGAGACTCCCATGCATTCTTTGACCGACCTGGGAGTTTAAGCTCTCAGAGAAACTTCTATATAAACTTAAAATATAACTTAAAAGGGACAGAATCATGGTAAAACTAAATGTCCGATCAAACCTCTTCCCTTGTTCTGGATATCACCAACACATACTGTACCAACTGGAAGCTCACAAAAGTTGCTGCATAAGAATAACATTATATTTGAAAAAAGAAGATCCTAAACATACTGGGAATGATAACAGGTAAATAAAAAAGAAAAATTGGCAAGATATCATCTTAAGCACAAGAAAGTTTGGATACATAATAATTTTTCAGTTTTCACTATCTGATTATGGGTCCAACCAATGCATAGTCTAAAACACAAAGAACAGAAAAAGGTGCAAGACATACTGTGAAACGACATCATGTGTCGAAGTTAACTCAGGAGACCATATGAGAAGCCTGCCAAATTGATTGGTGGAAAGAGAATTCATGAAGGAACTAAATTGGAAGGATTGTCGTTGCATAACACTTTTATTGAATTCTGAATGCAAAATGATGGATAATTCTTTCTTGTCAGGGAGCTTGAGGGTGTTATTGGTCTTAATAGATATAGCAGTTTCATTCTCTGCGAGTGATTTTCCACATAGAACCAGCAAACTGCAATCCACAGCTGATAAAAATAGAGGAATAGATATTTCATTATCAAAATTCAAAATTTACTCCAATTGTTCAATAAATATGAATTTAATTTGGTCCACAAATTAAATAAGTAACTAATATTTTAAACTAGAACTAGTCTACCCAGTTGTTCAGCTAACAATCTATGGTATCTGAGAGAAAGATAACACTGAAAGTAACAGGTTATGATCTAACCTGAGGATGTCATGAGTGTATATGTAGAAAGATGGTAGTTGTAAACCCTCCTTGTGGTGGCCAATAACAACGATGCTGTTGATGCAGAGTTCTGTAATACCATCAACCTTCAAAGGTGTCTTGTCTAACCTAGAATTGTAACAAACATATTTTAGAATCTAAAAATTCCAACAGAGTACAAGTGGAAAAGGTGTCACAATATTCTCGTAAAAAAAAGGTGTCCCAATACTTATACACACATATCTCCATCACTAAAAAAAAATGACAATTTGAAAACTGAAAAGATCAAAATCTAAGCACAATTTATGAAAGACACAATCCACCGGTTGGATGTTCTATCCATTGTCATCAACATTGTTAGAGAATGAAAGGAAGAGCAAATACAAATACCCCATCAATAAAAATCAGTGTTAGATTGACCCTCTCCTCTCTGCAGACCAACACTTTGCGGGTTCCAAAGCACTAAGTGTTTGGTTCTGCGGTGGTGAAAATTGATTTTGGTGAAATTAAGTTGAGCGTATATTGGTTTATGTTTGGATACATTAACGTAAAAGTGATTCTTATCAATTTATCTTGTTTGGATAATTTGGATGAAAATCCATTTGGAAGTCTAATCACCAAAATGGGTTTACTCTCATTTCCTTATGATAAAGTTGTGTATAGTAATTTTTCGGATTGTTCATTCTGATCTTTCATTTCATCCTTCCACAAATGCAAATGATACTATGATTAGCCAAGAACTTTATATGTATAAATAAAAGTCTAGAAAAATCCTAATATTGGCAAAGAATCAATAAAAGGAAGCAACTGCTAGCATAGGCATAAAACTGTCAACTTCCACACAACTGAGTAATGGTAATGGTAATTATAGTCCACTTCAATATAGGTAATATAAGTATCATAGTAATTGATATAAGTAGCCTATCAGAGTAGCATATAACAAAGGATTTTGGTTAATTGGTGATTATCAAAAAGATCACTGGGTCATTTAAAACTTATAGCAAACAATAAGCCATACACAAGAATTGATCGAAACATTAGCTTGTTACCGAGGTATATCAGAGTAGCATATATCAAGAAGCATCATAAGCTAAGTCTAAATATAAAAGCAAGTCAGTTTATTCCATAAGAGACATTTTATCAAACACATACAAGACAATGATGTGGGAGAAAAGCATAGCAATTTTGTAATCATTAGAGCAAAGAAAAAAGATGAAAATTTCACGTTCTTGCAAATACAAAATGAATAGGGTTATAAATAAAGCTCTCTGATAAATATAAAGCAAAAATAAGGAATGTAAGTAGGAAAATTCATGGCAAAATGAAATGGTACCAACCATGGACATGCACAAACAGAATTGAAGAAGTGAATAGTAGTAGTAGTTGTAGGTACCTAAGGCTGTGATGTATATACAGAGGCGGATAACCCGAGGTTAATGAATGAGTTTTTGGGAGTTGGATGCTCCTCTCCTTCAAAATTACCCATTAGATGAATCTAACGGTTGACAAGATAAAAGGAAAAGAAAACAGTCTTCCCTAGGCCTGCTATTCTGAAACCATCGGGTCGAGTAAAATAAATAAAGGAAGAGAAAGTGGGGATGACGGAAATGGAGGAACTGCAAAGAGCACTGAAGAATTGTAATTTAACAGTTTACACCGTCTCAGAAAAGGGTCGTTCTCTTTTTACTACTAGGGATTTCTACCCAGGTCACTCTCACTCTCTCTCATTAATTTCAATGAAAATTTAAACATCAGTCATGGAGAATGTTGAGTGTGTTTTCTTTTTGGTGTTTGCATTGCAGGAGAAGTGATTGTTAGCCAAGAGCCATATGTTTGTGTTCCAACCCAAAAAAGGTGTGATGGATGTTTCTCAACAACTAACCTTAGCAAATGCTCACGTTGTCAAGTTGTTTGGTATTGCGGAACACCATGTCAGGTCTTGTATCCTTTCTTATCATACTTTCAAATCTTCCGAAACAATGTGTTTTTCAATTATAGAGTTGAATTATTATTATTTTTTTTTTTAAATGAAAATACATGAACACGAAAAAGTAAATTAATTGAACGTAGTAACATGTGTCAAACACGAGACTGTTAGGAAGAATGTAACAGTTATAGTCTAATAGAAGCACAAGGAGTGTTGGTTTACATGATACAATATAGATAGTGGAACAGTAAAATTGATATGATGTGTTATTGTGGTTCTTTTGATCATATTCAGAAATCGGAGTGGAAGTTGCATCGTCTTGAATGTCAAGCACTCTCAAGGCTAGACACCAACAAGAGAAAATCTGTTACACCGTCGATACGGTTGATGCTCAAACTTTATCTTCGAAGGAAGCTGCAAGATGAGAAGGTAAATGCGAAGAAAGTTTTATTTTGGGTAATGCATTAGTGCTATTTAAGTTAGAACTGTTTTTTCTTCTGAAAATCAATGTTTTGGCTTCATAAAATTGCATTTGAGGGATTATTATCCTTAAATTTGTTTTTGAGGCTTCAAGATTTTTCTTGTGTATTTAGAAAGCTTTTCACAACCATGGATGATTGATATGAACTTTGAACAGTCATGAAAGAATTTTAATATTAATTTTATTTGTAGATCATTCCAAGCACTGCTATGGACAACTACAAGTTAGTGGAGGCATTAGTGGCTCGTATCCTTTTTAAGCTTTACTGTATTTTTCTCCATTTTCAACATGTACGTGGTAAATGTTCTTTTTTAACTATCAATTCCATGAAGACATGTCTGACATCAAAGAGGAGCAGCTGGTGTTGTATGCACAGATGGCTAATCTTGTACACTTAATACTACAATGGCCTGAAATCAATATTAAAGAGATTGCAGAAATTTTTTCCAAGGTTTTATGCTTCCAAACTTAAATTAGTTGATATAATGCTCATCAGTTGTTCTCATTTGAAATCACACAGCGCACTCAATGTTATGATGATCTCTTTGTTCCTGCAGTTTGCATGTAATGCGCATACCATTTGTGACAGTGAGTTAAGACCTCTGGGAACAGGATTGTATCCTGTTGTTTCCATTATCAATCACAGGTAACCACTTATTTTTTGTTCTGAATTTTTTTCAATGTCTTCCTCCTGTTTCTTGTTATCCTTCTGATTGTGATTTTACCATATAGCTGCTTGCCCAATTCAGTATTGGTTTTTGATGGAAGGGTAGCATCCGTACGTGCTATGCAACATGTGCCTAAAGGGACCGAGGTATGTATTTTTTTTGGAAATTACCATTTGCAATATTTAGTTCACTTGTTTACAGGGCAAGAGATGTCATTTAAAGATTATTAATACAGACTCAGCAAAACTTGGGCATAGTGTTAGGAGTTAAGTAGTTAACCATATTGTTTCATAATTGTAGGATTGTCCATTGTGAATTCCAGGGTTTCTTTCACTTTGAAAGTTATGTCTCGTAGTGTAGCTTGTTCTATACATCGTCAAGCATAGGTTCTCATGTTAGCTTCATATATTTTGTGTCAACTCAATCTCGCTTTACACTAAGATATATCCATTTTTAACTGGAACCTCTTTGGGGAACTGCTATAGTGACCTCTTTAAGGATATAAATGGAAGTCAAACTACTAGAGGTGCAATTCTGCCTCTACAAAATTGTGGAAAACTAGTATATATAGCATTTCTATGCAAATTTCGGCCAAAACTTGGCAGTTGAAACTTTCTTTTTTGTAAAGGTTTCAGTTAGGGCACATCTCATATCCAATAGGTGATGATAGTTGTCACTAATCAATTTAAAATTATTTGACGGATGGTGTATTACATTACATCTTTATTTTTATCCACATCAAGTTTAATACTTGCTATTCTGTATTTTTTTTTAAGGTATTGATAAGTTATATAGAGACAGCTGGAAGCACTGTGACTCGACAAAAGGCCCTCAAAGAGCAGTACCTATTCACTTGTGTTTGTCCCCTCTGTTCCAAAGTGGTACTTACTACATCACTTAATCTGGAATATTTTCTTGTTGGCTTCACATCATAGTAATTTCAGTAAAATTGGAATGTTGTCATTGGCTAATTCAGTTAAGTTAGTTTTGAAGGGTCAGTATGAAGATGTTCAAGAAAATGCAATTCTAGAAGGATACAGATGCAAAAATGAAACATGTGATGGTTTCTTGCTCCGCACAACTGGTATGACCTAAGGATCCAACAATGTCTAGTAGCTGAAAAGGAACATCATAATCTTTTACTGGCTATAAGTTTTGTAGTCTGATGGAATCCTCTCCTTTTTATGAATATAAGACTGAGATAAAAAAAATAAATGGTCCACCAAGTGTTAGTGACGTTCTTTTTTTTTTGTTTTTAAATTAAAGATGGGAAAGCGTTTCAATGCCAAGAATGTGGGTTAGTTAGAGACAAGGAAGAGATAAAGCAAATTGCAACTGAAATAAAATTTCTATCAGAAGAAGCTTCTAAGCCTTCTTCTAGTGGCAGTATCCTTTAACATTTCTGACTACAACTTGATACTGTAATTGCTATCACCCTGACAATTTTCCTTTTGCATTCCAATCTTTTTTCTTTCTTATCCTTTATGGGAGCCTTGGTTCGTGAATAAAGGAAATTGATTTACAGTTTATGTCCATGAAGTCAAATCCTTAACTATATGTAGATTATCATGAAGCTATTTCCATATATAAAATGATCGAGAAACTGCAAACAAAACTATATCATCCTTTCTCGATCAATTTGATGCAAACACGTGAGACAATTTTGAAGGTAAGCTTGTCCTTATAGTTCTCTATCTAATATTGTTATTGTTTTCTGATTAATATATATTGTTTGATAATATCAAGTACAACCTTTCCATCCATGTTTTACCTAGTACAACTCCTTTGGAGATTTGTATTGTGCAACATTTATATTTTTTGTTCCTTTTCAGTACTTTGTACAAACCAAATCTTTTGCTGTTAAGTGGCCTGTTTGATATATTATATACTAATGAATAGATATACGGATTGGTTTATATTCTACTTTGGATGATCCTGGAACCGGTCATATTTCCTCAGTTTTCATTATTACACATCTTATTTCTTTATTGATTTTCTGCACATTAGAAAACTCTTAGACATGTATCAATTAAATAGTTTTTCCCTGGTACAGTGAGTTTGGCGTTTTGCCACCCTCAGTACCTTTGCTGTGTTGACGGGGGAGTGTTTTGTTCTCTCGTTTGTTGTATCGTTTTGGACCTGTTGCACCTTTTTCTATATATATATTTTGTGATTCAAAAACTAAAAAATTAAAATTAAAAAGCTCTACTTGTCTGCTGCTGTTTCAAATCGTTATATCAAAGGCACGTGGAAACGATGAAGTGTATAGCCCATTTATGCAATAATTGATTTTCAACTGTGAATTAATGAATCTAAAGACCTGATATTTTACCTTTGCAGTCATTAATGAAGCTGGAATGTTGGAGAGAAGCTTTAGCATATTGCAAATTGACCATACCAATCTATCAAAGTATGTCATTGCAAACTTCTATCCTCAATAAACGACACTGTTAAAAGCTTCCTTAGCATTGATTCTGTTGGTAGTTTCAGTTGTTGCTTTCATTTCGTAGTTTTTCATCTTGCTTTTCAAATATTTGCTAGTTTTGCTTTTTCCTGGTCGCATTAGAAAAATGAAAATTCTTAATTTTAGCAAAAATCATGTAAGGTATTGTGGAGGTAAAGAAGATTAAGTCCACATTGAAAAGGTTAAGGTTGCAAGTTAGGTGTTAATTGAACATCCCAGAAGGTTTCAAATACATCAGTGCTATGCACAATATTTTGATACGATGTCACATAGAAGTATATTGGCTTATTCAATCACCCGGTCCCTTAACTTAATTGATTGTCTCAATTTGGTCCCCTAACTATAATTTGTATCAATTTGGTCCCCTATA
>Ga0315915_1007625_pt1 | contig 12879 bp, 18 predicted proteins | sample MpolbnodulesMG_FD_207738 | JGI IMG/M metagenome (GOLD analysis project Ga0315915, IMG submission 207738) | Medicago polymorpha root nodule microbial communities from Los Angeles, California, United States - branched nodules | ecosystem: Host-associated > Plants > Roots > Nodule | place: USA... | reverse complement strand
CATTTAAGAAATATATATTCAATTCCAGGAAGACCAAATCAATTTTATGCACCAATATTCATTTGTAAACTAATATAACTATAGTTTAATTTCTCTACTATAAAAAACTATAGCTTAATTTCAATTATTGTAACCTTACTTTTAGTCACAGAATTTGTTGGATCATGAGATGGGGCTAAAATACTATGTAAATTAAATTGTCCCGACCTAGTATGTAGATACATACACTATAAGACGATAATGAAATTTTAAGAAGTTTTTTTAAGTTTAACTGTTGTTTAAGAATTTTAAAACTGCACGTCAAAAGGTGTTTTTGAGACACTTTTAGATTAATTTATGTTAAAAAATATTAGAACAAAGGTTTGTTCGACTAAGATGTGTCGATTAAGAGGTAAGCGTTTGACTTTATAAATTCAAATTGTTGTGAATTCTACGGAAAAAATCACACCAATAACAAACTTGATGTGTGGAGCAAGTAATAATCAAGCAACCAAAATAAAGACAATTATAATCACAAACAAAAGTAGAAACCAACAAGGTTTACTCTACACAAAGTCTATACAAACCCTAGTTTTGTTGTTGCCTTTCTAAACCCTTGTTTGAGCCCCCTCTATCTCAATGTTTACTCTGATACAAAGTCTATATTTATAGTAAAAGTATGTCTCATAAAATTGGAACAAATCTGGCCCGAAAATACGTTTTCCCTTTTTTGTTGTCACAACAATTCGGCCACCGATTTTTTACGTGACAACAGGCTACAAAAAACACTGCAAAATCGGCCACCGAGCCCTCCTGTTCGGCCATCGAATTGGCACCTCCAGAAACTCCAATTTCTTCAATTTTCAGTCACTTTCACAACACAAATAATATGGTTCAAATTTTATAAACGAATGTAAAAGAACAAATAATTACCTTAGTTCCTGACTCTGCACTTCGCTTTCACAAAGGTCCCTGACTCATAATTAAATACAAAGAAGTTCCTGACTCTGTACTTTCGTTATCACTTTAGTATCTAACGTTAAATAATTATGTTAAGTGATGATGTGACATGTGTTTTACGATGATATGACATATGAGGTGTCAAAGGGACTAAAATGAAAGTAGAAAATGGTCACTTTAGTCCCTGAACCAAAAATCAATAACCCCAAATTGAATCTCAAATCCCTAAATCCCAAATTCCTAAATGTCATCTAATTCTCTCTTTTGTTCAAAATCAATCTTCCATTAAAACATCAACTTACTGTTAGGTCTCTAACTGTGCATACTAGCCTTTAATTTCGACAGGCTCATTTAATATGGTCAACACTTGGTTAACCTTTAACTTTAAAGGAATCGAAGGCTTTCTCATTTCAATTAGCGGATTTCGACAAGATGGCAAGCCTAGTGCGCATAGTCAGCAATTCGACAGAGCAAGGCTGAGAGTGCAATCACGTCGAAATCAAGCATTCAAGGCGGGAAAACACGATTTCAAGCTCAAGAGCGGTTCCCTTAGTGGAAACGTGGTGACAAGCGATTTTCCAAGATGGAGAAAGTGCTGATCAAGGGATTAGTATTTTGCCAGTTAGTTTTCTTTAGGCACAAATAAGAGTTTCCAAGGTAGAAAATGGGTCGCAAATCATTTATAGAAATTCTACAAACTCAAACTATAGGCATCTAGGGAACCGAGTTATACAGAATGTATGTAAACTGATTTGTAGACCACTTTACTTTTAATGCAATGCATTTTACATTTCTTTTAAGTTTATGCGTTTAAACTTTTACTTTTTCCTTTAATTCTGTCTTGCTTTTACTTGCAATCTCGAACTTGTCGAGAGGAAGTGCCCTTTTTATTTTAAAACCTGTCCTGCTCTCTAGGTAACCTGAGTGCATCTCGTGGCCTTTTTCAAACCATTTTCGATCAAAACCTTTGCACAACATGTCCTGAGATTTCTAGTTCAGTCTTGCTCATAATAATCAAAACTAGCCTGTAGTTTGCCGAAAACACCAGAAAACAAATTGGCACGCCCAATGGGACCCTGTTTGTGCAATTAATTTTCAAAAACTTTTTCATAAAAAACTGTTTTTCAAAACTTTTTCAAAATCCATCTCCTTGTGGGATCTGTTTTTAGAATTCTGTTACTATTTTTGGGTAATTTTATTGCTAAAAACACCAAGTTGTTTGTGTATGCATTTGAGAAGTGGTAAATCTATGGCTCGTGCCAGTTCATCCTCTTCACAATCATCTTCACAAGAACAACCTTTACAAGCGACTTCTCCTTTGGGAGATTTAAACGTGTCAACCTCTGTGGGGGCAACCATGGCAATACCAAATTCGACGGAAACGGGAGTAACCGCTCCCTCAACCGTTTCGACGTTCTCTCCAATGACCCGACCAGAAATGGAAACCTTTGCGCCCACATTCACTGCTGGCGTTCCTTCAACTACCAGTATTCCAATTTCTCCTTTAGTCAGGCCTAGGCTTGATGATCGAAACATAAACATGCAGAACCTTCCAAGGGAACAGCTGTATGGTATGCCAACTTCGATGATGACAAATGTACATGATAATGCGTCTGCATTTGCAGACCAAGCATATCCGTTCACAATGCACAACATACATAGTCCCTCAAGTTCTACTATTTTTGGTCGAAATACTCTACCAGTCTTAACGACAGATTCGATGAACTTGTTAAGACAACAAATGGATGAGAGTAATCACGAAATGGTTAATTTGTTGACATAACAAATTGGTACCGTGTTTAATCCTTTGATACCGAACACAAACCGGAGCTACCAAGCAATAACCACACAAATGGGGAGGATAGCAGATTTCTTTGCTCCTCCACAACCTGTTTACCAACCGGTTCCACAAGTCCAAGACCAACAACCGTTACGGTTGATCGAACATGTGGTTCAGAGGCCACAACTTGTGCCTCAACCCCAACCGGTCAAACCAATAATTCAAGGTTAACCTGAGGTGGTCTTGGTGGATAGAAATAATGATGTCGATGAAGTTGTTAGGAATGCCCAACAACAAAACATAGGAGCACATAACATTATAGTCAATTTGGTCGAAAATATAATGGCTCAAAATGGTTTAAATATTGGCCTACATAAGCCAAACTTTGTTTCTCCTTTGTCAGAATTGGTATTACAGTTTGAACTTCCTAGTGGTTACAAAATTCCTAAGTTCACCAAATTTGTAGGTGACACCAGTGAGTCCACTGTCGAACATATCACACGATATTTGACAGAGGCAGGAGATCTAGCAAATGATGTGAATTTGAGGTTGAAATACTTTCCAAATTCTCTAACAAAGAATGCCTTCACGTGTTTTACTACTCTTACACCACATTCGATCCAAAATTGGACTGAATTAAAGAGGTTATTCCATGAACAATTCTATATAGGCCAATGTAAAATAAGTGTAAAGGAATTGGCGAGTGTCAAGAGAAATCACACTGAATCCATTGATGATTACCTCAATAGGTTCAGATTGTTAAAGACAAGATGTTTCACTCAAGTGTTGGAACAAGAGTTAGTCGAAACGGCCGCTGGTGGCCTATATTATTCCATCAGGAAGAAACTAGACACTCAAGACTTGAGAGATATGACCTAGTTGGACGATAGAGTTCGACATGTCGAAAGACTAAAGGCTGAGAAAGCATGAACTCAGATATATCACAAAAGAGAAAAGGTTGCTTATATCGGATCAGACGAAAGTAACCAAGAATTCGACATAGCTTTTGGCGATTTCGAAACAAAGGAGGTTGACATTGCTGATGGGAATAATCCCGTCGAACCAAGTAATGAAAGATATGTTCCCAAAACATATATGTTCGACGTAACCAAATGCAACGAGATTTAGGATCTCTTAGTTGTTGATGGTCAATTGGTAGCACCTAAGGATTTAAAAATCCCACAAGTAGAGCAACGTAAGAAAATAGGTTTTTGTAAATACCATAATTATTTGGGACATAACACCTAACGATGTTCCCTTTTCAGGGATTTGGTTCAGAAAGGTCTCAATGAAGACAGATTGAAGTTTGGAGACAAACCAAAGCTTCAAATGCAAGTAGACTCTGATCATTTGAAAGATGCGAGTATGATGTACACTAACATTGCAGGCTGCAATATGGTCGAAGCAATTATTGAGGCTGTTGAAAATCTATCTATCGAAGTAGAAGTAGGAGCAGGTGGTGATGTTGCAGAATGTCAAATGGCGGACAACACTAAAGAGGCAGAATACGTCGAAGAGACTACTCGAGAGCCTCAATCCGACGCGAAGTTAAAGACAACCTATCGTATAGTTGAAGAAGAATTGATTGACTTCCTCAATCGATGCAAGCTGAAGAATTCTGAGGTAATACTTTGCCCTAGATATAGTGTTGTATTTAACAAAGAGGCAACTAAAGGCCTTGAAAGTTTTATCCCAAAACCTAAGAAAAGAGGGAAATGGTCTGGTGATCATAGACCTAAGTTTTCCTTTACAAAGAGTTATATTCCTTTCATCAATAACTCTTCGACCACCAATTACGTCAACAAAGGTGGTTAAGGAAAAGCTTTTATTCCTTATGCACCTAACCAAAAATGGGTTCTGTCGACCCATAAGAATGTGCAACATGGGAAGAACAATGTGGTGAAAAGAAGCACCCGTACTTCTGATAACAAAAATGGTATTGCCTTTGAGTCAAATAAGTATGCTTACAACAACAATTACAAAGGAAAGAACCCCATGACAAGGACTCAATGTAGAAGGTACTAGAGGTCCAAAAAAGGCGTTGCTGCAAACCTTGAATGTAAAACTATTGACCCAAATGATGGTCGAATCAGGAAGAAAACCAGCGAAAGAAAGGTTGTCTCTTCCCCTAGCCAAAGAAGATCTTGATGAAGATGATGAATTGGGTTCAGAGTTTATGGATTCAGAACCAGACTTCGATATCATATGCAACATGGTTTCCATTTTTCCAGCTGAATATGGTATGGTGTCTGAAGTCGAGGATTTAGAGGAAGAGTTCGATCCCAAGGACATGGAGGATTATAAACCCATGTGTTACTTTGTAACAAATGATGGCTCTAAAGATGATCGGAAAGCCATATTAGAAAAACCTGATGACTCGATGAAGAATCATCTTAAACCTTTGTTCATCTAAGCCAAGGTGGATGAGATTGGTATTAACAAAGTGTTGGTCGACGGTTATGTTGCTGTTAATTTGATGCCTCAATCCTTACTCAAAAGGATTGGTAAGACCAACAAAGATTTGAAGCCTCATAATGTAATTCTGTCAAATTATGTAATCCAAGTGAGCCTAACGATGGGAACTATGGTCAAACCAACTTTGTTCATGGTAGTCCCATCGAAAGCTAACTTCAACTTGTTGTTAGGAAGAGAATGAATTCACGGGATATGTGTTGTTCCCTCATCCATGCATCAAAGAATTTCAATTTGGAGAGATGATGGTACAGTTGAAAACATTGAGGCTGATCAAAGCTATTTTCTTACTGAAGTGAATCAGATTACAAGAAAAACTTTCGACAAAAGTCTAGAAAATATTGCTCCATGTTCATCTGCAAAATCTGTCGGTACTAATCAAGCAGATGCAAGTTCTGTAAGACTCCATCCAACTCATAGTTTCATGTGGGAAACAGAGAATCTCGACACAGAACCTAATGTGGAAGACCTGCGTTCCCTAGCCTTAGGGAATGATGAGGATGATCATCACATCTAAGCAAAATGCTTAGAGAAAAATCACGGTTGTTTAGCCGAAGTATGAGATTAAAAAGGCCTTAGTGGCTGGCATTTAGAAAAAGATAGTTAAGAGACCATTAGCAAAGATACTATTGAAGTACTTGGGTTGAAACTTATGGAAATGATGGTCAATTAGCCATAAATTTGATTGTATCTTTGATAAGGAATTTGTATGGTTCCTAATTGAAAATCAAATGGTGAAATTTGACATATGTTGCCTTGAGATCCAATGTTTTGGGTAAGAAACCAAAAGAAGTGGTTGAAGCCACAATAGACGTAATACTTGTTTAGTACCCTTTCGACAGGCTTGTCAATAGCAAAATGTGGGGACAAAGAGTTATGTTTATTGAGGTTTTCATTACAAACTTTAGTTTATTTACTGCAAGTAATTATTATCCAGAAAATTGAAAATATTCACGATTTACAATTTGTCAAAAGGAGTGGGTTTCTTTTGATATTATGTCGAAATAAAGGCATGTAATGGAAAATATAAGCCTATCGTGTGAAAATAAAAATAGCACAAACATTAAAATTCGACAGGAAACAAATATTCAGTTTTGAATTAACAAAACAATGCAAAACATTGCCGAAGCGTTACAAATTTTTTTGCACATTGTTATGTCACAACACAAACACACAACAATACCAAAACAAAAGGAAGCAAAATTTGGCATCATAGCCTAAGACGAAGCTGATGCCAAGCTACGGATGCTTTAAAAACCCCAGATACCCGCTACCATAAAAAGCCAAGATCCAAAAAACGGAAATGTCGTAAGAACCAATCAAGCTCGAGGTCGAGGCGGCATGAAAGGCAAAAGTTTGTCCTAGGGTAGTCCTCGTCTGAACCAGGAAAGGGAGAAGCGATATTGCGAATCCGTCTAATTCCATTGTAAAGTTTGCAGGGAGGACAAGAAAATTGGTATCTTAAACCTGGGAGCATCGGATGGAAGCAGCGGGAATCCAAAGCAAAGTGTGGACCCGCCGTATTCAAGATAGCATTATGGTAGTTCGCAAGTTGACGACGATTGAAGAGATCTTGAAATACAAGGATGATTTGATCGTCAAGAAGATTATCTGCGGCCAAGAATTCTAGCATGAGGTTGAAGTATGTAGCCCCATCAGAACCATGCTTCATTGCCTTCACCAAGACTTGTTTGATTATTTCCAAATCGGGACAAATTTGATGAAGCATGAAAGCAGTGGTCGCTTCACTACAGGAGGGATGTCCACTACTAAATAGCCTGCGCACGAATCGGCGTTTAGCAGGGAGTGAAGTGGGACCAACGATGTAGCACAGACATTCTCGATTCAACGCCTTGAACGCCGCCTTTTTGTTAGCAAGTTGATGGTGGAGCTTAGATGTGGCAACAAAATTCAAAAGGTCTTGAGTTCCAAAAGCAAAAACCTTTTTGGTGATAACCATGAGGAGATCGTTTGAAAGTGTTTCCATTTTTAAGGGATGAGCGAGATATGTCTTGTAAAATGCTAAGAGATGAATACTTTAGAAGGCAGGACCCAAGAGTTTTATAGCGGGAAACTAACCACAAAACAGTTTCTCCAAACAAAGGGAAGTTTCCTTTAAAATGGTTTTAAGCCTTTGTCTCCTTGGAAAACGGTATATCACTAACACCACTAAGAGAGTTCTGGATAACGGTTTATCAAGGCATTAATGCATGTCTGCAAGACGTGGCCCACTCAAATCCTAAAACGATCAAAGGGAAAGAAACCAGAAAGATCAAGTTTGGAGGGTAATGAATGGGATGAATCAGTTGAAGGAGGCGTAACAAAAATGGAATGGAGAGAAGAAAGAGCTCGAGAAAGCTTTGAGCGATGTTACCCATCCTGGTGAGGGGGAGTCTGAAGATACATCCTGCTTGGATCACAATGACCTGGTATGCCATAGTGATGAGTTGGAAAGGAGTTCGGTGGGTGCTGCTAGTCACAAATGCAATGGAGCTGGTGAAAGTAGTGAATCCTAAGATCGAGTTTTCGGTCGAAAGAATTCATTACCTAAAGTATGTGGCGAATGAAGTTCTAGTGTCTCCCCCTGAAGAAGTAGAAAAATTTTATTTTCTTTTCAAACAATTTGCTCTTTGATGTAATTTGTTGTGTGAATTATATTTCATTTTATTTGCTCGTATCTTTAATTATCACATCTTGTGTGAAAATGTATGTTTAATTTTCTAAGTATGATGTGCGACTCGAGTGCTCGTTGCGTGGGACTTTATTCTAAAAATTGTTTTTAACTTTCGTTTTTAACTTCCAAGTGTTGAGTGCGATCGATGCTCTCGTAAGTTTTAAGAACAATCAGTCTTTATGCTCACAACATTACTTTTGACTTAGATGTATACATATAGGGTTAATTTTGAAAAACCAAGCACTTTAAATCAAAGTAGATTGAGTAGGCCGAGGGTAATGCTCACCCCCGGCAGTCATTGCTTGTTGAAAGTAAATGATGACTGGGAATTTTCTAAGGGTCGAGATTGTTGAGTAGCGAGCATGCCAACAATCTTTAAATCATTGTTTTAACTTAAAGATGTTACCTTTCTTCTCCCAAGTATTTTGTTTCGTATGTTTAGAAAGTAAATACTTTTGCGTTCCTTTACAAGGGGATCCAAACGTGAACGTTCCAACCTTCACACGGGTTATATGTTAGAAGGACTCACGTCTAAGAGATTTTTATCTGAGCGTCTATGTTTTGTTTTAATGTTATCTCTTTTAGGGCCGCTTCCATTGTGATGATAGTATTAGCGCAAGTTCTCTAGTTGAACTCGTTGACTTCAATGAGAGAGAAGGAAATGTGAATCGCGAGTGGTTGAATGGGGGGTCGTTCGATAAGCCCATAGGACTATATGAAGTTCCCCCACCCAATTGATTTTGGCCTCATCGAGCCTTCTACATATCCCGCGAAGAATTACTTTGTTTGCAGATTCAACTTCCCTATTCGCTCAATGGTGTTGAATAAAAGCGAAATTGTGTTTGATGTTCATGTTTTTTTAGGTAATCTTGAAACCTACGATCGGTTAACTGAGTCCTGTTATCCTAGATCACGAGGGTCAGTACTCCGAACCTTACTAGTATGTTTCTTTCAAAGAAGCAGAGTACGTTTTTCGCTATGATCTTCGGTAAGGGTTCGACTTTGATCCATATTGTTGAGTAGTCTACTGCTACCACTAAGTACTTTAGCTGGCATGTGGCCTTGGGTAAGGGTCCCAAAAGGTCTATACCCTACCATGCAAAGGTCCATGCAGAAACTAGTGAATTGAGCTCGGCTGGAGAGGCGATATGCATGTCCACATGCCTTTGGCATTTGTCGCGACTAGCGACGTAGTCTTTAGCATGGTAGGCTAGAAGAAAGTTTTCTTAGCGAGGGATTTGGCTCCAAGATGTTGTTCGCAGATAGACATGGCAACAAACCCCGCCCCCGCCAGACCCGGCCGCCCCTGCCCCGAATTTAACGGGAAAGCCGATTTAACCGGTTGCTGTTGCGGGTGTGGGGGAAATTTGGAGTTTTAGTACGGGGGCGGGGCCGGGTGCGGGGGATGCTTACACTTGCCCCGCACCCGCTTTTTAAATTTTTTTTATTAAATTTTATAATCTTATTTCCATAAGCACCAACCTATTTTATTATATTATTACTCTTTAGAAACATATTTATTATAATTATTTTGCTCTTTTGGAAAAAGTTTATTAGATAAATAATTATTAATATAAGTATTATGTTTTTGTTGCTATGAAAAAATGAAAAAATATACATTTTTAAAATATTTTATAAAAAATAAAGTTTTCGCGGGTGAGGGTAAGGGCGGGGCCAGGAGAGCCGTCCCATTGGGGGCGAGGTTGGGTGTTCCATTTTTACTCCCGATATGGTTTGGGGGCGGGGATACTCAAACCCGCCCCCGATCCGCCTCGTTGCCATGTCTATCCACATATGCCTTCATGTATTTTGGCAAGGGCTTCTTGAGCTTCGGTTGGTCTGAGGCACTTGATTAGTGGCATAACGAAACCTCTTTTATATTGGGCCCCTTCCACTAGCGAGAATGAGCAAGCTCTCTATTTTAACTTCGTCTTCTTGTAAAGATCTGAGGGAAGTTTCGTGCTAGTTATGTGGTGGATCAAAGGTCCTCTAAAATCTTGGATCTCGGAGATCTCGTTGATTTCGACTAGACAAACCTTTTGCCTTTGAACTCTCGATTTTGTAAGGACTTCCTGTATGACTTTCTTGTTTCTGTTAGCAGTCCCTGTACTTGCTAGTTTAGAAAGAATATATGCTCGGGCGTTATGTTCGCATGGAACATGTACCACTTCCACATATTCGAATACTTTCATTTTGGCTTGCACGAGTTGGACGTATTCTTGAAAGTGTTCCTCCCTAATTTGGTATTCGCTAGTAACTTCGGAGGCAACGAGCTAGGAGTCAGTGCATATTTTGATCATCCTAGGTCCCATGTCTATAGCAATCCTATGGCCAACTAAGAAAGCTTCGTATTCGACGGTGTTGTTTGTCATCGCGAATGATAAGCCCAGAAACACATCGATTATGATTCCTTCGTCGTTTTCGGTTATCACTCTGTCTCCGCTTCCCTTTGAATGACCCGCCTACGTAAACAGTCCAAATTCCTTCCTTGTTTTACTCTGCAGGGAAAGTCATTTCGGCCACAAAGTCAGTGAACACTTGCGCATTCAGTGGTCTTCTGGATTTGTAATGGATGTCGAACTCAAATAGTTCTAGCGACCATTTCATCATCCTTCCTGCGATGTCTGGGCGACCCAAGATTTGTCGTATGGGTTGATCTGTTTGGACTACAATTGTGTGCGCCAGGAAATACTATCAAAGTCTTCAAGATGTTGTTACCAGAGCGAGGGCTACTTTTTCTATTCTTTGATATCTTGTTTCGGGCCCTTGCAAGGCCTTACTAGTGAAGTAAGTGGGCCTTTGTCTTTATGGAGTTTCTTAATCAGTACGACACTGACCGCATCAGAAGATACATAAAGGTATACATATAGAGTTTTGCCTTAATCTTTGTCTAGACAAGACCAGAGGTTGGGAAAGTGCATTCTTTAGGTGCGCCAAGGCAATCTCACATTCGTCACTCCACTCAAAAATTGTTTCCTTCCGTAATTGTTTGAAGAAAGGAAGAGTGTGTTGAGCGATTTGGCGATGAAGCGAGAAAATGAGGTCAACATCCCATTGAGGGTTTGAATGTACTCTTTAGACGTTGGAGTTGGAAATTGTGTGAATGCTCGACATTTGTCGGGGTTCGCTTCGATTCCTCACTCTGTTAGATGGAAATCGAGGAATTTGCCCGGTTGGACTCGAAATGTGCATTTTTTCAGGATTCAGTCTCAGTTTGTATTTTCTGGTTTGTTCGAACACTCGTTTGAGATGGGTTGTATGATACTTTCTGCATAAATCAATATTATAAGGTACTTTCTGCACTAATAAATTTGGAGCCTTTAGGCCCCCAACTTTAGTTGGGTCCTTGGGATCCTTTATATAATTAATACTTTTGGGCACCCACACCATAACCTCGTTAGGAATTTCAACCTTCCTAATGTGACAATGAGTGTGGTATGACCAAATCTTCCACAATAGTGACACTTAATATTGTGCACAAGAGGTTTGTTATCATCATTTTTGTTAACACAAGAGTATTTTTTTTATAAGGTCTCCCACATGGATTCCTTTTTTCTTTTGACTTCATAGAAAACATCTTAGGGCCCTTGGAGACTTGTTATGTTTAAGTCTTAGAGATTTGATCTCTTCATGTAGACTATGACAAGTTTTACAATTTGCGAAGACCATCCAACTTGAATCATATTTGGGTGGACTTGTCCTAGGTAACTCAATTGAATGAATTACAAATTTTTCATTAACACAAATGCATGGTAATCTTTCAAGCATTCAAAATCAGTTTTTAGTTGTGAAAGTTCTTTCAATTTAAAAATGACTTTCTTTTCTACACTTAATTTCGGAAATGCTTTCCCATGCATATCTATTAGAGTCTTTTGCAATTCTTCATAGGAAGGATTAGATTCGGAGTTGGAGTAAGGTACCTCGTTTTGCTTTTTCTTGTCACCCATGAAATACAACTGTTCAATTTCATCATTTTTCGAGTCACTAGTTGTGGATGCCAAGTCATCGTCCTCCCAAGCAATATATGCTCCTCTACCTATTGACTTCAAAAAGGAATTGGATTTTACATTTGCTTTAGCTACCTCTGGACATTCATTCTTCATGTGACCGACTATTCCGAATCCAAAGCAAGTTCTAGGCGTTGTTGGCGACAATTACCTATTCCAAGGAGTAGAAAATCGACAATAAACAAAATTGGTTGGGCGACACCAACCAATCTCCGTCTCATTGGCCTAGGTTCCCCATAATAAAATGGTGATCTTGAGATACGAAATAACCTAGAGTATTGACCACGCAATGCACCGTCATCCACCCACGTGTCGCGCCAAAAGAATGTCGACAACCCATTTCCAATTTCTTTAATAGTGACTTATATATTTGAAAAGTTTCTAATGAATGATGCGGGAAGATTGCTCTGTAGGCACCTATGGAGTGTTCAACAGTAGTTAATTACCGTTCAAAACACTTTTTTAATTGAGTTAATTGATTTAAAAAGTGTTGAAGATAGTTAACTATCGTTCTGCAAATGTCTATGAGCAATTCCTAGGGGCCTAATGAGCAATTGTCATGAGATGGATATGTAGAACTTACGTTAAAGTATCAATAGAGTATTGGGTGAAAGATGTCCTACGGTATCTTAGACAGTACAAGGTAATTGCTGTCCAATTTTATTTATGGTCCCAACAAAAATGCTAATTCTCAGCTATACGCATGCAAACTTAAAGTACGGCTAAGAGGCCATTGGAGAAAGTACACATAAGAAGACTTATTAGCATCTGATTTATGATTAAACTAGTAAAAGGATTTTGTGGTCTCACATTCTGAGTCAGCAGTAGTTACACAAGAAGAACACCACTCTTATAAATGCATACATAATTATGACATTTTAAAAAAAAAGTACTCCCACTAGATTTTACAATAATTATGACAACAGTGCTAAAAGCTTCCTCTCTAGTGACTCATACCGAGGGTTCTAATATTTTGGTGCCAATAAAGACTGTATTTTTATTTTTTA
>Ga0315915_1007624_pt1 | contig 12880 bp, 2 predicted proteins | sample MpolbnodulesMG_FD_207738 | JGI IMG/M metagenome (GOLD analysis project Ga0315915, IMG submission 207738) | Medicago polymorpha root nodule microbial communities from Los Angeles, California, United States - branched nodules | ecosystem: Host-associated > Plants > Roots > Nodule | place: USA... | reverse complement strand
ATGACAAATGGACACGACAAATCAATGATTAAACAATAGAAATGACCATTTACTTTATCCGATATTTGTTGACTTCGGGGTAAATCAACATTTAGAATAAGTATGTTTTATTTTAACATTGTGGTTGGAATATTCAGTGATCACCTGAACAAAAAATTTTAAATCCAAAAGCAAGAGGAGACAATAAGTAAATAACTTGTATTTCTCTTATAAACATGAGCAATTGTATATGACAATAACAATGGCTAGACATGAAGAGCATTAAAGAAAAACAGTTCATGTAATCAAAATATATATGCATATCAGACATGACATGATGCGGTGATGAAGTCTGTATGCACTAAGACTAAGAACTACATAACTTGGCTTCACTGCAGTGTGTCTGTCTTTTATGACCAAAATCTTCGATGAAATGAGAATTTAAAAATTCATTCTTCTTATTAGGGATAAAGCCATAGGACTCTTGTTAAAAATTCTATAAATGAATAAATATCAATATTAAGAGACGGGTTACAGTTAATAATATTGGACTAAGGTAACAAATAAGGTTCAGTTTTACCTTTTAATGTCAACAATTGCTTGTAGATGAGTAGTCTTTCTCATTCTTCGATTCATCCCTGTCTTGCAGAATGTACATACTTAATGTCACTAAATTGTGCAATAAACATAATTTCCAAACCTGTAAAAGCTCATAACGATCAATACACGTCCCAAAATCCTGCTAATTCCTAGCAACACAGTCAATTGCAATCAAAAACTATTAACAGGACCCTACTTACACATTCAGTCAGAAGACATTACCATACCATTACAACCGAATGCCCCTTTACCACAATTGTCGCTTGAATCTCTCAATATAACACATTGTGTGGCTGTTCTGAAAATTTGAGCAGCTAATTTTTGAAAAATAACAAAGAAATGACTAAGAAAGTTATACTTACTGAGTATTTGATCGAAACAAACTAAAAAAGAACATTAAAACCTTTAAAATAAAATGCATTTGAGATATTTTTGAAATGTGTTGTTCTCTTAAGATTTAAATCACATAGTTAAACAAATTTACATAACATTGCATTTCAAGTTTTAGGAATCACTTTAGCAGCCACATTTCAAACAATATATCTAGCAAACCAAGCAAAAGAAAAATTAAAGATAGAAGAAGAATAAGAATCAGAATCCATCTAAAGAAAAAACAAACAAATGAAAAAATTAGCAAAATCATGTAAAAAAATAAGAGATAAAAATCAATTGAAAGCAAATGTGGACCTTTCAATACATGTGCTCCTTTTCTCTTTAGATTCAAGTAACTATAACTTTGTGGACCTTCATTAGAACCTACAAATTAAAAAAAAAAGTTCAGAAGATTAAAAGGTAAGAATTAAAATAAATAAAAACGTTCAGAAAATTTCTGAAAAACATGAACAGAGAAGTAGCATGATTGCAAGGTATTGAACAGAGATTGAAACACAGAGAAAGAAACCAAATACAACAACTAACAATGAAATAAAGAACAAAAATTATTCTAACAATGAAGAAAAAGCTATAATTCACACAATCACATATCAAAATCAATGATTTTCAAACCCTAATGTCAAATTCGAAATTAGCAAACTTCACACAGTCAATATGAACATAAATCGGTGGGAGAAAGTGAGTTACCGGTGACAGTTACAAAGGTCATTTGTTCTTGCGGCGGTAGTTGCGGAGTCGGCAAGATGGGCATGGATCGGTGCGACGAATATTTTTTCCAGCGGCGGCAATCTGTGTTCATAATGGAGGGAGAGGTATCAGAGTTTGGTAGATGGAGGAAAGAGATTGGAGATCGTGACTCATAAGGGAGGCTTTGGTGGAGAAAGAGAGAAGAAACAGTCATGGTTTTGGGAGAAATTGTGTGAGAGAAAACAGGGGAGAGATGAAGAAGAATCGTAGATATAGAGAGAGGAGGGTTACGTCAGAGTGAGAGAGAAGAGAAGAGGGACTGGAAACTTTTTGTGAGCAATATGTTTATTTTGAAGAGAAAAAAATAGAGCAGATTTGTTTTGTTAAAAAAAAAAAGGAGATTAGGTGTGATCTGCTGAGAACATTTCAAAAAAATAAGTAGGAGATTAGGTGTGATTTGTTGAGAAGGAAAAAATAGGGTTAATAATTAAACAGTGGTATTAGAGTAAAATTAACCATTAAGGTTAAGTTTAAATTAGGGCAAACATTAGCTTCCGGGTTAACTTTAATAAATAAGAGATAGGGCCGATTTGATCTATCAAAAAAATAGGGTTAATAATTAAATATGGGTAATACAGTAAAATTAAGCATTAGAGTTAGGTTAAATCTAGGGCAACAATTAGCTTTCGGGTTAACTTTAATAAATAAGAGATTATCATCTTATTGTGGAAGTCCGTAATATAACTTTCATCTTTATTTTTTCCAATCTTAGTTCTCTACTTACGAGACAAGAACCTAGACGGATCAGATGGAATTCCTTCAATCCCTCTTGCACAATTCTTAATGTTGATTGCATTTGTTTCGGCAACCGTGTCAAAGTTGGATTTGATGGTTTGCTTCATCATCCTTCCGAGATATGGATCTCTAGTTTCTCGGGATTTCTTTCAGAAACCTTTAATATTCTTCATGCTTAGCTTGATGCCATTCATCAAAGACTTTGTTGGCTAAGCAATTGGATTACCATGACATTATTTGTTTCAATGGTTCTCTTCATTTCGTTGATATACTCCATGATCAAACGTCAAGGCTTTTCAAGTATGCTAAGATTTTCTTCACTAATATTGACATGTTTGCATCACTCATATTCTCCGAGAAAATAGTTGTGTAGACATCCTTAACTTAGAACTTCTTCTAGTATTGATCTCATGGTCCATCTCTTCCATCCAACCGGCATCTCGGACTTCCACGTTATGGACTCTATCGAAACTTAGTTATGTAGAACTTAATTTCTCTCTTTTTTTTTTCTTCTAAGAATTAAAAAAATCTAATCCAAGTACACCTAATGTAAGCATAAACATCAGACAAACAAATTGCGCATTACACCCACATTTTTACGGCATCATCTTAGATTTTTCACAAAGCTAACCACCTGCCTATTTCATATCAATTGCATTAACATTTTTTTTAAGGAATTGCATTTACTTTTATTAGGGACATCCATTGCATTTACTCGATTCCCTATTTCAGTGTTCCATTCATTTTGAACCACAGTTTGTACGTCTCTTTAGATTCCAATTTATTATCAATCATTTTCATTTAAAAACTTTTGAATTTTCTCCCCCCTTTTCCCTTTTTCTATAGTGCCAGGTAAATCTTATTTTGTCACAACTTCTAATAAAAATATTTAGACATACACAAATGAAAAAATAATAATAAATAAATAATGTGTCTAAATCATATTTTTATTATTTGTATGCGTGTTTAAATATTTTATATATATTTTTTTGGTAAATAAATATTTTATATTATTAATGTTAAAAGTAGTTATAAGGGTTAAAATTAAAAAAATAACTCAATTATTTTGGAACACTTTTATTTTTTGCAAATGATTCAGTTATTATAAGACGAAGAGAGTTATACTTCTTCAAAAAATTATATTTATACTTGTGATGAAGTAAGATTTGCTCCAAGTGGTGCTCCCAGACTAAAAAGTTGACATTTAAGTGGAAAGCAGAATCAACAACTTGGTCAAAGTCAAAGCATTAGTTAATTGATCCCAGTGAAAAGGAAATGCTACAGTTTCATGGAAAGTGGCTCCACTCAGGTTTCAAAGACTCATATCAATGGAGTTATGACAAACCACAAAATCTGTTTGGAACAAATGCTATCAATGAGCAATGTGATAGTGGGTTTAAGAAATTAATCTTCTTTTAAGTTTTTCATGGCCATGATTTTGTGTTCAGAGGTGGGTTTTGGCATAAAAATTGTTTGCTTTTGCTGTATATTTTTTTTTATTAATTTTATGATTTATTTAACTTTTATTTAATTTTAATCTCTATTTTACAAATTTTGTATAAAAAATGTGTTTTTTGTCCCTTTACCTAATAGGTAATAAACAATAGTCTCCGTGAAACATGGAGACTAAAATTCATTTTAGGAAAATGCTAACTAGTGATGAAATTTTACATTAAGAAGTGATGAAAAGTGGAATATTTCACTTTATAATAGTTTTTTTTTTTTACTAAAACTTTATAATAGTTAACAAGTTGTTGTTAATGAAAAAAATATATTAATTTTTAACTTTTTAATTAGTGCTCCGGAGACACTAGTTAGCATGACCCTTTATTTTAAACTTAAATCACAATTAATTTGAATGGATACTCACCTGAATGTGCGTTAAAAACATGTTTAGATTAAATTTTAGATATTTGATTTCACTTGAATTTTTATTTATAAAATTCACTTTAATAATAAACATATATAGATAGGAGTACACAATAGACAATAGTAATATAATATCAAGTGATGATTTTTTTTCTTTATTAATGTGAAACTCTATTTTTTGTTTATAAAAACGTTAGACGTCAAAACTAAAATTTTATTTTAAAGCAGCTAACCATTTCTAATAACTTCTAAATGTCATAAAAAAAAGCCTCTTTGATTTTAATAAATTTTATGGTATCAACCGACAAGTAAAACATGTCTACAATTTTAGTTCAAAACAGCTAAAAGTCATAAATCTTTAGTCCTCTTTGGTGTATTTAATTTTCTAAAATTGATTTTAACAAAGCTCAATATGAAGACCTGAAGCTGATTTTTTTTTCTTTTTTGTGTTGAAAATGATATTTAAAAACAGTGTAAGATTTACTGTAATGTGAAAGTCAAATCATATTGTAAAAATCTTAAAGCCGTTTCATTTGAAATTTATATATTTTACATCACTTTTTTTAGAGGACCCGCTCTTTTTTTAAAGGCACCACGTGAAAAATCACTCCTGAGTCCTGTCCACACTATATAATTAAGTCAAAAAAGTAAATTGAATATAATATTTTTTATGTATTTTTTTGTCAAAATATTTTTTTATCTATTAGAGAGGGTTTTTGTTTTAGTCATTTTTAAGTATAGTAAAGAACATAAATGAAAAGAGACATTTTTTAACACAAATAACTTACATTTATAAATGAAAAAAAAAAACATATATGGGCCCTCTTATACACCGAAGTGTTTTCTTAGCAGCCCAGTTTCTGCATGTAGCCTTCTCTCGTATGAAAATTGCTTTTAGACACTTTGGATTACTCACAAACACCTCAAAATTTTAATAATATTATCACTAGGAGTTACGAACAGTTCACCTGTTAACCGTAGCCAGGGATTGTTTGAGATTCTGTCAACGGTAGTTAGGAACCATTTGCAATATATCTTTGCAGGTAAATTCTGTTATGCCTGGATGAAGTTATTGATAGGTTTAAAATAACTCATGAATTATGCTTTTGAAGCATTCCCAACAACACAATCGTCAATCAACACCACTTTAAAAACATAACCGATCTTCTGATTATAATTACCGTATAAATTCTACATTATAAGATTAAAATTGAAATTCAACGTTATGATTTATAATTGCTATGATAAGGTTTAATCATGAAGAAAAAAAATATTGTGTTTAGTGTGAAGGTTGAGGTTTGGGTTTTAGTTTGAGATTAAAACAACGGTTTTACTTCTTCTTTGGGTCAAGGTTCAAACAAAATTGTAGATGGTGCAATTTTGTTTGGATTTTGCACCTGTTCCTAGCAATTTCTAACATGTTTGCAACGATTCATAACTTTATGTGGAGGTATTTTCAAAAGTTTGAGGGGATTGCGAACAATATATGATTCATAGTTTCATCTCGTATAGAATGAGAGAGAAACCAAGCAACCCGTCAACCTTAGAAAAAACCCAATCACATTAGTCGAAGAGATACCCCTCTAATCTTAGATAACATCATTGCTGGGGACATTAAATTGGTACGGTCGGAGTGAGGTAAATAACTTGCATCGCTTAAATATGTGGTCACAAGTGTTTTTATATTGGTGGGGAAAATTCTTAAGAGTTAAGAACATGTTTGTTTAAATGAAAGCATGTGAGAGATTTCAATGGTGGAAAGGAGGCAGAACCATCCTTCTCATTCATCGCTTCCCATATTTATTCCTTTATGGTTTCAACTTTCTTTCTATGAACACATGATTACCGTAAGTAGAAACTCAACAATTATAGATTAGTAAGAATGCAATGTGAGTAGACATGTATTCTAGAAAGTATTGCACTTTGCATCTTGATGATGTAAAATGTTCTCATCGACCAATTTTTTTTGCTACATTCATACCACAGTCCACGCATACATATCTAAAAGTGCTTGCTCAGCATTGTATTGTCATGCATTATACCATGTGAAGTTATGTATGTTGTTGATGTACTAGTACAATAATGAATTAAATTACATATCTAAAAAGTACTGTCATGCATTATACATATCTAAAAGTTCTATACAATAATGACAAACAAACGTCATACACTACATGAATTAAATTACGTCATAATGTTTTATCATTAATCATATTGTACATCTACTTCAACAATCATGTAATATTACTAAATGCATATGATTATATATCAACTATACAAATTCACGGAAAAGAAAAATAACTACATTCTTACATATTGTTCTATAAAAAGTAATTCTGTTAGAGATGATTCAGTCGAACACTAAATGCAAACATCTATTCCATCTAAAATTCAATTTTCTTTTTTCTTTACTTTCGCACTGTTTTCCAGCGCATCAATTTTGGGCGACTAATCCAACTCATGTATAGAGACATGCACACTGACCAAACGTTATTTCTCCTTAAAATCGAACACAGAATTTTCCAAATACATCTTTAAAATGAACTCCTTGCCACTCGAGCTCAAACAAAACAACTTGGTTTGCCATGAGTCCATTTCCCGTATACATTAATTAATAAAAAATACATATGAAACAAGATTTTTTTTCTCCATCATTAATTAACAATAATTCATAAGAGGCCAGCATTTTGTGATGTAGCTTAAAGCATCAAATCAATCACGTGGAAATATACCACCCTCACAAACATCACATTCCTGGACCCACTTTCTTCCATTCTAAACCCGCTTCTCTTCAAATCACCACCACACGCATCAAAACCATTTCATCTCAAAAACCTCACATCACACCATGGAAGAACACTCCGTCGGACCACTCGTTCCCGCCGTCGTTAAACCCGAACCATCCAAAAACCTCTCCACCACCGTAACCGTCACCGGCGACATCGCCGGAGGAGAGAATTTCCCGATCGCAAACATGTCGGAGTTAGATAAAGACTTTCTATGTCCGATTTGTATGCAGATTATCAAAGACGCGTTTCTTACAGCTTGTGGTCATAGCTTTTGTTATATGTGTATTATTACTCATCTTCGGAATAAAAGTGATTGTCCTTGCTGTGGTCATTACCTTACCAATAGTAATTTGTTTCCGAATTTCTTACTCGATAAGGTTCGCAATCGTTATCACAATCGCAATTTGTGTTCATGTGTTCTTCGCTATGGATTTAGTAACTGCTAGTGTTTAATTGATAATTTGCGTTGATGTTTCGGTTTTGGAATTGCGTTTGAGATTAGATTAAGATTTAAGAAACTACTTGAGGCCTGTTTGGATTAACTTATTTGAGCTTATCTAATGATATAAGCACTTGTGAGACAGAAAAACTTATGAAAACAGCTTATGACATGTTCTTAAGCTGTTTTCAGTTTATTTTTGTAAGTTTTTCAAAATAGAAAATGAAAACAGCTTATAGCTTATGCGAAAACAATTTAACTTTATTCTATCTTTTGTTGTAGAAATAACTTGTATACAGACACTTATCATAATAAGCACTTATACTCTAAGCTACAAGTTAAGTTGTTTATCCATACATATAAATGAATTCGGTTTCACAATGCTTGTTGTTTAATTGCTCGAGATTAATTGATATTTTGCATTTTGAATTGTGATATTTTGGTTTTGGAATTGTCTTTGAGATTAGATTTAGCCTGTTTGGATTGGCTTATCTGAGCTTATATACTGGTATAAGTTTTGTGAGAATGTTTGGGAGAACTTATAAAAACAACTTACGACTATTTTCATAAGCTTTTTTAGGCTTATTTTAATAAGTTCTCCATATAGCTTATGGAAATAGCATATACAAAAACAATTTAACTTTATTTTATAATTTGCTATATAAATAGGTTATGTAAGCTTATACATAAGCACTTATCATGATAAGTGCTTGTGCTATAAGTTGCAATAAACTGTTTACCCAAACAGAGCCTAATGCCCAGGAAATTGCTTGTTTTATGAATGAATACGGTTTCTAGCTCATTGTTAACGGTTTCTGTACCAATTTGTAGCTACTAAAAAAGACGTCGGACCGTCAAATATCAAAGACTGCTTCCCCTGTGGAGCATTTCCGGCAGGCGATACAAAAGGTTGGTTGTACTCTTGCTACTTGTTTTGGTTTGCAGTTTGTTTTGTGGTGACTTATACCTTTGTTGTTTTTTTTTTTTGACAAAATATACCTTTGTTGTTGTTGATCTTGTTTTACTTAATAATTCATTTTTGCTTCTAGTTTTATTTCACACAATGAATATTTAGTTTTGAGTACAATGTGGAATACATGACCTATGTAGCATCTGCATTTCGGAGTCCGGTGTATGACACATGTCTGTATCCGACACTGACACATCATGTATGTGGTTACATTGAATCAGTTCCATTTTTCAATTTATTACCGGCGTCTATGTGTCGGTATCATTGTCGTGTCCGGTGTCTGTGTTAGTGCTTCATTGCACATTGACACAACATGTATGGGTTTGACAGGGGTGGTTAAACAAAACTGGATTAACTTTTAACTGTCATGATTCCTTTGTTTACCATGCTAATTGTACAACAGTGAGAGGTATTTGTTGCAATAGTAGGCTGTTTTTCTTCTTCTGTTTTTTGATGAAGCAATAGTAGGCCGTTGATCACGCAGTTAATGTTCCACTAAATCATGAATATAATTCTACAAGAAATTTTGAAGTTCCAGAAAAGATAACGAAAGAGAATGATACTAATAGTTCCACTGTTCTCAACCTCTAATCTAAAGTTTAAGGGAGGAATGCTGTATTGCCCGCAGTGCCAGTTTCTTGTAAGAGGAAATATAATCTGATTCATTAATTTACGTCAATTCATTTGTCGAGAGGATTAAATAAAACAGTAGGCGTTAGATCAAAGTAGATGGTTAAGAATAATACTATTTTAAATTGCAAGTCACTATTTCCCATGCGACTTTTTTCTCCTCCTGTCCTGCCTTTTCTCTCGACCGACTGGCTTTTATAGTTTATTATTACACAAACCGACCGTCCATGTCAATAATAGGAAAACAATTTATTTTGAAGCCTAATGTTAGAGGAGAACAAGGTCCATCATTCTCCGTTCTAATGGAAAAGTGCATCTCATAAACAATAATACTGCAATTTGCATCATTTTTCCTTTACCCTCTTTCATGTTTGACAGAGACAGTACAGAACCAAACCTAAAGGAAAAAAAATTAAAATAAAACAAAAAAAACCGTGCATAGTGGATTTTGTTACGGGGTGCTCTCCTGAATTACGAGTGGTGTGTTCTTGGTGTCTGTGCTCATGATTGTGAATCTGGTTGGGTTATTGGAGCAGAGTCGTGGTCTAGTATAGCCTTGATTTGTGAATGTAACCAGACCCACCTTCAACCAACCACAATAAGCAGAACACCAGTGCAAGACCCACCATTCTGACAACTTCGTGTAGTTTTCTGAACGAATATCTATCAGAATCCAATGGCTATTGCTCATTCCCCTAATCTCTCACAATAACACAATCCTCTTACTTGATTCTCGCAAATTTATTATGTTATGCTACTAGATCAAGGAACAGAAGTACTAGTTTTAACTCTTGTCATATTTCATTGTCTAATTTATTTTATGAAAGGGTTTTAATTATATTGCAGCTTTACCTGTTTATTAGCTTTGTTGAATTCAGACAACTTTTGTACTGAATATCACTCTATTTTTACACTTACATATTTCTGTATCACATAATCTATTGATCCTTGTTGATGCTTCAGTTGGTCTGTGATATATATATTTTTAAAATTCTTTGAATCTTGAAACAGGGTTGTGAAGTGACAATGAAGGAGCTCGACACCCTTTTGTCACTCCTTGCTGAGAAGAAAAGAAAAATGGAACAAGAAGAAGCTGAGAGAAATATGCAAATATTGTTAGATTTCTTGCATTGCTTACGCAAGCAAAAAGTTGATGAGTTGAAGGAGGTGCGCTGGATGCAATCTATATATTATTTTTGACTAAATTACTATTCAGTAACTAAGAGTCTATTTGGTTTTTGAAAAATATGTAAATGTTTTTATAATTATTAATAGAACGAAAACATAACACATTTTCTCAAACCAAATAAGTCCTTACTCCTTGTGTTTCCATTTTTTCTTTCCCCTGTTTGTATGAATTGGTCTTTATTGTACTAGGCATGTTTCTTTGTTACATATATTGCTACTTATTGCAATCAATTGGTGTTTCATACGTAGGTGCAAACTGACCTCCAGTTCATAAAGGAGGACATTGGGGCCGTGGAGAAACATAGAATGGACTTATATCGTGCTCGGGATCGGTACTCTGTGAAGTTGCGGATGCTTGATGATTCTGGTGGAAGAAAGTCATGGCATTCATCAATGGACAAGAATAGCAGTGGCCTTGCGTCTAGCCCTTTAAATATTCGAGGAGGGTTGTCTTCAGGGAGCCATACTAAGAAAAATGATGGAAAGTCTCAAATCAGCTCTCATGGACATGGAATCCAGAGAAGAGATCCCATCAGTGGATCAGATTCACAGTATATAAATCAATCGGGTCTTGCTCTAGTTAGAAAGAAGAGGGTGCATACACAGGTATTTCTTGTTTAATTTTCTGTTCTTGGAATTTTTTATTTTTATGTGCATTGGTTTTTGCAATTTTAATGGATGTTTAGAAAAGCTGTGTGCCAGCAAAAAAGTGTTTCATGACAGGACATACTTAACATTTCTGGGGAAATATAAGATTTTAGCTTTTGATTTTATCTGAAAAAAAATTCGGTAGCAATTCGAGGTTTGAATGAATCTCATTGAAATGGTCAAATGTGCACTACTGCTACCTACAATATTATTAGTTAACTAAACATTTTGTCGTGTTCAATTCTATTTTTATGTGGCCACAAGCTTGAGGATTGATGTAGCTGTAGCACATCTTAGGAGAGACTTAGATTTAGCTCCATAACTGTTTGGTTTTACTTACAGAGCTTAGGAAGGCGGTAACAAATTTAGGGTGTGAAGGTTTAAATAAGTTAGTAGTCATTAAAATGGGTAGAAAATATTGGTTTTTTCAAGTTATTTGCAGTCTTTCATGAATAGAGGTGAAGGAATTCTTAGAATAATAAAGTAACATTGATTATGTGAATAATATTTCTGATGTTATTACATAAGAGGTAGTACTCATCTTTTTTTACTAATACGATGTTCTTAATCATAATTAAATAAGGAAAAAGATAATGAAAACCAGAAATATGAAAGCCGATTCTAAAAGATACTCTAACATAAAATAATGAAAACCAGAAATATGAAAGCCGATTCTAAAAGATAATCTAACATAACAGTGTGATTCTAAAAGATATTCTTAACATATAACTTCTTGAGATTCGATGTCCCAAATGAAGCTCAGCACAATATTTCTCTAGTTTGGAACTGCTAAAATAATCATGAAACAAAAATGCATTTAAATTTAACTTGCATAGCTGAGTAGCAGACACCATATTGCTTGTGAAGAGCAAGGACTTGTATCAACTTCAAATTCAAAATTCTGTTCTGTTTTTGAGTTTCTTTGCTTCTTACTTATGGCACCTTTTACTGTTTCTATTACTGGATTTACATCTATATACTTGGTTTATTCTCTCCCTCTATGAATCCCATTTGATTTCCTTCCCTTGGTCCAGTTCAATGACCTACAAGAATGTTATCTACAAAAACGACGGCAGGCTGCAGATAAGCCACATGGCCAACAAGAAAGAGATACAAATTTCATAAGTCGAGAAGGTTATAGTGGTGGTCTTGATGATTTTCAGTCAGTCTTGACAACTTTCACACGCTACAGGTATTACTATCTGTCTTTGTGTTATTTGAAATATCAATCATATATAGTTGGGATAGAAGGGAAAAGGGTCATTTTTGTGGAAGAATATAGGGAGTGAAAGTTGTTAGGAATAGTTTGAGCATTTAGTTAGTTAGAGGCGTATTAATTTGATAAATGTGGGAAATAGGCATATAAAGAATGTATTATAAAATTTGCATTTTGTGTGAGTTGAGCAAATGCTCTACTATATAAGGGAAAGCCCTTTGTTGAAGTTATCGGATTTTAGGTAATTAAGAAGGGAATAGAATGAACAAAAGACTTCAAATATTTAATATGGTTTGGTATAATGATTTGATATAAAAGACTAAATACTAACCTTTATTTATTCTAATACAAGACTCCAAATCTGAATTAAATAGGGATGCAAATCATGATAATAACAAGGAAATGTGAAGATTGATAGGTAAGTAGGTAACCCCACCGGGTTAGTTGTTATAATGGTTTGACACAAAATACAATAAATACAACCCTTATTTGTACTATACTCCCTCCGTCCCATATTATAAGCAAAAAAAAAATTACATTTATTAAGAAAACTAAAACATAATAGTTTGTAACATAGTTTTTTGTGTTATCTTTGAAATAAGTTTTATAGGAAGATGTAAAAACAATTTTCATTGGTAGTTGATTATAGAGAAAATGAAAAAGAGAGCAAATTGAAT
>Ga0315915_1007623_pt1 | contig 12881 bp, 4 predicted proteins | sample MpolbnodulesMG_FD_207738 | JGI IMG/M metagenome (GOLD analysis project Ga0315915, IMG submission 207738) | Medicago polymorpha root nodule microbial communities from Los Angeles, California, United States - branched nodules | ecosystem: Host-associated > Plants > Roots > Nodule | place: USA... | reverse complement strand
CTCCATTTTTAACTTTTTTTTTATATTTTAAAAATCATAAAAAGTGGGTTAAAGGTGACTCAAACATGAGCCATTGAGGTGAGACAAACCTGCCTAAGCCATTTTGGATCCCTTATTTTTTATTTTATTTTATTTTATTTTCACCACCATCAAATATTTCCCTTTCTATGACTACGTAGTATATTTGATTTTCACAAAATTCATAGTTATAAAAACTTCATTTCAACTGTAGCAATTGCCACAAGTATAAACCATGCTTTTTTTTTTTTGTTTTGAAAAAAGTAGAAACCATGCTAAATTCAAGAATATACATCATTGAATTAAACTACATGCTTTCCAACTTCCACCAACATTTTAAATAAATTATCAGTTATCTCATCTAGATTAGAAAGTGTTTCACTAGAATGATTATCCATACACAATTTTCAAGTTGATTGTCCAGCTCAATAAACTCGATAGAAGAAATTTGTTATGCGTAAAATCAAGTCAAATTAACCAACTTCCCATTTTAAATAAATTACTACCATTGCACCTTCAGATGATATTTTTTAAAAACAAAATAAAGGAATAAAATAGAATCAAAAGCAAGTGCTAAAAATTTAAATCGGGAAACACAAAGAAGGGAGTAGAGATTTTTATTTTTTCATTTTCTTTTGCATTGCGAGTGTAGAGTGTGAAGAAGTTATTTTAATTATTCTTTTGCTGCACTTAGGAAGCTTGTCGTTTTTCATTTCAAGCACCACTCTCATTTCTCTATTTTTTTTAACGAAAAAACAATGGCATGCATCTCATAAAAGTTGGAATGATCTATTTCCCGTGGCAAGTAATCGTTTTTTAAAAATATTTATACAGTAGCAATACTTCAACAAATATACAATATTGGTTTCTAAAAGTTTTCAAATTAGTGAGCGGTGTGGGGACAACACAAAAAATTGTCCATTTATTAGTTATAATTCAATTGTAATTTAATTGAAGTCAGCTGCCCCCATTTCACATAGTGTACATCCGTCCCTGAGTCCATACCTAAACTCAATCAAGGAAGAAGTCCTACTAAAGAGGACCAATAGTCCACTTAGGCATATCACAGCAAATCCTAAATGAACTAAACTATCAGAACAATAAAAGGCAAATACCAACCATTCCATGCAACTCTCTAAAAAGAACCATTCAATTAGATTAGGTCCAAGTTTACTATCTAATTGAAGTAAAAACTAGTGCCTAAGTGAACAACAACTTAGAAATGCCAGAAGCTGCAATCCAACCATCCAGATTCACTAGTTGGCCATACTACCTAACCAAAATTTCACTTCTCCAACAAAAGATTCAAAACCTACAACTGCTATATCAAATTAACAAGCATAGAGCAGTTTAGGATACCAATGCTGTTCTGAACACCTAATAAAGTGACAAAATTACTTACATGTTATTCTATCTATCTATTTATCTAGCAATCACATACTATTTGTCAGGTGCGGATTGCAAATTAGAAATATTTCAAGATAAATTGTGAGCCAACATGTCTAAAATATGATAACACTCCACCAAAATTACGTGTATAATGCATCTGAGATGTCCTTAAGCATGACCTTTAGATCATGGGGAAGCTGTTCGCACTGAAAAACCTTGTAACGGACAGCCAAATCACATAGATGATAACGCAGATTATCGACGGAAGGGGTTGGAAACGAGAAAAACCTTACGACCTGCAAATGAAATAAAATTAATTGGTATCAACAATTCAACAGAAAAAAGGGAAGGGAAGATAACTAAAATAGAAAACCAACCTCTTCAGTAACGTGAGGGTAGTAAGTAACATCGTCGGATCCCTAAAGAAGTAATTCTTTGAGATCTCCTTTTTGAATTTGGTCAAACTCGGAAGATCATCACAATGATCAGCCGCATAACATAAACATGCCACTGGTTCAAGAAAGGCCAAAGGACAATTGCTAGTTGAATAAGATGAAATTAAACAAAAATTAGTATGGTAAAAACTTTAAATAAAAGGCTGCAATCTTTAAATAAGAATTTGAAGGTTTAAAAAATTTACATGTTCTCAAACAAAGTCTTGACATTATCAGATAGCATTGTTGCATAAACTGGTGCAATCTTACAGAAATCGATTCTCCCGTTCAGTTTACAGATGTTTCTTATCTAGAAAAAAGGAAGGGAAAAAATGTCAACATAACATTGGTAATTGTTTATTTAAAGGGGAAATTGCATTGACCTCCCCTCAATATTAATGGCACAAACCAAACCTTTCAACTCAATCTCATAGGTCAGTTTGATAATAAGTTCTTATCTTGTTAGCTTGTGTAACTTGACGGTGATTTTGAACATGAAGGTTCTATTGCTTTTTTAGCAGCGTTAACATAGGTGGTCATTTTTTAGGATTACCGATAGCTTTTCTAGCATGTGTTTGCTTTCATGACAGAAACTTGGTTTTTAAAATGCATCACAACATTTGTTAATATATATAGGGTCATGTTAACTTGTGCCCTTAGGGCACAAGTTAAGAAGCTTAAAATGGAAATTAAAAATAAATTTTATATTGAAAATATAACTTTTACAACTTTTAAAACATTGAATGCACAAGTTCCAAGAAAAACCTTCAACATTTGCCTTCTTAACTTATGCCTCAAGGGCACAAGTTAACATTTCCCATATATATAACATCTGTTAAAAATAGAGGTATAGAGATAAAACCTTGACGAAGGCTGAACGAAGGTCGCGGTTGGCAATACAAGTAGCGGCATCTATTTCACATTTGTAAATTGCATCCTTATGTTTAGGAATTGCTTTATTCATCTCTAAAACGGCTTCATCTAATATAAGTTTCCTATATAAAAAAAAATGGCATTACAATGTATTAAGAAGATGCATTTTAAAATTCACAACAAATAGGTATAAGTGTTGACAGATGGTTTCAAACATGGAAACAGAAGTATTCTCAGGAGTTACTAGTAAGATTTAAAATGGAAAACTTCAAGCCAGTCAAAAGTCCTATTGTGTCAGGAACAAAACTATCCAAAACAGATGAAGGGAAATATGTAGATGCAACTACTTATAAACAGATGGAAGGCAGTCTAATGTACCTTACAGTCACACGACCTGACATTGTTTTTGCCGTTAGTCTTATTAGTAGATTCATGGAGAAACCAGTTGAAAAGCACTTGATGGCAGCTAAAAGAATACTTAGATATGTTGAGGGGACTATTGAGTATGGAATCTACTACAAGAGATATGAAAAGGAACAATTATTGGTATATACAGATAGTGATTATGCCGGGGACTTAGACGATAGAAAAAGCACATCAGGCTATATGTTTCTATTGGGAAGCGGAGCAATTTCCTGGTGTTCTAGAAAGCAACCTGTGGTCACCTTGTCCACTACAGAAGCAAAGTTCGTTGCCGCAACAGTGTGTGTAAGTCAAGGAATTTGGTTGGGAAGAATCCTAAGTGAGTTAGGAGTATCTCTGCAGAAAAGAATGATAGTGTTCTGTGATAACACTTCAACAATCAAGCTATCAAAAACTCAGTCATGCACGGGAGAAGCAAGCACATTGATGTGCGCTTTCATTTCTTAAGGAATCTTAGCAAAGATGGAATTATAGAACTAGTGCAATGTGGTTCTGTTGATCAACTCTCTGATATAATGACTGTAAGTGTCATAGTGAGTTTAGAAAACAAAACTATGTGAACCTGTGATGTAAAACACCCTATAAAAGGGAATTATCAAAAATAAAGTGAATAAGGCTTTTGTATACAATTTCTGGTTTTACACAGTGTTGAATTTACCATTTCGCAGATCCTGTAGGTTTGGATTTTCCGAAGAGCTTTTGGCAAAAAGTCTTTGCTCTTTTTTTGAAAGCTTGCAACACAAATAGATAGATAAATCAATGTTAACAGAGAGATTACACAAATGAAAATACGTTCAGTTTCAAATTAATGGGAAGTATACAAGTACAGAGGAGTAACAACCTCAATGATAAAACCAACTGAAAAAATAAAACTAGACACAAAATGAATCAACAAAACAAACAGTGAATCAGCTTAATCAAAATTCTAATAAACATGAGGAACTGAAAATTGAAACCCTAGAATCAACTGAAGCAGAAATGCCATTGAAGAAGAAGGAACAATCACTACCTGAAAATGTAGACATTGAAGAAACGTGAAGGTTGCTGAAGATGATGGTTGGTGAAAGTTGAAGGGAATCCAACTCCTAAATGTGAGAAATCAACAACACGTAGATGAGAAACCCTGAAATCTTCATGCGGAAGTACCTTTTGAAGTTGAAGTTCGAAAAATGGAATTGGAATTGGAGGAATGAAATGAAAGCTTTATCGTTTTTATATACTAATTTCATTCCCCGCTTTTTTTTCTCCATATTATTATTATTTTTATTTTTATTTTGTATTCCTCATTATCATACGTGATACAACATGTTTTAAAGGAAATTTCAAAGGAATTTTCTTAGGATTTCACATCTGTTTTCTTAGAATTTTATTCAGATTATATACAACGTTTAAAATAAAATGATCAATTCTACAAAATGATGAAAATAGAGGGATTAAAATTGTAATTAAACATACTTCCTTCGGTTTCAAATATAAGAAAATATTCTTTTTTTTAAGTTTATTGAGTAGTTAATGTATCTGGTCTATATTGTAAAATAGATACATTAATTATTCAATGAACCTAAAAAAAGAATCTTTTCTTATATATATTTGAGATCGGAAAGAGTATTTATTATTCTCTAAAACTAAAAAGCATTTATATTTTTTCTCAAAAAGAAATTAAAGATCAAAATAGGTCTCCGGTCTTCGCTCTTTTTACAAAACTAAGAACATTTAAAAGTTACAACAAAGAGATGAACATGATTTGTACTTCTGTCCGAACTACAAGACAAACAGCTAGTGATTATGTTAAAAAACAATATTGTATCGATTAAGTGGCACAACATGATAGATGAACTCTAATTTAATGCCAATATCAATATCCTCGCTAATTTTGTCAAAAACTCAAAGTGCTTTAATGTTCATCAAATCAACTTTCTTCATAACAGTTCTTTTCCCAAAACCTCATATGGCTGCATTAATGTTTATATTTTAAAAATAGTTATGAGTTTTCAAAATTTCGTCATATCAACCTTTGTATATACGCATATAAAAAATTATTTTCGCATATAAAAGCAAATAAAATAGACAACTGTCATTATTCAACTATTTAACAAATTTTTATATATATAAAAAAATATTTAATAAAATCGTTACATTGATACTCATAATTTTTTGAAGGAACATTAATACTTATAATTTTTATTTAATATCTTTAAATATTCGACCATATTAATAATCTAATATTTTTTATATAAATTATCGCAATATTAAAGCACGGTATTTTACTAGTTATTACTCCCTCAGTCTCATAATAAGTGAGTTATTTGCAAAAAAATATTGTTCCAAAAAAATTGACTCATTTTACTTTTCAATATAACGTTAATTACTTTTTCTCAAATATAACTCTAATTAATAATACTTTCATTACCCACAATTCAATATATTCCACTTTGCATTTTTTTTTGTGGTGGCCGGGATTCGAACCCCAGACCTTGCATATATTATGTATTGTCCTTACCAAATGAGTTAAGCTCACGGGGACATTCCACTTTGCATTTATGATAGTGGAGAATACACCAATACTTAACAAAATCATTTAAAATCATTTTTCTCTCTCCTTCACTTATACATTTTTTAAGAGGACTTATATATTCTTCTTAATATGTTTGAAATAATCAAATGACTCGGTTAATCTGGAACAAATGGAGTATTATAGTAGTAGATATATTAGTTATTAGGGTTTAATAAGTAAATAGTCTCCATAAATAATCAACATTTGATTTTAGTCCCTTAAAATTTTCTTTAGGTTTTTGGTCCCTCTAAAATTTCCACTCTATGAAATTAGTCCCTGCTCTAGTGTAATACTCAATGTAGAGCAGAGACTAATTTCATATATGAAAATTTTAGAGGGACCAAAAGCCTAAATTTTTTTTATAGGGACTAAAATCAAATATTAGAATATTTAGGGGGACTATTTTCTTATTTAACCCTAGTTATTATTATAATAGTAGATATATAATAGATTATAGTAGATTAGTTAATAATAGGCCAAATAGCACGTTTGGTCATTTTAGTTTGACAGAATTCCCAAGTTAGTCCTTTAAGTTTCAAATAGGTTCTTTTTGTTGATAAACTATTTCACCGTTACCCTTGATGTTAGTTAATAATTAGTTGATGCTGGTGTAGCCGTTAAGTTGCTGACTTAGATCAAAACGTTGCATTTTAAAAGTTCAAGAGTGTCAAAATGTTACGTTTAATAGTCACAAATATCATTATAGCATTATAAATATCATTTAATAGTGCTAGAAAGGCAACACTAACACTATAAATGACCATTTATGACCATTAAACATAGCGTAAATACACAAAGCTTTTAAAAGCAAGCATTTTGATCCAATCCAACAACTTAATGATTAATGAGCATCAGTTAAACAAATACTAACAGCAGGGGAACATTGAAATAGTTTATCAACTAAAATGACCAATTTGAAAATTTTGAAATTTAAAGCACTAACTTGGGAATTCTGTCAAGCTAAAAAAATCTAATTGAAATTTTCAAAATTTAAATGAGTAACTTGAAAATTATGTCAAACTAAAAGGACAAAAAATAGTATTTGACCGTAATAATACTTCGTCCGTTCCTTTTTAAGTGTTGTTTTAGAATTTTAACACAAAAATAGCGAAGTATATTTTTGCACATTTTTTTCTTCCTATTATACCCTTATTTTAATCCACTAATAATTTCCTTTTTTTTTGCACACATTTTATTTTTCCAATAAATTTAATATGTAACAAACAATTGTTAGTTACTACTCTTTTTCTCCAACAAATTCTATTTTTTTGTGCGCTTTATCTTTATCTCATAACAAACTTTCTTTAAAATCAAAATCTGTTAGTACTCTTGTTCTTGATCTTGTATCTTGTCAAATGAGTCTTAAACTATTTATCCCTCTTCACCATCCATCAGCAGTTCCAATGAGTCTTTCACTCTTTCTTCCTTTTGAACATTCATAGAGTTTTTTTCCTCTCAGATATGTTCTTTTACTTTGCACTTGAAATTTTTAACAAGTACTACTCATCTTTTTTTTTATGACCACTCATCTTATTTATAGAATTTTAACTTTTCATTGAACCATTATCATAGGTAACAAGATTTTGTTAAAATTTGAAGATAACAAGAAACAAATTTTGTTTAAAAAAACAAACTTTAGTTTTTCAAATATATAGCATTAATTAATTTTATTGAAAAATATAAGAATAATTGACAAATCGTACCATTAAAACACCAAAACGATAGTTAAATAGAAACGAAAAATAAACCCTAAAAAAACACTTAAAGGAACGAGAGTATGACGCAACTTGTGGATCGCAATGATCTTCCAGTGTTTTTTTACTAGTTTACTAGTTAAAAAATAACTAGTATATAATTCAAACTAAAAAAAAACTAATAAATAAAAGAGCACAAGTTACTCTATAAAAGGAATTTACCCTAGCAGCTTAGCAGCTTTGCCAACAAGAGAAAAGAAACAGGTTAGGGTTTTCGACTTTTTTTGTTGAGAGGTTTAGGTTTTCAATTCTTGTCTACTATTATGTTTTGTTTGATAATAATGGGGTTTTCGTTAGCGTTTACAAGCTTCATAACTCCATTTTCATTAGAATAATACTGGTAGATAGATCATGGTTTAGGGTTGATCTCTTTGTGGTCTCAGTGGCTGTTGGTCCTTATTGATAGGAGTGAATTGTTGTGGATTTGGGTTCTCTTAGGGTGGGATAAGGCTTGGTCTTGGTTTGGAGTCTTGTGCTTTAAGTTGGGTGTTTGTGTCTCTAGGTGCCTGCTTTATGATTGTATTAGGCCGTTCTGTTTTCAGCTGATTGTGGGCTTGGAGATCTGGGGACGTGTTTTTAGTTTTGTTTTGGAGGAGTTTTTTTTTGTTGTTGCAGGTTTTGTACTCTTTTTTAGTTGGAGGTTTTTCAGCTTGTGAGTTTTGTGCTGTTTTATTGTTGTATATCTGTTGTTCCCTCTAGGTCTTGGTACCTTGGAGATCTTTGTTTTTGTATCCCTGTTTCCCTCCCATCACGTCTTGTGATGTGGCGTTCTAATATTATTTTGGCAGTTAAAAAGTTAAAATAAAAAACATTTAACCTTTTCAAAAAAATAAAATAATGTTTTGTTTTTTACATGTTTGATTCTCATAATCATTGTTCCTTTCCTATGTTGTAGATAGAAACCACCAATATGTTGACGCTTTTTAGCAAGATCGCATGTTTCTGTTCTAACAACAATCAGTTCAATGTTTCCACCTGGTAATGACCTTTTAAATGTGTATTTGACCTTTTGAACAAGAAAATGGTTGTGTTGAAAAGTGATTATTTGTCTATATATATTATATTTCAGCGAAAGGTTGCTGAAAAAGTTGATTGTAGATACACGATCACTGCTTGGAACAAAGACCGATTGTGCTGATGCTATGTGCAAGGAAATTTATAAGCTAATAAAAAATCAGCAACTAAACGATGCCCATATTCTGGTATACCCATTCACTTTCCATCCTTTTCTATTTAAAATTTTTAAACAATTGGTTTAGGATATAGAAATACAATAGAATTTTGTTGTTGTCTATTTTTGCAGGTTGAATGTCTTATGGATCAGGGAAACTTGATTTACGTTCTAGAGTATATTGAATACTTTTGTCATCGAGTTGCTAATCTCCTTAATCTCATTGAATCCGAATGTTATATTTTAAACATAAATATGGTTCACCCGCTTATCATTTTATTGGATTTGTACCATAATAACATGTGATTTTATATCCTTCTCACTCTCCCCCATATTGGTATTCTCTAAGGGAGTAACAATGTTTCTATTAGAAAGGAAAGAACCGGGTAGAATTGTGTAATTAGAAACCAAAGATTTACCAGTCGATTCAAAACAAATACGCTGTATCATGTACACGCCATCAATGCCTTATTTGACTTTAAACACACGCCCATTCACAGCTAAAAGGCTGGCTGTGTGGAAGTAGGGGCACCAAAGAAGTTTGAATGTACTGCAGCGAATCTAACACCCCCTTCACAAAACAAAACCATTGAGGATCATGTTTTGTAGGGCCCGTTTGACAGTTTAGGACTTTGTATGAAAAGTAGTTTGGTTGTAGTCTTGGCTTAAGAATTGCACTCTTAGATCCATCCAGTTTGTAAAGGGTAAATATTTAGAGGTATATTTATAGACTTCTTGAGAATAGACAAGAAGACAATAACAAAATACGGGGAAAAGATGTTAAAGAAGAAACTTTACCCTTCCAATTAGGGCCATAGATGTTATGAGGAAGAAAGGGATTAGAGTTTATCGGTGGAGAAGGTATCCCAAGTAATATTTGGTCTAGTGAAGGTTTAGTTTTTTGGGTAGTTGTTGCCTTGTTGGGTTGTAAATTTATTGTCGGGGAAGTGAGTTGCATGAAAATATCTTTGTATCGGTATCGTAATTGTACTTAATAAAAATTAGGAATATTGTTTAATTTTATTATTTTCCAACATCTTAATAAGTCAAAACTATGTTCAATTATTTTTTTTTACACTTATTTTGGTAAAAAAACAAATTTTTTTAATTTATAATAGAAGATTATGACCTAATTTGATCCATGTATTTGATCTCACTTAATAGGCTAAACTTGGTTTTTGTTTTTGCTGCAATTGTAAGTATAAAAAGCAAACCATTACTCTAAAATTTTGTATCTAAAGTCTCAATGTTGTTCAGGGAAGTTCCCCCAGAAGTGAACAATGAAATCGCTAGCTTATGTTACATTGGTTCATGGTATAATGAACTTCCAGCTTTGAAGATGGTTATGTCGCAATTTTCTTTAAAATACGGTGAAGAATATATAGTTGAAGTTAACAAGTTCAAGGCAGATTGTGGTGTTAACGAGGAGGTTATGTGAATATTAAGCTTCTTTTGTTTTTCTCTTTGTGGATAAAACATCTTATACATACAGTTTCGCTGCAGGTAATAGAGTTATTGTTAGTTCCGAAGCCATCAATTGAGAAACGAAACAAACTTATAAAGCAAATAAACAATCGGTTTGGGTTTAACTGGGATCTAATTTCAGTTATAGACAATGCGTCTTCTGCCTATGAAGACCCAATGTCACATGTATGTTTTACCAATTCAAATGTTGGACTGTCTTTGCAAATGTCTTTATAATTTTTAATCATTAGCCTATTTTATTTTAAAACTTTAGATTTGTGGTAAATAATCCTTACAACTTACTACATTAAGTAAATTTATTTTCTCTGGAATTTTTTTGTTCAATTATATTTGTATGTGCATGTGTATTTGGTTTATATCTTTCACTGCTCTTCATATGTTTGTTTCATAATGCTTCCCCTCTATACTGACTGCTTAATAATCGGGGTTTTTAATGGTTGGTGAGCTTTAGAGATTAGTTTTCCTTAGAATAACTTTTAATGTTTTTAAATCTCGTCATTACCGTTTCTTTAACATGATCTTTTCCCATGATGTAGATAGAAATCCACTCAATGTTGATGCTTTTTAACAAGATCCCATGTTCTAACAACAAGCAATTCGAGATCTCCACCTGGTAATGTTTATATATATACATTTGACCTTTTGAATGTATTTTTCTTTCCCTAAACAATAAAATCTTACATTTCAGCAAGTCTTTGCTGGAAAAGACAATTGTAGATGCATAATCTCTTATTAACACAAAGGAGAAGAAGATGGATGATATGCGGGAGACCATTTTTCAGCTACTTGTGTATCGGAATAAAATCGAAGCTTACACTATGGTATACCCATCTACTCTTGCATCCTTTTCTATTTAAGAATTTTAAACCAATGCCTTAGGAGATAGAGATAGATAGAATGGAAGTGTCTTTGGGCATTTCTTATTTTGAAACTTTGTTCTTGACATGGTTATTTTTGTAGGCAGATTATCTTCTTGATCAGAAAAATTTGTGTCAGATTCTACGATATATTACAGATTTTTCTCAACAAATTGTTCGTCATCTTCCTTACATTGAATCACGAAGGTATGTTTTAAACGTAAATATTGTTTACTATTATCATTTCATTGGATTTGTATGATAACGTGTGATTTTATCATCATGCTAACCTTCTCACTCTGCCACATTCTTTAAATGGAGTAACACTATCTATATTAGATAGGAAAGATCCTAATACATTTGTGTAATTAGAAACACTTGGTGCAGTTTACAAACCAAAGAAATATTTGGGCAAAGTGGGCATATATCGTTTTAGATAGTTGTGAGTAGAAAAATTAATTGTTGGGGAACAAAATTTAATTTAAATATCTTTGCCTCGATAAGTCAAAACTATGTTAAATTAAATTTTTTACACTTGTTTTAGTAGTTTTAAATTTCTTTTTTTTATAGTTTTAGGTGAATGTTATAATCAAGATTCCACCATAGTTGTAATAAAAGTACAAAAGACAAACTGTTATTCTAGAATTTGGTATCTAAAGTCTCAATGTTGTTCAGGAAAGTTCTCCCAGAAGTGAAGGAACCTATAGCTAGTTTATGTTATGTTGAATCAAGGTATAGCGAACTTCCAGTTTTGAAGAAGCTTATGTCACAATTTTCTTTAAAATACGGAGAAGATTATATATTTACAGTCAACATGTTAATGGAAGATGGCGTCAAAGAACAGGTTCTATGAATATTTCAAACTTCCTTTTGTGTTTTGTGTTTTGAGGATAAAACGTCTTATACGGTTTTCATTTGTGTTTTGTTTTTTGCGGATAAAACGTCTTATACGGATTCAATTGCAGATAATATCATTGTTCGTTCCGAAGCCACTAGTTGAGGAACGAAACAAACTTGTAAAAGAAATTGCTAATCAGTTTGGGTTGAAGGAAAAACTAGTTGAGGAACGAAACAAACTTATGAAGGAAATTGATAATCAGTTTGAGTTGGACTGGATTCCTCGTTTTCTTGATGAAGACACCACATCTTCTCTTAATGAAGACAAAGCGTTTTTTGCGAATGACGATTCAATATAACATGTAAGTTTTACTAATTTAAATGTTCGAGTGCCTTTCTAATTTTTAATCATTCGTTTTTAAATTTTAAAACTCTAGATTTATGGTAAACAATTCTTATTGTTTTTTCCATTAAATAAATTTATATTCTTCTTTTTTTGTTTTTTTTGGCAATTATCGGCCAACTATATTTGTATGTGATTGCATGTTTACTTTTTTGGTTTATCCTTCACTACTTTTTCATTTGTTGGTTACGCCTTCCCCATGTATACTACTTTTGCAGGACAGCAAGATGCAGTTTGATGCTTGAACCTATATATTGAGTTTTGTTTCACATGCTGTTTTTTCTGGTTGATTATGTTTTCGCTCCTTAATACTTACGTTTAGAAGTTTTTCATTTTCTAAATATTCGGACTATTAAAATTAGTTGTTATGTTCCATAGTAATAAACGTTTTGGTGGCTTGGAAACTACATCCCGATTCGAGAGCTTTAATTCTGATAGTATATTGTACTGTTTTGTATTCGTCATTGGACCTGCAGACCATGAGACCAATTATATGTGCTGAACATGATAGGTCAACGACCTTTTATTGTATGTATTGTTTTGGTATCTGATTAAAGTTCTGGAGGGTTCTGGAGATACGTGGGGTTTATATTATATATTATACTAGTACTGGATAATAAATAGACAAACATGTCCAGTGAAAATTATTTTTATTTCATTAAGCGACATTTCATACTTAGTTT
>Ga0315915_1007622_pt1 | contig 12882 bp, 3 predicted proteins | sample MpolbnodulesMG_FD_207738 | JGI IMG/M metagenome (GOLD analysis project Ga0315915, IMG submission 207738) | Medicago polymorpha root nodule microbial communities from Los Angeles, California, United States - branched nodules | ecosystem: Host-associated > Plants > Roots > Nodule | place: USA... | reverse complement strand
TGCTAATTGTGGTGGTTTTTTTTTTTTTTTTTTTTTTTGATGTTATGAAGTCTTTGATTTTTTGTCCTCCTCACCTACATCATGTTCTTCTTGCCGGTACTCTTGGAGTGCTCGCTCTTAAGATGATTTTTTTATCTTTTAATTAGTGGTGTTTGCGGTGTGGTTTGGTTTTGAGGCTAAAAATCATCCGAACCGCAAGATAAAAAAGTATGTGGTTTGGTTTGGTTCGGTTGACTTTTAAAATAAAATCCGAACTCAACCAAACCAAACCAATGCGGTTTGGATTGGATCGGTTGATGCAGTTTTTTTAGACAATAATTTTTTTTGTTTCCAACATTAAAATCAAATTAAAAAGTGAAAACACAACATATTTTCAATAATGTTTTAAATTTCATCCAACATTACAATTTTATTTCATCCTACAATGTTCTCAACTACGTAGACCAAATTAAAACGTGGACAAAGAGTAATCCAACTTTGTAAGAAAACAAAAGACTAATTTTTTTTTATCATTCTCTAAGAGTTCAAGTAGCACATAAATACATTTTTGAAAGAAAAAACAAAGAAACTTAACAAGAGAAAAAATATGTCATATTGTTAAAGTTTCCATTGAGTTTCTATGAGTATTGGTCTAGATGATATATATTTAATTTGTGTTTTCTAATATTGCGGTTTGGTTTGGTTTGGTTGGTAAAATCAAAACCGCAAACCAAAACAAACCATGTGGTTGAGTAAAAAAGTGATCCTAATACATCCGAACCAAATACGATTTTTTGCGGTTTCGATTTGGATTGGTTAGATTTGTGGTTTTTCTATTAAATTGGATCGGTTTTGAACACCCCTACTTCCAATCAAATGTTTCATTTAAAATATTTGATATCAAATCTTAAGGGGTAATTTTTTGAATAAGAACGTATCTACAAAATTACTTCATAAAATTCCTTTCCTGTATTTAAGGAAGATTTTTCAAATTCTTAAAATGTTGAAACAAAAGATGCTCATTAAATCCATCTGTTTTCCATCATAAAAAATGGGAAGATTGATAGAACCAAAGAGACTTTTTTGTTTGTTTGTTGAGAAACGAAGCAAAGAGACATAAAAATTCAACTCCTATTTTATTTTCACGATAATTCCCATATTTTAATGACATAATTTCCTGTTTAATAAATTTCTTGAGCGTCCAATTTTGTTCAAAAAGCGCATTTCAAATTTTTGTAAAGGTAGAACAGTGCCCAAGCCTCTATATATAACAGTTCAATTTGGGACAAACAAGTTTGATAGAGATTGGAGTTGTTCAATTCATTTTTCATCATGAATTAAACTATGATCGTCCTTATGAAACATAACTTGACTACATAAGAACGATTATTATTTGATTCACGGAAGAAAAAAAATTATAAACCCTTGAATATCTTTATCTGAAATATATCTCGGATATGCTATAAATAACCCTTAAATATTTGAAATTTCAACACTTGTAATTACAAAGAAATATCATGTTGAAATTCATATCAAAGTGTTTTAACTTGTAAACTTTCTTTGTGATAGTATTGTTGTATTTGAGTTATTAAATATTTAAAAAGTTTTTCTTATAACTAGAAAACAATTTAAATTAGAATTATTACTTTATTCATATTTGTTGACTAGTTCCGATATCCCCTTAAATATCTCCATGACTTATCATTATTAAGAGATACTCATTTTATTCCTTTTGACCACATGTTTCTATTATTATGGTTAGTCAAAGGTTAGTGCCACATCAATAACGGTTTTTGTTAGCCTATGAGAATAGACATTGCTTGTTGTATATTCACACACACAAACGTATGGAACAAACAACATTGCAGTATAGAAAAATATAAACCCACACACCACACATACATACTCTCTCATTTTTCACATGTTTCTATGTACACACCATTATTTTCTCTCATCAAAATTCTGAGTTTCTGGGTTACATCTCCAGTTATCTTTGAGATACATTCGAGCTGTTCTGTCACCTGCGGCTATGATTCATACCAGGGAAAGACCTGTTGTATCCTGGGAAGATATGCGCTAATGAGGCGGATAAAATCCTCAAGGACAGTGATTATGTCACGCCTCATGTTACATAACAGCGTGTGTTAGTTTTGCAGGTTTCCTCTAATTTGATTTGCGAAGATTTTGATGGAGCGTCGACAACCAAATTCGATAAGTTCCTTTACTTTATTTCACTTTATTACTGGTCTTAATTATATAGTTATGATCTTTAATTAATTATATGTGATAATTTCACCTATAATTTTTTCAACAATCTTGATTTTATGAGTGGCTCTATGAAAGCCTAGTATTTCTTTGGCATAGAATTATTATTAATTTTATATTAGATTTGGTAATTGAATTAGATGATGAAAAAGAAAATTATGAGAAGTGAAATTAGTGTAACCTTACTACCTCATGTCGTATTCTTTGTTTCAGATTTGTAACTTGGAATGACTATTTTATTATTGTTGAATTGCTTATATTGTTGTGGATAATTTTTGTGTGACATGTTTTTGTTGATTTCGAAAACCAGTATTCTTTTAATAAGGCATTGTTATTGTTTAATCTGAATATCTAATTATATTTTATTTTGGTGAATTTGAGAAGGTTTCTAGACACCGAAACTTTTGGTAGTGGTGATGAACCTTTGATTTGAAGGAAATAGCGAATATGTTGCAGAAAATTATACCGTGGATATGTCACCCAGGTTCTATCTACTCCATTTTTACACTTTAGTATTAAATTAAGATTTATTTACGTTAATTACAAAATATGAGTGCTTAAGATATTAGATGTCAAAGAAGCCAGATAAGTCTCTGTACCTAATCTCTATGTAATTACCTTGTATATGTATTATTGTTGATCTATAGAGGAAAAGAAAAGAAATTAAATTCAATTGTTCAGGATAGTTTATTTGAAATTAAAATGAGTTGATGCAGATATCTTACTTGGATTTATTGCTTTCTATGTATAAGTATGGCATGCTTAAATATGGTTATGATTTGTTTCTACTTCTCTGATATGATGATATGCGATGCTTTTCTTTTTATGTAAGATGATATTTCAATTATATTAATGGAGTGAGTTTTGGGAAAAGTATGGTAAACTAAAACTCTGTTTTAACTTTGTCCCTCTATGATTTTACTTTGTTCATATTTGGTTGACCCTCTATGATACAATTTGGCTAGTCCTTCGTGCTTGTTAATCACAATCACTTTTTCATGGAAGTCAGGTAGCCCAGCCATTTTGTTATTTCTTGTTGAACTTTAGTTCTTATTGTTTGTCACAAAATTAATGAACATTGTCGATCCCTTTGAAAAACCTTTTATACATCTTGTATAGACCACAATGGTATATGAGCTCAAGGCTTAGTAAAGTTTAAAAGCTTACTATATTGCAAGATGTTGACTTTTATTTATCCAAGTACATTTGATAGAGAAGATGAGTCTTTTAAATGTCAAAATCCTTAGACTGCCGAAAATTGAAACATCGGATAAAATTTATGGTTTGGATTCGGATTCATATCCATTCTTGTGAGTAAAGTACTTTCTATTATAACCTATAGTTTCTATTATCATTGTTGTTGTGTAAAATGTAAGATTTGTCTTAATGACCGGAAAATAGTCCTGAAAATATTTTTGTGGCACTTGATAAACTCATGATGTATATATTGAGATTCACCTTAAATTATTGGTGATATATTGAGGATTATATTCTATTGTATTAAAATAATACAATGATGTTTTGAAGAGAAAATATATATTTGTGTGGATTTGTTTCCCCAATGTGGAGGGTGTCGTCACTTGAAAAATAATTCAAGTAGACTTAAGTAAAAATTCACACATTAATTTATATTTACCCAATGTGGGGGTGTTGTTGCGTGGAAGCATTTTCAAGTAGACTTGTATATGGAGATGTTTTCGCTTAGAGTTTATCTATGTAGACCTGATGAATTATATTATGGAAGTTAGTTTGATATATGAGATATTGTTTACGAAGTGAATAAACCTTTGTATTAAAATAATACAAAGATGTCAAATAGATATGAACCCAATGAGAATAAATCTATAAGTAGATTTACCTTATTGATGAATATATTGTCGCTAAGCAGACCTGTATAGATTTATTATGAAGAACAAGCTTATAATTGTTAACTTGATATATATGAGATTAATTGACTGAGAGACGTCTTAATCAATATTATTTGATGAAAGAAATTTGTGTCTTCATCAATGTGTGTAAAGTAAGTACTAATAAAGCCTCTGGGATGAAATAAATTTGTGAGCATCGAGAGGATTAAGACTTAAGCCAATCGAAATTGACATGTGATAGGAGCCCAACCTTTGTGATTGGAGATCCCATGAAGAAAGTTCAATGTGGTAAGAACAAGTCACATAGCGCTAAATTTAATCCTAGTCTCTTTCCTATGGTGTATTTGAGTAAGTGCTAGACACTGCAATATTGAGAGGATAAGCTATAATGCTTTCAACGGTTATCATATCCCTTATGGGTGGTGTATGACTTGCAACATACACTTGATGAAATCGCCTATATGAGTGTCAAGTGGGGCCGCTTGCATGAGATCTTGGGAAAATCTCTAGAGCACTCATGAATACCAGGCACGCGCATGGCCTATCAGCGCACAACCGCGTAACAGCAAGAATTGTGGGGGTGTAGTGTGATTGTGAGACCTCTGACATACAAAAAGTGTCTTGGGTTCCATAGCTTGCTAAACCAATTCACTGTAAAGTCTTATTAGTCTAGGACGGGTTCCATAGCTTGTTATACCGTTCCGAGCATTATATCTACGATGTTTACCCATAAAATTTATTTTCGTCCTTTAATTTTAAACTTTTGAAATATGTGGGGATAATTGTATTTTTGAGTTATTAAATATTTCAAAAGTTTTCTTATTACTAGAAAACAATTTAAATTAGAATTATTACTTTATTCCTATTTGTTGACTAGTTCCAATATCCCCTTAAATATCTCCATGACTCATCATTATTAAGAGGAGGTATTTTTCCATGGTCATAAGACCAAATCAATAATTTTGGACACACACATAAAAAGATTCTCCTCAAAATATTCGATCATCTTTTTTATCAATTTTCTCCTTATTATTAAAAAATACTTTTTTATGTGTGTGTGACCAAACACTATTTCTTTGGTCCTGTGACCATATTAGAATTTCTCTATTAATAGATACTCATTTTATTCCTTTTGACCGCATGTTTCTATTATTATGGTCAGTCAAAGGTTAGTGCCCCATCAGTAACGGTTTTTGTTAGCCTATGAGAATAGACATTGCTTGCTATATATTTACACACACGTATGGAACAAACAACATTGCACTACAGAAAAATATAAACCCACACACCACACATACATACTCTCTCATTTTTCATATGTTTCTATCTACACACCATTATTTTCTCTCATCAAAATTATGAGTTTCTGGGTTACATCTCCAGTTATCTTTGAGATACATTCGAGCCGTTCTGTCATCTCCGGCTATGATTCATACCGGGGAAAGACCTGTTGTATCCTGGGAGGATATGCGCTAATGGGGCGGATAATATCCTCAAGGACAATGACTATGTCACGCCTCATGTTACATAACAGTGTGTGTTAGTTTTGCAGGTTTCCTCTAATTTGATTTGCAAAGATTTTGATGGAGCAGTCAGCAACCAAATTCGATAAGTTCCTTTACTTTATTTCACTTTATTACTGGTCTTAATTATTAGTTATGATATTTCTCTTTAATTAATTATATGTGATAATTTCACCTATAACATTTTTCACTAAGTTGATTAAGAACATTGTTGAATGATATGCACAACTTGAAAATCACAAATACCTTTCTTATTATAATATATAGCTGTATTGTGCGATGTGAAGGCAAGATCCTTAACATGTAGAAGATACTCATAGGGTGGCATTGAGTTATGAATAATGAAAAATTTCTTACGTAAAGAAGGGACTAGATAGTACCAATTTATGTGTGCTTCTGCTCTCTTACTGATCTATGTTAATATTTGTTCTTGTCTTATACATGTTTTGGGAAAATCATTTTTGTCAAAGGATTTCAGAATATTCTTTACATTCAAAGTAATTACCACTTCATCTGTAAAAAAGAATTTTGCATACAACAAACTCTCCATATCTTAGGTTTATTTCTCGCACTTTCATATATGTAAATACGTATCTATACTACTATTTTATTAGTGTAAAATGATAAGAATGTTGGATATAATTTCTCTTTCACTTGTCAGGACTGGGTATAACGAACTCCTCAACTTTATTATCCATGTTGATTTCTAAAGATGATGATTTATTCTTCTTTTTCATTTCTTTGTTCTTACTCCAAAGCACTGCATATATGCCACATACAATCAACACTGCTCCAAAGACACTGTATACAGCCAAATTATATTAAATCAATTAATGCATCATGCATATCAAATGTTAAAAAAGATAACATATGAATAATATATGTTTAAGGTATAAGTAAGATTTTATCATGTACCTTCCTAAATATAATTTCTCATCCAACAATAAATAGGCAGAGATAGCCACAAGTAAAAGCTGAAGAGGATTGAAAGCAGATGCAAATATAGGACCTCTCATCTTTATGCACCAAGAAATAACAACAATCACTAATCCAGAGGCTACAATTCCCTGCATTATCATTCAGCTGCATTAATTAACAACTTCATTTTTGAACCTTTAACACACATGCATTGATTATCTTTCTTTGATATCTTTATTAAGAAATTTTTTTGTTCATATCACAAATAAAAACTTTATTTGTTTGATTGATTGAGTTTCTACGAGCATATACCGAATAAGCAATAGTAAGAAGTCTGATATCATAACCGAGCTTCCATTGATTCCAATCCCTATCGATACAGAGAGCAAAAACAATGGCTTGAATCGCTGCCATTGTGCACACCAATGCTGAGCATGAATGGTGTTCTGGAAATTCTTCATTCAACTTAGTCTGAGTCATGTAAATTGAATGGACCATAATATGCAAAACAACTCATATCATATTCATATAAACACATGTTATATGTCAGGTAAAATTGCATCAGAGATCCTATAACTAATTTAGAATTTTTAAAAGTTTCTATATCTTTTTAATAAATTAAAATGATCATTTATCTTTCTAATCGACAACAATATTGATCATGTATTGATTTTCTGTCAAAACCGTGAAAGAAAAAGAAAAAAAAAAAGCATTCTTCACGGTTTTGGAGTGAGGATGTTCCCTAAATACTTGTTTGCATTTTTCTTATCAACCCTCGGGTTTTAAAGAAAAGTGGAACCTCCTCTTAATATTAACCAAACTTTGTTTTATCAAAAAATTGTCCATTATCGAAGTTCATTAATCACTCGAATTTTATCACTTTAATGCCTTATTTGGATAAAGAAAGATAAATAATATATTTCTACTCAAAAAATATATAAAGACCCGTTTTAGACTTTATATTAAGTTAAATGATCTTTAATTAGTAGTGCTATTTTGCTAACCTGGATAATTAACCACAAAGAAAAAGAGCAACAACTTCCTATGGCACATGGAATACCCAATAGTTTATTGTAGGCATGTAGTGGTTCCATAAGCCCATTTTGGTTGTGATGTGGATGCATAAGGTTTATATTGGAAGTCCAAATATCAATTTCTACTCCTCTGTAAAATATCATCAGCATTGCCCCACTGATGCTGATTATTGTTCCTATTACCTTGGCTTTTCCTTCTGCTAATCCCCAGTTTAACTTTTCCAATCTATGAAAAATAAAAAATATTTAATAATTAATAAACAGGAGACTAATCAGTTTAGTTTTTTATTGTAAATAAAATTATTATAATTTGACAGTATCTAGCTCACCAAATTATCATGAGTTTAATAATTATGCAAAAGAATGTAATTTTAGGGATTATTATCGAATTGTCACAAGACCAAATATAAATATCTTAAGCGCACTTATAAAATATTAGTTATACATTTTCTTTTAATTATTTTATAAATAGTAAAAAATTAATTCATTGTTTACTTTTTGTGAGTGTACCTAAGAATCATGACTATATTCTTGTGACTATGATTATACTTGATATTTCAACTTGTAATACTTTATTTTATAAACTATACGTTTAAATATCTTTATTGTAAAGATATGATTCGACGTGTGTAAAAAACTTCTTTGTAATCTTGGTGCAAACATTAAAATTTAAATTATATTCTAAGGTGAAAAGAGTGAGTACCTGAAGGATATGGCCATGATAAAGGTAACTCCTGGGATAAGGTTGTACAATGACATCATAAACGTTGCTGAAATAAAAGTCAGTCCCATGCCATAAAGGTTTAGAAGTAAACTTCCCCTGGAACATACATTGACCATATTAGTATCTTTAATTAATGTCATATAAAGACTCTTTATATAATATGGAAGAAAAGGTGAACAATTCAGTAGCATACCCAAACAACCCACAAAGAAATGTCATATAAAGAACCTTCCAAGTAATCTTTGGTTTCTTCTTCCTTCATAACAAAAAAAAGGCAGAACCATTTTGGTCTAGTAGTTAATTTAATGCACGCATCTCATGTTACTTTGTCTCTACTAATACACATGAGGTCGGAAGTATATTTTTAAACATCATTATCTTTTTTTTGACCGGTTTTAAACATTATTCATGAAATGCTATTTTCAAATAAGGATAAAACATTGGTCAAAAAAAAAAAAGAAGATAAAACAAACAAGTCCTAAGGAAATTGTTTAAATGAAGAAAAAATAAATGCACATATTTCTATGCAAAAGTTACTATTTTTTTTTGAAGGAATAAATGCACATAATTTTTTTTTTTTTGATTACTCAAACAATAACCCAAGAATATTTGTTAGTATTTTCCTTCGAATAACAATAATAATAATAATAATAATAATATACAATGCATGATTGTTTAACATGTAATTTCAAGTGATGTTTGAGGGAAACAACAAATCATCTATTTTTGGAGTGTAATATTTTTAGCTCTCTTTAGTATGAGGTTTGTTATTGGCTTGGTATATCTTCGGTGTTGCCTAGTAACCTTCGTCAGCACTATTATCAGTTTACTAACATGCCGGGGCTGCCTAGAGTTACTTATCTATTTCTTAGAATAATTTGGTTTGCTTCTGTTTGGGTGTTATGGAAGGAGAGGAATAACTGTGTTCCAAAATGCGGTGTTTTCTTCTTCTGGTATGCTTGAGAAGGTGAAACTTAATTCTTTTTTATGGCTTAAAGCAAAATAGGCAACGTTTCAATTTAGTTATCATGAGTGGTGGAAACATCCAATCCATTGTATGAGGGCCCACGTGTAATTCTCATTTATCTGCTTTGTTTGGTGCCCTTGTTTGTTAGCACATTTTTTGTGTAAATATTGTTGGGTGGCTCTTCCTTTGCACACCTTATTGTTTATAATATATTATTTTAGTTTGTTAAAAAAAAAGGGTGATGTTTTATGGAAGAACCGGATCTTTTTCTTATAAAAAGAAAAAAAAACTGTAGGAACTGATGAGGGAGTAATTAATAATGTTATTAAATTTCACCAAATGGGTGATAGCTATCTTTTTTTTTTTAGAGTAGCTATCTTAATATTTTCCTTGACTGGCTATATTGCCGATCTTTTTTTTTTCTTTCTACCTGGATAGTTTCAAGATAGTGATCTTAAAGAAAAAATATTTTTTATTTAAAAAAAACCATTGAAACTAATGAGAGAGTAATTAATAATGTTATTATATTTCAGCCAATGAATAAACCGTTGTTTTTGTTAGTGTCAAAGAGAGTTTAACGACGAAAGTCGCTCAACCAACCTCACTAAATATAAATAAAGAAACTAAGAAAGGATGCATTTAATTTGCACCACCAAATATATTGATCCAACTTCTTTAAAAAAAATAAAAAATATTGGTTCAACTTAGACCATTTTTTTTTCACCATTAAATTAGAACATCCCACCATATCTTATTATGGTATATCACACTAAATCTAACTCATAACTTTTACTTCTCTGGTTGCAATTATCTCTTTATCTATCTAATCGTCTTCATCACCAACCATTTTTCTAAGTTTTAACAAAATAAAAAAATAATAGAAAACAATGTGCCTTCAGTTTATTCATTCTTTCCTCTTTTTTATATCTTCATAATCTAAATAGACGAATGCTTTCATTTTTAAATTATGGAGCATGTTTACAGATTATCTCTTCATGCCCTTGCAAATATATTAATTTATCGACACATTAATATTTGTGAAACTCAAATACCAAAATCATTTATAACATGACACTGTACCACTACCAATTATCTCCCAAATTTATTATTTTCAGATTAAGCTTTTGGTAACCATAAAAAATTGGATTCAGATTAGTGAAATATAAAGTGAATTTAATTGAATAATTTTGTATAGAAAAGTGGAAAAAAAAAACCTTAAGAAATATTAATAAATTCCCTACTATCCCAATAAAATTAATTTTATTAAATGCTTGGAATTTCCTTTTTAAAAGAATTTCACAAAATGTCTTGAGATTTTTTTTCTAACAATTTTTATTTATACAAAGATATGGAAATGCTTTTTTAAGAAGTAAACATTTTTTCCCAATAATTATAAGAAACATTTTACAATAAAATATATACCAATTAAAACAGACACTAAATTTAACATTATTGTTTAAAGAACCATGAATGAATGATAAAAAATAAATATTAAGTTCACAAACAGTAAGAAGAAAAGAAGCAAAATGGACCTATCAAAGTAAACAGCAAGGGGAACAGTGAAAGCCGCTGCAAAACTGAGGCGGTAAGCGGTGGCCACCCTCATGCTCATTCCATCATTTATGACGAGCTTGTACATGATATTCACAGCAGCAAATGCAATCTGGCAAACCACCATTAGCACCACTGGTTTTAGTCCTTGCAATGAATTGCAAATTATCCTCTTCATATTTATGATATATATTTGTTATGTTATTAGGTTTTGAAAGTACTCAAGAAAATAGAGAGAAGATGAAGAGAAGAAATTAAAGTGTAGCACAACATTGAAGTGTGTATATATATGCAGGGAGTATTTTGGGATTCCAACGGTGCTTGATCACCATGTAGGAATTTAGAGGAGCAAATAGATGACAGAATTATTTTTTTATTATTTTAATGGAAAAAATATATTTGAAAAGAGTGATGGGGTACTCCACTTGTTTTAGTTGTATTTTGAGATGATTAGTTATATATAAAGGAGGTACTCCACTACTCTTACTCCTTTTTTTTTTTTTATGTGTATAGAATAAAATATAGATTTTTTAAGGAAAGATAACTTATTTCATCCAAAATAATAGAGTGAATACAAAATGAAATGTGATATAGACGTTCTAGCAAGGTTATGAGCAATTTTATTAGTTTGTCTCCTAATATAAGCTAAAACATAACTAGCATTAGATAAGAGCTAAGTTCTACAATTAGATAGTAAATTTTTTAGTTCATTCACATACGAGCTATTATTAAGGACTGCTGTCACAAGTATCTGACAATCAGTTTCAAAAACTACCCGATTAAGAATAAAATATAGATATATATTGGAGAACGTGAAACATGTAAAAAAATTACTACAAATTAAGAAAAACAAAAAAGTTAGGGGGACATAACCTAACTTGGAAAAGAATAAAATAAAATGCTCAACAAATTAAGTTGATTTTCAACTATTGAGAGGAGATTATGTAAATGAGTTTCCTTCTGCATATAAGCATATTCTTTTCCTTGTTTTATAACCACATCTATATAGACTATTTACTTGCAATATAAAGATTATTCAAAAACCTAATAGCTACGCTTTCTCTTTTTTATCTGTATATAATTTGGGTTTAGTACTTTCTCTAGCATTATTATCCTTCAAAATTTACTACAATATCTCTAAGTTGTAAACAACATTATAACAATCTTCAAATATGTCATTCAAGAGAAACCTAAACATTTGATCGCTAACAAGATCTTATAACTTGGCCAGTTGAGTCTCTTTTCCTTCATCGAAATCCACTCTAATCAGCCAAATCCTCTTCTTATACTTGACCACCAAATTCTAGAGCACAAGACCTTCAGATATCACACACTAACAACAACTTTCTATCATCACAGAAAATTCAAATGATTAATTAGAATTCAATCCCTTCTATGCAATTTAGAGACAAAATATTCTCCATCCCTAAATCAGTTATTAACATTATCAACCGGTGGTTTGACCACAATTATCATATCGTTCACTAAATCCGTCACTATCTCAATTAACAACAAATATAGAGACCGATTTAAAGACTGATTACAAAATTCAGTCACCAAATTAGTCTCTATATCAATTTAAATTATTTAGCTACTAAATCAGTCATAAGTAGCTAATTTTTATTTGTATATATGCCTTAGAAACACATTTCAATCTGAGCAAATGCTGATTTGGGACACTTTTTTTATGCCCCGTCAGTGTTTAGATTTTTGATTGCACACTACTAATATATATTTATTTCTGAAAGAGTTTGGAATCTGGTTCGGAGTACATAAGTATATATATCAAATTAAAGTTAGTTCAATGAACTTCCTCTTTTTAGTGCACTATTATGCTTATTTTCAGTGGATCAGTATAACTTTATTTAATACCAGAAGTGGAAGACATATACGGCATAATAAAGATCGATACCGATATTATTAGTTTGTTCAATCAAAATTAAGAACAAGTCTTCCCTCTTGCAAAGGTAGGACCTAATTAGGTGGTGGGATCCTTTTTTTTTTTTTTTTTTTTTTGAAAAAAATAATTTAAAAAAATTTTTAAAGAAATATA
>Ga0315915_1007618_pt1 | contig 12893 bp, 6 predicted proteins | sample MpolbnodulesMG_FD_207738 | JGI IMG/M metagenome (GOLD analysis project Ga0315915, IMG submission 207738) | Medicago polymorpha root nodule microbial communities from Los Angeles, California, United States - branched nodules | ecosystem: Host-associated > Plants > Roots > Nodule | place: USA... | reverse complement strand
ATTGTCCTTGATGTATTAATGCATTCAATTTTATTTTTCATATTCCAAGATAATCGGTAGTATTACTAAGTGGTATAGTTCGAAAAAGAGTAATGAATGCATTTAGAAATTTGTATATGATCTTATATTTAGAGATAACAGTTTCTTTTTGTAAATGATTTTATAATTGAAAATAGAGGGAGTAATTGAAATGATATTAATACAATTTTATAATTTTCTTTAAGGGGATTTGAACTCCGTTGCTTTACAAAATCAACTTTCTAGCACTCATGAAAAACGAAGCACGGAAACTTGTTAGACTAGGTGTGTCGAGATGTTCGACACTTGTAGGTGTCCGAAACTCTTATGACACTTATATGACATATGTCCGATAACTAAGACAAATGTCTTAAATAAAAATTTGTTTTCTCCTTTAATCTCACACTCTTTAGATCGGTGTTCGACACTAACACTCATATAAACCGTGTTGGACAACTAAGATAAAGGAACTCCGTTTGAGTTTTTTCCTAATGTGAATCGCTAACTGGAAGTAATGTACCATCTAATAATTTGTTTTATTGAGTAATTAATTTTGTATTAAGGAAACGAATTTCCTATAAAAAAAAACTGATGTCTATGCCTTCTTCTCTTGTCGTTTTCTTCCTTAAAATCAGACCAAGAGTTTTGTCAACATATAGGATGTTGTACTATAGTAAAATCGAATCCTTCACTGGAGTTTTCATATTTTGAGCAATTTTCAGGGCAATCAAACAACAAAGTCAAAAGATGTGGAGCAGTGTGTTAACACACTTGTCATTGTCATAGCAACTGGCGATTGAAAATTACTCTTCTCATTTGTAAAATTTCTCTTCTTTTTTTTTTTTTGCCATTAACAATTAACTTTGTTTGACTTCTTTTCAGTTGTAGTTAAGCGTCGTTCGAAACTTTTAAGTGATTTAACTGCATTAAAAAGTGTCAAGTGATTTTTAACTGCCGCTGAAAAATCAAACAACAGTTAATTGTCGCTCGGGTAAGTTTATGAGAAATTTCTTTAGGAATTTGGGTCGGTCCAAAGCAATGTTAGGTTTTGGTGTGATTTTCTTCTCTCATTTGATAAAGAAAATTGTTCTTCTCTTTTCAAAATTACTCATTCCTTTAACTCAGCGGGAGTTAACTCACGCACGGCATTTTTCAGCGTGAGTTAACTCAAATTGACATTTTTAAGATCGGTTGAACTAACGTAAAAAACGATTGCGTCGATCTTAAAAGTACCCGTGTGAGTTAACTCACGTTGAAAAATGTCAAGTCTGAGTTAACTTCCACTGAATTAAAGAAATGAATAATTTTAAAAGGGATAAGAGTAATAATCTTTGATAAAAGAGGTTTTTTTTTTAAGGATAGATAAAAGAAGTTAGTGCGATCACAAGAGTTGTTTTCTTATTAATACAATATGAGATCAGAGGTAGGAAGTGATGTATGATTTTATTTTTTTAATCAAGAGTGTTGTACAGTGATAATTCTTTTAAGATAAACTGTTTTGCAAATATAACAATTATTATAAAAACAGAAAATATTAATTTCTAAAATATATTTACAAATATCTACACTTATTCAAAAAAGAAAATATATTTACAAATATTTATACGTCTAATCATATTTGACAGATAATTTTTGGGGCCCAATGTATCTCAACATTTAGAAAATTGTTCTTCTCTCTTTTAAAATTACTCATTTCCTCAATTAGCGGGAGTTAACTCACGCTCGACATTTTTCAGTGTTTTCAACGTGAGTTAATTCCCGTTGACATTTTTAAGATCGGTGCAATCATTTTTTAAGTCGATTTAACTGATATTAAAAGTGTCAGTATGAGTTAATTCACGCTGCAAAAATGTCGAGCATGAGTTAACTACCACTAATTAAGGGAATGGGTCATTTTGAACCTTAGAAGAGCAATTTTCCAACACTTGTTCAATTCAAATATAAATCCAGGTTTCAGAAAGGTCAATTTTAGATGGATGATGCACCATGATTTCAAATATATTTTTGGTGGTGAAAAATCATTGGAAGATGTATGTGTTAAACTTTCATACTACTTTAATTAAGCATGGTATCAACAATACTCATATATTGACATAGATATCAATATCAATTAATTTTCAACTTATAATTTTTAGAGTTGTGTTATTTAAACAATCATTTTTATAAGTATTAACACACAAACTAAAGCAGTAGGAAAAGAAAGTAAAAATATAGTATAAACTTAAAATAGAAAACTGCCACAAAAGCTGTTAAAAATATATTGTATAAATATCATTTTCTCAAAAGAAAAATATTAAAATAAGCGTTTGCAGCGCACATGCTAATAAATGGTTTAAACTATGTCATTTCTGGTATTTGATTCCTGAGGTAATGATTCTACTCCTCTGTTACATATGGACAAAAGAGAAGATCGTCAAATAAATGGCCCCCTTTGAAATGATTTTTCTTCAAACAAAAAAAAAAATTGAAATGATTTTATTTGGTGTTTATTAGGGTCCTGGTAAGTGAGAAAAAATGGTTGAAAAATGAAAACCGTGCCAAATACATGTTTCCATTTTTTTTAGGTAATTTTTTTAGGGGTGTTTACGTAATATTTTTAGCATCATATATATATATAGAACAATTCTATCACGAAAAGCCAGCGAATTAACAACTAGCCAATCAAAGTTGTTCCTGACCGGCAAACACGACGGATCCGTTGGTAATATATCTTTATTTTTTTAAGTGTGTCAAATTCATACAAAATCCAACGGACAATAAAATGCCACCGCACGCGTGAATGCATACGCGGAACGCATTTCGCTATAAGTAGCATTATCGTTTTAGCATTTTATTAATAATCAAATCAAATGAATAATCGGTACATCAATATAAGTAGTGGTGGCTCAAAGCAAGATGTTAATGGAGCATGTTTGGTTAGAAGAGATCATGCTCCAACATCGACAAAGAAATTACCCACGAATGTAAGTTTCCTTCCATTTCTAAAATCTTCTGAAAACAATTACCCACAAATGTATTACCTTGGGAAACTGAAACCTTGGCTAAATTTGCAGGAAACCATTTTCCTGCAGAATTTTCAATGCAATTTCATAAGAAAATCAAGAGTTTCTAATAGTGCGGACTATCCAATAAAAATCCGATGATTCAAATTATTAACCGTGTGATTGTGTGAATGCATTTACTCAATAGTCAATACTATAGCCTAGCCTTATAGCAAGCCCCAATAATTGTAGATTGATCCTAGCTAACTTTAATGTTCCACATCTTCCAAGCAAAATCAAAAGGCATCACAACTCAATAAATTCAAATTTGTTTGCTTTTGTAAAAGTCCAGATACTTGTATCTTTGATCCTGCATAAGCTGTACTTCTCATGTGATTCTGATGTTATTTGTTATGGTAGGGACAAAAGAAAATTGTCATGGAAGAATCTTGAAAAGAATGTCTCAATTTTGCTTAAATTAAGGGATACTCTTTTCAGGTCACAAGAATTCTATTTATACGGTTGTATACTCTTTACTTCTACTTATATATGACTTTTCTTTTCTGGCACTCCTTAGTTACTTGCGGTATTTGATAGTAAAACAAGAATTTTGGACAGAGTTGTTACGTGGTTAAATACAAATATCGTTGAGAACTAACTCAAAATTGATGATTGAAGTTCGGCAAAAATCGTGTTTTGAATTGGAGAAATTGTGGCACGAAGGTTTTGGAGGTTTTGACTCAACAAAAATTATGGCTCGAAAGGATAAAATTGTGACACGATACACCCTCTAGTCACTATTATAAGCACAACTTTGCATTTTAGAGTCATTCAATTAATGATGTATATGGTCTTTATTATAGACCACATACATTATTTAATGAATAAATCTAAAATACAAAGTTTTGCTTATAATAGTGACCAGAGGGTGTATAACGTTAGTACTGTACTGTGTACTAACGTGAAATCGTGGCACAATGTGTGTAAATCGGGACACGATTTTGACGGAACTTGTGCATTATTTAAAGTTTCATTCTTCATGTTTTGAGTAGAGCTTCAAAATAGAGAAACTTAGAAAATCAAATGAGATAACTTTAGGATTGAGTGTCTTTGGTAAGGTTCTCTTGAGAGGTTCTTTTGGATTGGGAAACATTTGTAAACATACTGAGCGAGTGAGTCTCTTTTTCATGGGAAGAGATTGGAAAAGATGGTAGAAATTAGGTTTTGTTCTTGAAGAACTTGTTAAAACTAATTTCTTATAACTCTATTGTATCTCTCTGTAAATGAATATTGAATAATTGTTGTGCTAAGTGATGGAATAGCATTCAATAATTATGTACACAAATTAATGTTGGTTGAAAGATTTAAATATTTTTAAAAATAAATGATTTTTAAATACAAAAAAGTAAATAGTAACTTATTTAAAATTTTAAATTAAATGACCTAGGATGCAGTTTTGTCTAACTTCAAAAATCTGAACATAACTAGTTTGCTGAAAAGTTTCATGTGCCATGTGCATAATTTTGTGAGTGTATTTTCTTTTGCTTTTCATATTTTGTTTTTATTATATGCTAAAAAGATCTAATCTGAAAGAATGCTAACTATCTACAGTGACTTTATAGTTTTAAATGTAAAAGGCAGTTTTTATTACTATATTTGTAATCCAAGCTGGGATGGAATGAGTTTTCTATCTCAACTAGAAAAAGCACTAAAGAGCAATTAAAAAAAAATTAAAAGATAGCTAAAGAGAATTAGAACACCTAAGGCCTTTTGAAAGGTTGATGATTAAAGGATTTTTAATGGAATGATGCTAGTGAGTAAGTCAAAAGTGATTCTGGTATATTTAATCAAAGAAAGGGACAAAAAGGAAAAGTTTATCTTAGTAATTTTTTGAATCTAAGGGTTACTTTTCCCAAGCATGCACTTTATTTAATACTACTTGTAGTTATCATAATAGTTATCTAATCTCATCTAATAATAGGATATATCCTCGTAAAGGATTTGCTTTAGGAAGAAAGAAAAAAAAAAGGCGAAATACATACTCAGGTCCTTTAAGTTTCACGTTTGTTTCGGATAGGTCCTTTAAGTTTTTAAGGTTTCAGATAGGTCTTTTAAGTTTCGAGTTTGTTTTAGATAAATCTTTTGTATTAACCTCCGTTAAACCAAAGTTGATTTGTCCGTTAAGTCAAAGTTGATCTGGTTGGGGAAAAAATTGATGTCAAGTGTCAGAGAGAACCACCTCACCCACTTAACGGACATATCAACTTTGGCTTAACAGACAGAACAACTTGGCTTAACGGAGGTTGACAGAAAGGACCTATCCGAAACAAACTCGAAACTTAAAAACATATCTGAGACCTTAGAAACTTAAAGGATCCATCTGAAACAAATGTGAAACTTAAAGGATCCAGAGAGGTATTTGACAAAAAAAATTGTATGTGGGTGGGTAAAATCATTAACATGTCTAAAGTTAATTGATAAATATTTGTGTGAATCGAAGTATCCCTCTCAAGTCTCAAGTATTTGGAGACTAATTTTTCGTTAATTTTGTAAAAGGCAAATAATCTAAACTACCTCAATTCCAAAAAAAAAATCTAAACTACCTTAAATCATCAATAATTATATTCAATTTTGAATCTCATTTCAAAATATATAGCTTGATAGTGTCCAAACATATTTATAGATACAACAAACCTTAAATATAAACAATGTAAGATTTCGATACAACTTCAATATCTATACTTACTTTTAGCATTGAGTTATTGGTTTCAATTACCACATTGCATACATCAACTATGTTCTAATACAATGTTAAATGAGCTTGAATTTCATGTAAAAAATTTTGAGTAATACCTCAAATTCGTCTTTGAATTTTCACCAATTAGCCAAATTCGTTCCTGAATTTTGCAAAATGTCTATTTAGTCCTTGAATTTTACAGACGTCCATCAAAATGGTCCAAATTCAGGGATGAATTTGGCTGATTGACTAAAACTTTTTCTACAAGATCTAAATTCTAAATATTTTTTATTAGTTGTAAATATTTTATGAAATCTGGAAGATCTCATCCTTAATCTTGATTTTATGTATTTATGTGAAGGAATGAGCAAGAAGAATCGAGGAAGCCAAAGCAAGTAGAATTCTCTTGGCAGCAGATTTTATATTGTACTTTCTTGGAAATTAGAACTTGTATTGTTTATCCTATAATTAAGAATTTATATAGTTTTTTTAAGAAGAAGTTAAAATGATTAAAAGACTAAACTTATGCGCAAGGCGTGCCGGAGGAAAAGCCAAAGTTTACAAAATGTTTACAAGAACCCAGAAACAAATAAATAAAAAGAACTATACAATTAACCAATGTCCATACTCTACAAAAAGCTATACCACCAACAATGATAATCAAAAACAAAGTTGCTTAATTATGCATTTAACCACCGGAAAGATAGAAGTTTGACACTGTCTATAAGCTAAAGAGTGGCGGTTGGTTTGTTAGAAAAAATTATGCTCTTCATATCCTTCTAAATAATCCAAATACAAGCCCACCAAATCTTGCACGATCATATAGGAACGTTTTGTTTTTGAAGTACCGGCAATATTACCATGATCCGGAAAATTATGAGGATAAACTTAAGCTATGCCTAACCATTGGCCCACTCATACCATAATGAACCAAACAAAGGACAATCCAAAAAAAAAAAAGATGAGTCGTAGTCTCTAGATGGCCACACCCACTAATACAAAGCTGATCATCTTGTGAAATAGTGTGGCGTTTGAAGAGATTGTCTTTAGTAGGAACTATATTACGCAATAATCTCCACACGAACAAAGACACCTTCAAAGAAATATAGCAATGCTAAGTGAAATCCGAAACAGCTACCTCCTGATCATGAGTCTCCCTGGTAAGTAATCTATACGTGCCACAAGCAGTACACCCATCATCAGACTTAGGAGACCAAATTCATCAATCCGATAGACCAACATACAAAGACACAGCAAGAAGAACAACCTGACACTCAGTTAATAATTCCTCCTCCTACGCTCTCAAACTCCTCCTCCAACGCCAAGCATCGCCACCATCCCTTAACCTAACTTCGCCCTTTTCACAACCGACAACCACTTATGATCCGACAACTCAAAAAGACGTTGAAACCTGACACTAAAAGCTTCGTCACCTACCCATTTGCCGGTCTATAAAAAGTATCTACCCAATTCCCCACCTTCCGACACAATTCTCCTCATGATAAATTCTTATTATAATATTCGAAGAGATAAGTATAGTATATTACAATATGAAAATACAAAATATCTATTATCTATAACTATGATTTTAATTAAAATCAAATAATTTTAACTAAAATTTTCAACAACAAAAAAACTACTCTTCGTATTTTATATACATTAGCGCAAGAAGACGACAGTCCTAAACCTTAATAATATCCCAAAACATTGAACAAATTTCTCTAATGCATTGGCTCGAAACTTTTTTTTGTTAAGAATCCAATACACAAATTCTGACTTTCCGTCAAAATGTGGGCCCTAAAGTTTCTCTTTGTTTTGTCCCTGGAAGCTTTTTCCCTTAAAAAAAAAAGAAGCTAGAACCTTTGTTTTTCCACTTTTCCTACGATAGATTAATCGGAACTTGTTTGTTGAAAGAAAGAAAGAAAAAAAAAACGAATAAATAGTCATTTTAATCTCTGACTCTACACCTTGTTGTTACAAAAGTCCCTGACTCAGAATTAAAGACAAAGTAGTTCCTGATTGTGCACTTATGTTATCACCTTAGTCTCTAACGTTAAATAATTATTTTAACTGATGACGTGGCAAAAGTTTTATGTTGGCAAGGAGTATGATGTGTCACAGGGACTAAAGTAAAAGTAGAAAATTGTCATTTTGGTCCCTGAACTGAAAATCAATATCCCTAAACTCGTCCCAACAAAGTGTTGCTCTTCGTCAAGAACTGCAAAATTTCATAGGAGGGTAAACCAGAAATAACTTATATTACATTGAGTAAAGCACTATTAACCCAATTATAAATCATTTTAGGAATAAATTTGTCACATGTTATAAGTTGCTTTACAATATCAATTAAACATTAATGATATTTTTTTCTATTATATCATTACCTATTTATTACTCTGCCTTTTTTAAAAAAATTAATTTATCTTTCTCATGCAATTTGATAAGGACATTTTTATCAATCAACTCATAATATTTCATTATCATACAAAATTATTTACATATTTTAATTAGGGTTTTTTTTATATAAAAAGTTACTACTTTTAGTTGTGTTAACATGTGATTTGACTCAAATGGTTAATGAACTCCTCATACAAATCATTATAACAATCATACAATATATATTCCAAATAATATGAATGTCAAATAGGTAGAAAAACAATTTATATGTAATCCAAACAAACCTTACATAGCAAAACAATACAACATCTATAAATTTTAGTCAAAAAGAAAAATACATAACTCAACATTATTTTTAAGAAGCATTATCCATTAGGTTTAAAGTTTAGGTTCATAAAAAATTGTCTTATAACTTAGCGGTATTTTTGTACTATCAAAATTATTTACGATTCTTTATTTTCTATTTCACTAATATCAAATAACATCTTAAACCTACTATATTTGTCACATGTTTCTCTCTTTTTATAACCTCTCTCTAGAGTTTCTTCCCTCAAAGAAACAAATTCTAGATGTAAAATTTTAATCATTAAATTGTGTGGAAAAATAAAGTTAAATCTTACCCCCCTTTCCCAAATTATAAATCATTTTAGGAAAAAATTTATCACAGATTATAATTCGTTTTACGATACCAATTAAACATTAATGTTATTTTTTTTCTGTTATATCCTCACATATTTATTACTCTCCCTCTTTTTAATTTTTTAATTTATTTTTCTCATACAATTTGTTAAGGACAGTTTTATAAATCAACTCATTATATTTCTTTCTCATACAAAATTATTTACATATTTTAATAAAGAGTTTTTCTATATAAAAAAAAATTAGTACTTTTAGTTGTGTTAACATGTGCAATATTGCACATGTTAGACAAACCCTTTTGATAATTTCTATAAAAATTATTTACATATTTTCAATAAAAAATCACTACTTTTAATTGTTTTAATATGTGCAATATTGCACATATTAGACAAACCCTTTTAATAATTATGAAATAGCCAAAACAGCTTATAGTTTGAGACAAAAAGAATAGTTTCCATTCATTATTTGTTAAATTAATTAATTCTTTCTAAGTATGGTCCTAATGTCTAAACCAAACATACAAACCACTTCACATGAAGAGACAATTGTGTGAGATCCATGTCTGAACTGGATTCAAGCCATTCTTGACAAAACCCAAACTCCCTTGTAACAATATAACATTTTTACTAATCATAGTAACAATTACTTAAATTACCAAGCCGACATTATTAATTAACATAAATTAACATAACACCTCTCTCAAAAATACACTAATGTAGTTAACACATAAAACAAAAATAAACCAAAACTTTCCCATTTTTAATGTACTTTATTTATAAAAGACTAAACATTGAGTTACGATAAAACTTGTTGAACTAAGTCCATCTAGCCTATTTTAAGGAAAGACAGAAAACTAAAGTGAACCGTGATCTTATAATTTTAATTAACTGTTACCGGTATTTGTTATTATAAATATATTCTTGTCAATTTCTTTTGTGACATTAGGCCTAGGAGAGTGTTCCTCCTATCTACACTCGTTGTCCCAAACCCAAAGGTACGTACAAGAGTGGTTGGTACTTGGTACTATAGAAGCTTTAAACTTTTCTTTTTGATTCTCCTTTGTTGTTTGTTTTTGCTTTATGTGTTTTCGTATATTAGTTCTTCACATAAAGTTATTTGACTCAAATAATTAATGAATCCCTCATTCAAATTGTTGCAACAATCGTACAATAGTGTTATATCCCAAATTTTGATCAGTTAGAAATTTTCATTCGTATTTTAAAGTTTTACTCGTATTTTAACAATCGGAATCTTTGCTTTATTTTTTACGCGTTCTTTTATTCATTTTTGAAGTATTTAAAACTTTTTCTTCGTACTGTTCATGGTTAAAATATTTTATCCGCTTCGTAAGCAGTTGAACCCCATTTTGTTTCTTTATGTAGATAATTAAAACTTTTTGTTCGTATTTTTGAATTTTTCATTCGTTCTTTATCAGTTAAAAAAGTTTTGTATTCGTATTTTAAAAGCCGAGTAGTTGTCGTCTCAGACAAATTTTCGGCAGAGAGGTATTTTAAAATACCTCATTTAGTTACCGAAAGGGACATTTTTATTTTATTATATTTATTTAGTTATTTAGTTCTTTTTATGTCATTTAAAATTAATTTTTGATTTTTATTTAGTTTGTTACAAGTAATTTTCGTTTTTTATTTTATCATTTCTTTTTAGTCATTTAGAGGTCTTTGGTCCTTGTCCACGTGTCACTGCTTCATTGGTCATTAACTTTCCTCTTGCCCAAGTCTCAGCTGCAGGGGCATTTTGGTCTTTTCCCTGCAGCAGAGAAACCTAGGTATTTAAAGTTGTCATTAAAGCACTGTAGCGAGTCAGAGAAGGTCAGAGTTCAATCATTGCAGCCGCACAAACACCTTTTCTTTCCTCTCTCATCAAAACTTTAGATCAAACATAAGAAAAATCACAAAAAACTCATGAACATAGTATGAACATGAAGAACACACAAACATAAAAAAATTTCGGCAGCATCAAAAATTAGATCAACACACTTTTTTTTAAAAAAGTTTCTCAAGAACATTCAACCAAATCCAGCAATAATAACACCAGATTTTCGTTTCCTTCTCACATACCATTCATCATCATACCAAACCAAATTCACCAGATCCGAACATAACAACAACTCTCCATTTCAAACTCGAGCCTCAAGCATATTGAACTCGGATCTAACCGAAGCAGAGAAGGGAAAGGACTCAACCAGAACCGCATATCAGTGAGCTCTTACCAGATCGGAGCTTGTTCGTGCTAGATCGAAGTTTTCCGAAGTTCTACCTCTTTCCTCTTCTCTGTTTGAACTAGAAGGTAACTGAGCTCTCCCTTTCCCTTTCGTTTTGTCGCGTTTCTGTATGTGCATGTAGCTCTTTCGTTGTTTGAAAACGTTGTGGAAAAGAAAACTTAGGGGGTTTACAAAAACGGTTTCTCAAAGTATAGATCTGTGGTGTATCGGTTCGATTTTGAAGAAGATAAGACCGGATCTATACTTTGTGAAGAAAAAGATGCCTAGATCTATGTTTGTTTTTAAAAAAGGGGTTGTTTAAGAATTCCGACGCGGCGGCGCCGCCCTGTTGGGCCGGCAACCACCGCGTCGGAGCGGTCAAGCTCGCCGGAGAAGACGGCTAAGAAGCTCGTCCGGGCACCGCCTGGTTTTAGAGAGAAGCTAGAGCCTCTCTCTCTAAAACTAAGGGATGAGAGATGTTTTCTTGTAAGTGTGTGTGTTTTTTTGGTTTAACATGCTTATATACCATGATTTGTTTGGCCAATCATATGTTTGTTGCTTCACGTTTGATCTGTGCACCATCAGGGGCTAGGCCGTTCGATCGTAGATCCAACGGCCGATGATGCACCTTGTATGTATTTAAATGCTTTTCCCTTTGTGTGCACTACCGTGTTGATTTCTGTTTTAATCGTCAGATCGTTGATCTGACGGTCACTGTGTTTACTGTGTTACTTCTCCTTTTTTTTGTGCTGTTTTTTAAACCCTTGGATCCTTGATCCAGCGGCTGTGATGAATTTCTCTTTGATTAAATCTGGGCCTCCTGATTCATCGGACGGTCCAGATTTAATCTGCCTGAGCCAAACCTTTGACCCATATTTTTGAACCGGTTCGACCTATCCAGGGCCCAGTACTCCGAACCGACCCGTTTTTTTTGCTTAAGCCCAATATTTTCTACTTTTTTGTTAAATACACCACTGTTTTTAATTATTACACCATTTTCTCTTAAAAATTTATTTTCTCTTTGTTTTCTTTCCTTTAAAAATATTTTTGCTTTGTATTAATTATTTATTTTACTGTTTTTATTTGGTTATATTATTTTGCATTATATTTGTTCATCATCTCATGCATATTTATTTTTGTCATTTTATTTTGTTTTAGGGTGTATAATAGGTTTTGTTGTAATTTAATCCATGCATTTTATTGTCATTTATTTTTCCTTAAAGATTTAGCATGTATTTAGGTACCATGTAATACTCATATAGTAAAAGTTGCACCGACACCACAATTTATTTACCGCATTCCGCCATAAACCGCAATCGAGGACAAAAATGAATTAGGGACAAAAATAGGTTAATTATTGGACTTTAATTATTTTTTATTAAAATCAAACTACTAGTAATTTTAGGTTCATCTCCATAACTTGAGAATTTGCTTGGATCCAACATCCTTTGTAAATATCTCGCTTTTTTCATCACGTTACTTCGTTACGCTTAGTTTATTAATTCGCGTTTAATTTAGAAAAATCTTTTTGCCAAAAAAATCAAATATGTAAAACTCCAAAAAATATTTTCTTAAGATTAATCCAAGTGCTTTTTTCCTTTTATTTTCTTAATCAAATGTTTAATCAATTTAATATTTAGACTTGGTTTTCTTACAATTAAAACTTGACTAACCTCATCTTATTTTTCTCTCATGCCTTGAGGCCTCTTTCCCCTTTCTCAAAACTATTTTCAAAAACTCTAAAATTAACCTAACTCACAAAAATAAATTTTGAGAGTGAACTACATTGGTTTTGATCCCCCTTGTGGGTATGTAGGCAAAGGACCCAATCCTTCCAAATCAAATAAAAATAACAAAATCATACTTCTTCTCCCTCCATTCTTTCACTTAGACTCTTAGG
>Ga0315915_1007617_pt1 | contig 12895 bp, 2 predicted proteins | sample MpolbnodulesMG_FD_207738 | JGI IMG/M metagenome (GOLD analysis project Ga0315915, IMG submission 207738) | Medicago polymorpha root nodule microbial communities from Los Angeles, California, United States - branched nodules | ecosystem: Host-associated > Plants > Roots > Nodule | place: USA... | reverse complement strand
AATTTAAGGATAGTTATGACAATGCAATCAAATTTTAAAAAGATTTGCTCCCCTCCCCCTCTAAAAATTGAACCAAACACTTCAAATTAAAAATCTCCCCTCCCCTTCAAAACTCTCGAACCAAACGGACCCTTAGAGTATCTAAGCGGATTTCATAATATGATGAATCGTTTTTTTAATTGAAGTAACCACGATGTGACAATGCGAGTAAGAAAAAAATGATTGAAGAAGCTTAAATAAGATATTGTGTCGTCAAAATTGCATAAGAAAAATCATTAAAAATGAGTTAAAAAAAAATTGAGTACAAACAAAAAAGCTTAATACATCATGCAGTCCCTTATTTTATTTTTGATTTTCACTTTGGTCCCCTAACCATAAAATGTTTCAAATTGATCCCCTATATCTCATGCCTTATATATTTTGATCCTAGCATTTAGTTTTTTGATGTCAAAATTTTTTAATATGATTATAACCGTTTGATTGCAGGTCCATAGTATGAACCACCCATATTTGATTTTTTTTCCCTTCTCTTCTTCTCCTTCCCTGTTCTTTCTCTTGAACTTCATCATCTTCAACATCAAATCAACAGAATCGAAAGATGAAAAAAATACAAGAGTTGGAATCAATACAGAATCAACGGAATCAATACAGAATCAAAACGGAATCAAAACTACAAAAAAAATATCAAATTAAATCAGATCCACATAATAAAACCCTAATTAATTCATAAAACAACAATTAAAAAATAAAAAATCGAAAGATGAAGTATTGGAATTGTATAGATAAATAAATGGGAGAAAGACGAGGAACAAGAGAAGAGGGGAATTGCCGCTAAGAGGAGTATAGAAAACGGTTATGACGGAGATGATGGTGGTTAAGAGGATCTGAGCGGAGAGGATTCCGTAGACTTTACGGATGAAACCCCAACGGAGTTGATTCTCGCCGATGGGAGACCTGGGTAGAGGGTTTCTCCAGATTCGATGTCCAATTATGCTTCATCTCTTTTCACGCTTCGCTTATCTTGTTGATGCGGTGGTTGCTGATCGAACATCATCATCTTCTTCGGAGACCTGATCAACAGACTCCTCTTCTTGCTTCTTCTGCTTTTTTTTTCTTTTTTCAGGAGAAAATATCTAAGTATATATGATTCAAAAATGAATGAATGCGGATGTTTACTTTTTAGTGGTGACAGGTATCTTTCAAATCGTTGGATTAGAGTTTGCTTCAATCATGTATGTAATTGATGATTAATTCTAAGCATTTAAAACTTTATTTCTTCTGAATCTGATTTTAGGTTGTTGTTGAGGAACAATGGGTCTTGATGATTGAAGGATGAATGAAACAAATATGATGATGATTATGTGTTTAATAGTAATGTTGAGAATGTTTTTAAGATTCTTTTTTAGAAATGATTATGGTGCTGGTAGTAATTTTTTTAGGAATTATTATGTTGATGAAGATGAAGAAGAAGATGGGAGAAGAAGATGATGAAAGGTGAGAAAAATATTAGGTGTTGGTGGTTTACAATAAAATACAATAGACCCTACGTGATCCAAAAAATAAAAAGGTTAAAATTTAATAAGATCTATGGTGGACCACCTTTAAACATGGTTCACTTTAGATATTTGACGTTAAAAATTAATGGAGAGGACCAAAATGGTAAACGACAGAAGAGTTATAAGACCAAATTGAGACACTTTATAGTGAGGGGACCAAAATGAAAATCAAAAATAAGTTAAGGGACTAAATGATGTATTAAGCCAATAAAAAAAATATTAAAACTGTGAGTTTCATAAAAGTTTCTCAATGTTTTTATCATTAGAGCAAACTAGTATGTTTGAATTGCACAAGTGTGATATGTAATTGTGGAAAGCCACCTAATATTGATTACGGAGCCAATTTTGAGTTCCTTACAAACTTGTTATTAGGGAGCCAATTTTGAGTTCCTTGCAAACTTGTCATTAGAGATGCTCTCAAGAGTTATTGATTCTCTAGTTTACTGCTTGAAGCCATTACACTTTTTAAAAACCATATGTATTGTTGACTAATTGACTGGTGATCTCCGTAAACACTAACACTTCTGATCAAAGGCATATTTAATATCTGACACATGTCAATGTCTAACATAGACACCTTTGACTACACTAAAATATGTCATTTTTCTCTAATTTATTGTCAATGTCTATATGATCATATCTCTGACTTAGATCTGTAAATTTAGTAACCGACCAAACTGATTATTTTATTAGCAGAGATATTTTATTAGCAGAGTATTACTATCTTTGTCATAACAGCACAACTATGTAGTGCTAAAAAATGCATGAAGTGCCAAAAGATAATAAGATTTTTAACATGTGATTAAACATGACAAGTCTCATTAATTGCTTATATTTTTCCTTATTTGTTGTCCACCTTTTATTTGGTCATTAGAGAGAATACAGGAGGTGAGTAATGAAATATGTAAAAATAAATAAACAAGTCATGTATTTTTAGAAGTCATTCAACAAGGATATATTATAAAATCACTAAAAATTTACACTGAAAATATATAGAAATTAAACTTTCCTTTGTCGTAAAGCCAGTGTAAAAGATTACATTACAATTTCCAACTGCTGTGAAAAAATTATATGGAGCTGGCCATTTTATAAGATCATCAATAATTTACACCAATAAAACCAAGCAGGGATTATGCAGCAATTAGGTGCAAGAAACCTACTACTTTATAAGTTCACAAAAAGAGAAGAACAACCTAAAACAAGTAATGAAACCTTGCCCCACCATTCTCTCTTATTCTTTTGTCCCCCCTTCCCGACCAAGATTGTAGAATACAAGTTGGAATGTTGCTCAAATCAAGGAGGCAAAAAATAAGGGATGGAAATAATTTACCAGCAGTTTTGACAATGCAATGCACATATTCACTGTCCACGGTTCTTTAATGCACATGGACAGTATCAGCTGGATGTAGCTCTAAAGTTATTTTGGCTATCCACTCCTATTCCATGGCTGAAGTTGTTTAGCAAGGACTGAATTTGCTTCACTTCTTTAGGAATTGATGCTGTTAGGACCTGTATTGCATAATATTAGTTATTAACTTCAGGAGTGCGCGCATGTGCGTGTCATAAAACTTGGTTAAGTTCTGTAGGTGCTTATAGAACTGTTTTGAATAAAGAACTAAAGAAGTATATAATATATTAATTTTGTTTAGCCGCTTCATTTTCTTTTCTAAAGTTATCATAGTCGGGGAATTAAAAGTAATACTCGTCTTTCGTTTATATTTAATTTAGAGAACATCACTGCAGGAACCTAAGAAATTTCACCCAAATTTTGTCCACATACAACCACACACAAAGAAAAAGTCACTATATAGTGTTTTTGCTTCTAGTGTTACAGTACATTTGGTTTCACCTTACATGGAAGATGGAACACATTTAATGGTACTGTATACAACCATATGTAATACCAGAACCAATCACAGATAACAACTTATCAAGGGGTTGTTATCCTTGAGGAAAAGGTCATCACAGTTACTTCCATCACTTAATCATGCACTGGCTTTAAATTTCTGCTAATGATTTAATATTAGGATCATGCAAACAAATGCCCTTAAGACATTGGTTAAGAAAACAAGAAATAAAAAGTAGCACTTTCCAATTAATTGATGACTTGAAAACCTGCTGTTTCCAATGAATATTTTCTATTTTTCAAATGAAAGATTCAAACTTACTAGTGTGTTAAAAGCTAAAATCAAGATTAAACCAAAAAGTGTAGCTGATGATGATTTGCTGAGTGAAGCGTTGTCCTCTTCTTTTACAGCTAGCAAAAATTTCATTAGCAAGTGCTTAGTTTTTTTTTTTTTTTAAAGGATAAGTATTTACTTGAAACTTGATTTGTTATTTGAATAATCCTCTCTTTTAAAATTTTATATGATATATGACTGTCAATTGAAATTTTTTGTCTGTCTTTATAAATATAAAATAGATGGGACCGTATAGAAAAAAGGAATGTTTATAGAGAGGTAAATCAACATAATTTTAAAATGAAAGGACCTACACCTCTATCTGTCACAAATAAACTAGTTTCAATTGCACTACTTTTAGAGAAAGAAATTACTACCTCATAACCTGTTTCTGTAATGAGAATCTCATCCTCAATCCTTATCCCAATGCCTTGGTACCTGCATTAGAGATCACGTACGAAACTGAAACATTGAATGCCAAGACTGAAAACCAACTTAAATGCTCACATGGGATACATGGTGACCAAATAATGTGAGATTGAGATCAATCAATCATGTAACTGAAGTTAAGGAAAGGGAATGACTAAAATGGTAAAACAAGTACAATACAGACGCAAAAAAAAAATGAACTTCATACTATGTTAAGCTCAATTGTACAACTTGTTCTGCAACCGAAACCAATCAACAAAAACATTCATAACTCCCAAATAAAATTAAACAAAATTCAAGATCCAAAACTGCATACATGTCTCTTGATGGATTAAATAACTTATGAGCAATACTTCTGTAGAAAGTCAGGTCCCAGCAGGTTCAAATCAAAGGAATGATTTTAATAAGAATGTGAATGAGAATGGAATTGAATAGTCATTTCCAATAGCATGTTTAATATGATCAAATGACTATTCCATTATACTTTACATGGTCTGCCAAAGCAAACATGAGTTGAATAATACAATTTTTTATGACAGACCTACCCTTGGGGTGGAGCTACTTTAGTGGAAACTACGGGTTGGTAAAGGTAGGGCGATCACGATGCGGCACAGGTAGGAGTAGGACATGATATTTTTACCATTTTTAGAAAATATACAGGGCAACAATTTAATGGTTCGAAAGAAATACTACATCTGTCCTTAAATATAAGAACCGCTTGGAAAAAATGTGCTTAAAAGTAATCCCTTCTCATAATTATTAGATGCATAAATTATTTTCTTAATAAAATACCCCTAATTTAACTTACTACCTTGTGGTTTCATTGCTTAACTAAACTTCATTAAAAGGCAATTTCGGAACATTAATTTACAAAATATACAAATTTAATCCATTATCTAATTTTCTCAATGCATGAATTATCCAAAGGTGCTTGTAACAAGGGACATAGATGGTACATTTCCATTCAACTTTAGAGGGAATGAATCTTCCCTCATAAGATAGAATAAGAACTCCCCCTTGGAAATGATTAACCTCCTAAAATTCCTATTAAACAAACTCTAATCATTTTCATTCCTTTCACCCCCATTTTATTGAATCAAACAAGAACTTACAAATTCAGAAGATAATGAATAAGCAGGGAAATGAATACTAAATATCCTTGAAAATAAGAAGCAACCAGGGTTATCCAACCCAGGTTTTAACATACTGATGTACACAATCAGATTCTGGGGAAAATGAGAGGTAAAATTTCTGAAGCTGGTGGTTAATGGAAGGAAACTTCCCATGAATTTGAATGTTGTAAAAATAGCTGGTAAACCAGTAATTTGTAATTTGTTAAAACAAGTTCTTCAATAAACTTTAGTAAGTACCTCTCTGGACAATTAAAAGAAGATGGGATGTACACTCCTGGTTCAATAGTTATTACCTGCTCACAAATTAAAAAAAGAACAGACTGTCAATTAATACGAGTATACATTATGTCCATATGAATTGGTAAAGCATATTTGAATAACAACTGCCGGTAAAAAATCCAATTTGGTAATTTAAAGAAAAATTAAACTTGGTGGCAAATGCTCATTCACATCAATCCAACACTACTTCCTTCTCATCCCACCCAACCACATTAAAAAATAACAAACTAAATTAATTTGGCCAGAAACTATATTGTATTTTCATGGATTTGCCTCATCGGAAGTATGAGATTCACTTTAGAGGATTAAATGCAATAATAACTGTCGGAAATTAATATTAAGAATGTGATAAATATGTGCAAGTATATAACACACTATATATGAAGTTATTAAGTTCTCCACCATTGATTCTCCAATCAACACTGTCCTTACACAATTTATCCTCTGAAGTGCAGCCCTTACTTTAGAGAAGCAAATCCTATTATCATACATAAAATGTGGTGATGATCACTGGAAAAGTGTCCCTAGGTGTGAACTCTAAACTTCCCTATTTGTATGATTTTTGTCTGATATTTGAATGCAGCAGAATATTTTACAGCCGATTGGCTGAGTCTCTTTATTAACCTTTACCATACAAAAATTGAAAATAAAGAGAAATATAAGTTGCTAATTCGATGAGGGGAAATTTTGGAATGAAGGTATCATTTAATAAATCACTTAAAAGAAAAGAAAGTGACAGACTACTGAACGAGTGCTTCAAACTTGGATGAAACCAATGTTTGAAAATACTGAAAAATGTGCATTTCAAACCATGTTTATTTAATTTGAAGACACTGATGTCACACTGACACAGTTGACTAAAAACCATTACCATATAATGATTTTACGGGAACATAATCCTCACCCACATCTGACAAGTAATTGATATTGATTATTAAACTGTTGTTCAGTCAGGGAAAGCACTTACAACACCTGGCTTCAGAGGACAGTCAAAGCTGATTGCTGAACAATCATGAATATCCATTCCTAGATAGTGACCTGGATCAATAAAACATGACTAAATATATCACCATATTTTTATTTCAAATGTCAAACTAGCTTATGAATATCTATAACAAAAAAAAAATATATGGCATGCTTTGTCAGCCAAAACATGAGTGTGACCAAGCTACCTATAGAAGTTGGGTTCAGCTTATGGTAGGAACTGCTTCCAACATCATTCAAAATTCCAACCTCCTTGAGTCCTTTCTGCAGCATTTCAACCTGTGCAACCAGACCATTTCACACAGTTCACTATTTTATTGTGAAATAAGCTTCGAGAAGCTAGTACGGCAGACACTAAGCACAGAAGGGTCGAAAAGAAGATACTCAGGCAACTGGCAGACTATGGTTGTTTACTGGTTATGAGATAGTGCTCATCATGCATAGAGCAAAGCAAATATTAAAAGTTTTCCTTTTTGGGGGATGGGGGATTAATGCAAAACACACAAAAGAAAAAACAAATGCACATCAAATAAGCTAAATTAAAAATCTTGGAATAATATTGACTCAATTTTACTAAAAATCTTGAGAAATAATTTGCAATTAGGCTTGTGGTTTTATTATATATCTCTAACACACCCCCCGTGTTGAAACATGGGCGTTCACAGGCCTAACCTTCCTTACATTAAAATTCAATATTTATTTATAAATATGAGAACAACAAGGATTAAACTCCTAACAACTTATAGCATGTTTGAATTGAACTTTGATAAATTGATTTTGGAGAAACTTAATTTTGCAAAACTAATTTTGGATAAAAATGAGTTCAAGTAAATTGATTTATAGTTGTAAATAATTATTTGCAAATCGATGTTTGACACAATAAATGTTTGAATAATAGTAATAAAACCATATTTTTAGATGATAATTACCAATTCATAATTAATTTGATTAAAATAGTCATAATTTTACTAACCACAAAAGCATTATGTTTAGGGGTTAAAATTCAGTTTGGAGTCCATTGTTAACCTTGACTCAAAATTACTACACACATTAGGCACAACGTTCAAGACAAATTTATTCATCAAACTTGATTTTGGGTTTCCCAATGTGTAAACAGACACGCTTAATCAAAGAGACTCCAATACCATGTCAATCATCAACTTCAAAAAGATTAAGTTATTAGAATAACTGTCATGAAGGACGATGACTTTTATTTAAGGATAAGGACAGTGACCTTATTGCATCTTTATAAATTGAAAAAATGATAAGAAAAAGGAGATACCGAATGGTTGTGTATTTGTCGGATACTAGCACCAGGCTTACAAAGTTCCACACAATGCTTGTTAGTTTCTAGTATAAGTTCATAAAGCTCTTCCTGAAATATAGAAAAATCGTGAAATTCATATTAAAAGTGATAAGACTGCAAGGGCAAAGCAACGAGTTGAATGAGCAGTCTATTTTATACCAGATTCTCTTCGCATGAATATGGAACAGAAACCAAGTTTCAAATATTTATAAGACATTGGGATAGCAGAAGGAAAGAAAGATTCTGCCCCACATGCCATATGTCGGGCATGTGCAGGCTTTAGGCACATCAGATCCCCTAAACAAAGAGGGCATGAAGAGGCAGAATTTATCACAAATTGATGTTCATGCATGAACAAAATATTTAGAGTATATTTTACACGTTCAAACAATTTGTATGTCCAAAAATGTTCATTTGGGCTATAATTACTTGTTAGCATGCCACCATCTGCATTTTGACAGGGAACAAGAAACAACTAGGATGTTTATAGAAGAATCATATCTTTTATTTTTTACTCAAGGTATGGATATTGGATACATAGCTTAGAAAATCATACTACAAGAATAAAAAATGGAATTAGATTAAAAATGGGTCAATATCACAGAATCCTGATCCAAAAGAAGTGCAATACATACGAGAGCATATGCATATCCATAAATGAAAATCGATGCAATTAAGCCTATCATCGAATGAGGACTACAATGGAAAACTAGGACTATACAGTCTGCTTGTCTTGGATTGCTATTAAATCATCAGTAAATAGTCTATCAAGGAAACAGAAAACAACAACAGATTGTTTTCAGTGTTTTCTGTACAAATCGTTGAAAACAGAAAACATATTGAAAACAATGTATCAACTTTGTAATTAGAAGTGAAAACAAGAAATGAAAACAAAACATTTTCTCAAAGTAAACGGGCCGTAAGATTTCCCAAATACCTAGATAGGATTTCTAAAAGGAACCAAACCATGCTAACCTGGGCAGAAGAGAAGCTACCACAAGGTGGCCAGGTACGCGTGAGATCGCTGAGATACCCATGTAACTCACATCCAATGTCCATCAAAACAAGATCTCCATCTTTAATCTGCCAAACATGATAAAGATAAGAAGAAGAAAAAAAGAAAACAAAAAATTACACATACTAGATGGAAGTTAGTAAATGAATTTACCTTCTGATCGTTCCTAGAATAATGTATAACACTTCCATTAGGCCCACCACCAACCACGGGATTGAATCTGATAGAGAGGAAATAAAGATAAAAATTATCTCATTAATTGTGAACACGGGTGATTGTTGAACTTCCATTTAATTTTCTATATTAATGAATTTCTCTGTTACTCTTGCAGAAGCTTTTTGAGTTATCAATAACAATAGACAAAGCAGCCTGGTGTGAACAAATTGCATAAGAGGGACAGTCACTGAATATAAAGAAATGCTCACCCCATTCGCTGTGCACCTCTCATTTTGCATTCGTATTCGACCTTTGCAGCTAGCATACCTTCAAAAGGGTATATTTTTGAATGCATCATTGTTGACAAAAGAGCCTATTCAAAACCAGAAAATGTTCAAATCATCAGGTTCTGACCATTTGGCATCTATACCTCCTAAACAAATCTGCATATAACAGCCTCCCTAGGAGTTCTAGGTTTTCAGTCGTCAAATAGTTAGCCATCAAATAGAGTTTAAACTTGAAAGTACCTGACAAGCAATTGATGCAGATTCCTTCATCAGCTTGAGCTCTGAAGGAGATTTTATCCATCGCAGCTGATGGGTATAAACAGATAGATCCTTTACATTGTTACAGTAAGCTAGTTTCTTGAAGGCCTGCAGTTCCGTATATGCTGATGTGGCAGTCTGAACATTGTGATACAATTTCGAGGAACCCCTTATCATATCTGGAAGGATCTGAATAAGTAACTAAAAATGTTAAAATTGAAATATTTTAAAGAGAAGTAACCGTTCGATTGAGGAGACTTAAATGCACATTTTAGACAGAAAAGTTGGCATCATTGGCTGCAAGCCACCAGCAGGCGTATCGATGAAAATAGTTCAAGTGTAGAGGACAAAATAGATGACTGGATAATTGCTACATAAGTAAAAAAAAGTTTTTAATACTCAATAATAGTGATTCACCTCGTTCAACTTTCTCATTGGATACGCCTCGTTGGCCTTGAATGTATTCAATGCTGCATCGACTCCTGCTACATGCCCTTGCCAAATCACATCCTAGACAAATTTAAGATTTCAATGTCATGTTGGCATCAAAATTAGTTATTTCATATCTTATAACCCTAGAAGATATGGCAAGAAAAATCACACACATGATGACCAAATTCATGGATGGTTCGCTTTAACATGAAAACAATTGAAATACTACATGGATTTCAAAAGAAAATATATTTATTCATAATCAGATGAAAGTTCAAGTATTTATGTGGCTTAAATCTGTTCTTGATCTCCAAATATAAGATGATTTTTGGAATCAGTTTTTTTCATCAAAAAAAGGAATTCCTGGTCTCTATATGCTACTAGTTTACAAAAATAATGTGTTTTAATAAGTCCCTCGCAGAGGTTCTTTAGGCATTATACGCACATGATTTTTGGATCTTTTAACGACTGACAAAAATTAAGGGCTGATTCAAAATAAAAAATTAATGGAAATTGTGCATTCAACACATTGAAACAGCAAAAAGTAACTTTTTCTACCTAAATTTCATCAATCATTTCTAATTTTAAATCTTTAACAAATAACAAGTGACCTTAACTTGTTAGCATGACCCAAAAATGAATGGACCAAAAACATTTAAGGTGATACTTTTTCAAGTTTCAACAAACACAGAATTTTTCTAATATGAAATATATAGTTTTGTTAACCAGAGATGACGATGATCATGATCATGATGACGACGATAATAATAATAATGATGACGATGACAATACCAGGAGAATTTAAGGCATAGGTAAGCATTGCAAAATATATACTGGGAGAAACAATAAAGATGTTCTACTTTAAAAGAGTAAGCTATCGTATCAGACTCACATAAGGTTTGGCTTCTGGCATGAACATACATAAACCAATGTCATGCCCTAAAATTGCCACACCACCAGGTTGTTGGCAGCCTGTAATATATGAGTAATCGGCATCTTGTCGAAATGTATAAGGGACGACATCTGTCATCATCTTTACTGGGGCAGCAGCAATGATAGCCAAACTCTTCTCTGGGAGAAGCTCCAACAATTTTTCTCTTCTTAGGATGTATTCCTCACTAGATATGCCTGGTGTGATATCCCCATCTTTTAAAAGCTACAATGCAACATAATTTTTTTTTTAAAATGCTAATGAATATTAACAAATAAGTATTTCGGTTAAATGCTTGAAATACTTCAGACACTCCAAATGATAATTTTAGAAGCTAACATTAGTTGGTAAAACACTACCATTGTCTAACAAACACTTGGTGAATACTTCAGACACTCCAAAAGTCCTAGACAATGGTAGTGTTTTACCAACTAATGTTAGCTTCTAAAAATTATCTCTTTCAATTAAATTTAAAGATTATGCTTATTGCACTGATAGTTTTAAAAAAAAAAAAAATTATATAGAGTCCCAATCATGTTTCACTATAATGTTTCCTAAAATACAAGAACAAATATCTACATCTTGAAATATAATTTGATGGACGTACATGTTAACTGGGCTTGGATCTCAACCCAAAAGCTAGCTCAAAGGGTGAAGGGGACCAATCACATTTATACACTATGTTGTTTGACCTTTTAGATTTATAAGTTAGTGGTCTATCCCTTTTAGGTTTGACTATATATTAGTTTGTAACATTTATTTTGATAAGTCATGTTATTGTCATTCTAATGAAACTCTAGCCGCCTTTGTTGTTTTGTTCTCTCTTCTCTCTATATTGTTAACAGAACAAATTTTTTTTATACTAATATCAATGCATAGTAGTTAAAATCATGTGCTTTTATGCAAATTACATATTAATATAGAGCTTAAAAGACATGTAACATTAGTGTAAACCAGTTTTACACTGACATTCAATAAGAACTCATTGTTTTGATATGTCATCCTACTCTTAAGTGTATTTTAAAATGAGTTTAATTAGTATACTCCAGACTCCGGTAGTATAATCCAATGATGAGATTAATTAGTATTAGTTAATTGACATGTGTAAATACTAATTAAAATTGATTGATTGTATGAAATAGAAAAGTAGAAACGTGTTATTGGATGTTAATTTACGGTGAGAAAAAAAGCAGTGGTGTGGATGTTGAGAAATAGTACCTGCGGATGAGATGCAGGAGTTGGTTGTCCAACATCAACGGAAAACCCGTTGTTGCAATAAGAACGAAAACCTAGAACCTGCCATTGAAACATGCAAATGCCAATTATTCAAAGAAATGATATAAGGAAAAGGTAATTAGGTGAATTTGAAGAAATGAAGATACGAACATACGTACCTGTCTGTTGGAAAATGCCTTGGTTAGTTTTCTAACAGCACGCTGCATCTCTCTTTTGTGTTCTTCAACTCGCTAAACTGAATTAAACTAGAGGTTTTAACTGTAATGAAGGGTTTAAGAGTTAGAGAAGAGGGTTAACCTGTTTTTTGCACTTTACAATCGCTTCATTTGTTTTGTGCCTTTCAAATAGAGCCCACACCGGTACTGCTTAAATCAAAGTAAACCGCTCAGGCTATATTTACAAGAACTTCTTTTTGATCTATTCGTTGAGCTGCGTTGCAACTTGCAATGCTCATGTAACATTTTTTTTTTGTAGGGTTACCCTTTTAATATAGTTCATTGTCGGTTTTCCTCCTGTAAAATATTTTTGTTTTGATTTAATTTTAGTAGGTCAAACAAAAACGAAAATTTCTTAAAAAATAAAATAAAATTGGTTTTTGACACACATTTGGTTTGGCTAAAAAACACGTATAAAATACGATAATACCCCTCGGCAGTTAAATGCACATATTTTCATCATTCCAAAATGACCCACACAAGTGTGTGTGTGTGAGA